>WNGO01003730.1_pt1 | contig 11930 bp, 7 predicted proteins | sample 5400511 | NCBI WGS metagenome assembly WNGO01 (sample SAMN13153380, study PRJNA577476) | soil metagenome | isolation source: 20 cm soil or saprolite under Garry oak tree replicate 2 | place: USA:California | collected 2016-06-15
CAGGCGACCCGCAACGCCTTCCTCCAGTCGATGCTCGAGGAGAGCTTCAATCTCAGCCTTCGCATCTGGTTCCTGGGTCTCGATCGGGGGATTCGACTCAAGGAGGCCGTCGAGGAGCACCGCCGGCTGCTCGACGCCATCGTTTCGCGCGACGCCGACCAGGCGGACGCTGTCATGCGACAACACGTCAGCGGCTTCGAGCAAGCTATCCGCAAAGTGCTGTAGGAGGGGAAACAGTGAGAGTCTTCTACGCGACCGATCTTCACGGATCCGAAGTCTGCTGGCGAAAATTCCTCAACGCGGCGAAGTTTTACGACGCCGACGTGCTGATATGCGGCGGCGACATGACCGGCAAGGCGATGATCCCCATCGTCGAGGACGGCGACAGCTACGAGCTAACCCTGGCCGGCGTCTCCCAACGGGTGGGCCGTGATCAGGTCGCCGACGTGGAGAGTCAGGTCCAGCGCAAGGGCTATTACCCGGTGCGCATGACCTCGGCTCAGGTCGCGGAGCTGGAGAAGGATCCGCAGAAGGTCCAGACCCTCTTTACCGAGCAGATGTGCAAGACGGTCGAGCGCTGGATGCGGATGGCCGAGGAGAAGCTGAAGGACAGCAAGATCCGCGTCTTCGTCGCCCCGGGAAACGACGACGAGATTGAGATCGACGAGGTGATCGCGAACGCGCCGCGCGTGGAGCTGGCCGAGGGCAAGATGATCGACATCGGTGGTTACGAGATGATCTCCTCCGGCTGGGCGAACCCGACGCCGTGGCATACCTATCGCGAGGCGCCAGAGGATGAGCTCAGCAAACGGATGGAACCAATGCTGCGCGATATCAAGGACATGAGTCGCGCGATCTTCAACTTCCATCCGCCGCCCTACGGCACCGCCCTGGACGAGGCCCCGGCGCTGGATGAGAACCTGAAGCCGTTGCACGGCGGGCGGGCGCTGCGGCATGTCGGCTCGACCGCCGTTCGGGAAGCGATCGACAAATACCAGCCAATCTTGTCGCTGCACGGCCACATCCACGAGGGTAAAGGCATCACCCGCATCGGCAAGACGCTGGCGATCAATCCGGGCAGCGCCTATGAAGAGGGCATGCTGCTCGCTTCGATCATCGAGCTCGACCCCAAGAAAGGCATCAAGAACTATCAGCTGGTCAACGGCTAGGAGGTGAAGCGCTAGAGCATAGAGCAATCGACACCGTCGTTGATCAGTGAACGACACGCGAATCAATCAATACGGAGGTAACTATGGCGACAACGACAGCGAATCCGCCAAGGCAAACGCTGTTCTTGCGCAACGCCACCGGGCTCGTCAAAGCCTGGTCGACGTTCGACGCCTTCCTCTATTCATTCTGGTCGATCAACCTCGTGACGCTCGGCCTCTACGGCATGTCGTTCCTCTATGTCATCCCTGACGGCCAGGTGCTCGGCGCGGTCCTGCTCACCGGCGTGCTCGTCACCTTCCTGGTGTTGACCTACGCCATGCTGGTCAGCGCCATGCCGCGGGCCGGTGGCGACTACGCCTGGCAGAGCCGCATCCTCGGCGGCGGCGTGGGCTTCGTGCTGGCCATCACCGGATGGTGGTTTACGCTCTGGCTCTGGACCCCGATCTACGCCAACATCCTGGTGGTCCAGTTCTTCGCGCCGCTCGCCTATACGCTGGGATTGACCAATGTCGCGACGTTCTTCAGCAGCCAGGTGGGCGTCTTCGTCAGCTGCCTGATCGTGCTCGCCTTCGTCAGCTACGTCGTCACCGCGGGCATGGAGACTTACGCGCGCATTCAGAAGTTCTGCTTCTGGCTGGGCTTGGCGGGCCTGGTCGTCATGATCGGCCTGCTGCTCTTCTCCAGCCACGACGCGTTCGTCAGCGCTTTCAATCGGGAGGCGAGCTCCCTATTCGGCGCCACGGGTAACGCCTACCAGGCCACCCTCGACGCGGCGGCCAAGGGCGGAACGAAGGGCGTCTCGTTTGGGAGCTTCGGCTTTGGCGCGACCCTGCTCCTCCTGCCTTTCCTCGCCTTCTACCTGCTCTGGCCTAACTGGGGAGCGACGCTCTACGGTGAGGTCCGCGGCGCCAAGGAATACCGCAAGGTGTTCAATGCCATGTTCTGGGGCCTGTGGATCACCGTGGCCCTAGTCGCGATCATCCTGCTGGTGATTGTCAAGACAATCGGCTGGGACTTCTACAGCGGTCATGGGACTCTGGTTCTTCGGCTGGGCCGGAACCCTCTTCCTCTCCTCGACGCGCGTCATCTTCGCCGCCGCCTTCGACCGGGTGCTGCCCGAGTTCGCAGCGAACATCTCCTCGAAGCGCCGAGTGCCGTACGGTGCACTGCTCCTCATGATCGTGCCGGCGATTCTGATAAGTCTCGCCTGGTCCTTTGCACCAAGCATCCAGACCTGGTTTCTCTGGGCGACTGGTGTGATCGCGATCACCTTCCTGGGGACTTCGATCGCCGGGGCTATCCTGCCCTGGCGGCGCCCTGACATCTTCCAGAACTCGCCGATCGCTCGTTACAAGATCGTCGGCGTCCCGGTCATCACCATCACAGGTCTGGTCAGCGCGGCCTTCCTGCTCTTCATGCTGGCCGAGTGGTCCTTCAGTGCCATCTACGGTACCCAGCTAGTTGACGTGACCGGGTCCAAGGTTCACATATCCAACCCGTCCACACTCGTTTATTTCGCAGGCACCTACCTCTTGGCGATCGCCATCTATGTAGCTGCGCGAGTGATCCGCAAGAATCAGGGCATCGACCTGGCCCGGATTCACCGAGAGATCCCGGTTGAGTAGTTCTTCGACGTTCTGAGCGGAGCGGCGCGCGCATGACTCAACTACCGAGCCGTGCGCGCGCCGTCGTGATCGGGGGCGGGATCACCGGCACCAGCGTCGCGTACCACCTGGCGCAGGCCGGGTGGCGTGACACGGTGCTGCTGGAAAAAGCCGAGCTGACCAGCGGTTCGACCTGTCATGCGGCCGGGCTGGTCACCCAGTTCAACCCCTCACCCACCATGATGCGGTTCCGTCGTTACAGCATCGAGCTCTATCGCCGGCTGGGCATCTTTGAGACCGTCGGTAGCCTTCGCTTTGCCTCCAGTCGCGAGCAACTGTTGGAGCAGCAGCGTGGCGTGAGCCGCGCCCGAGCGATAGGGCTCGACGTCGAAGTCGTTTCGCCTGAGCAAGCCGCGCGGCTGATGCCGGCGATCAGTAAAGACTCGTTGTTTGGTGCGGTCTGGGTGCCGGGGGACGGGGCCATCGATCCGCATACGGCCACCTTCGCCCTGGCGAAGGCCGCCCGCGACCTCGGAGTCAAGGTGCTGACCGGGACGCGGGTGACCGGGATCGAGCTGTCCTCGGCCGGCGCCGTCCGGGCGGTCCGGACGGAGACCGGGCGGATCGAGGCCGAGGTGGTGGTGATCGCATGTGGCATCTGGGCCCCGCAGGTGGCGGCGATGGCCGGAGCATTCGTCGTCTCCACCCCGGTCGATCACCAGCACGCCGCGCTGCAGGCGGTCGAGGGCGCCGAGCTGCCGCCAGAGATGCCCTGCTTCCGCGACCCAGACAACCTCATCTATGGGAAGGCCGAGGCGGGCGGCGTGGTGCTGGGCGGCTACGAGCTGGACCCAAACGCGCGATGGATCGACGGCGTTCCCTGGGAGCACGCCGGAACTTCTCTGCCGCCTGACCAGCATCGGTTCGAGCCCCTGCTCGCGGGGGCGGCGCGGCGGTTTCCCTTCATCAGCGAGGCCGGGATCGTGAAGCTCGTCTGTCATCCGGACGCCATGACCCCCGACGCGAATCCCCTGCTGGGGCCGGTGCCGGGCGTACGTGGGCTCTTCATGGCGGCCGGGCTGTCGTTGAACGGGTTTGGCGGCGCCGGCGGAATCGGGAAATCGCTGGCTGAGCTGATCACCGCGGGAGACAGCGAGCTCGACCTCTATGCCTACCGGCCCTGGCGCTTCGGCCCGGTCCATCGCAACCATCGTTATGTGGCCGAGCTGGCGAGAGAGGCGTACCGCTATTACTACTTCCTCCGCTATCCGTACGACGCCGACGAGTGGGGCCGGCCGCGCCGGACGAGCGCCCTGCACCACCGGGTCCAGGACCTCGGCGCGGTCTTCGGACAAAAACATGGCTGGGAACGGCCCGAGCACTTCGAGCCGGACAGGCCCTGGCGGCGGGCAGGCGCAGACCAGCGGCGCGTCGGCTGGACCCGTCCGCCATGGTTCGAGCTGCAGGCAGAGGAGCACCGCGCGTTCCGCGAACGGGTCGGGATCATCGACATGACATCGTTCGGGAAGGTCGAGCTGGACGGTCCGGGCGCGCTGCCGCTGCTCGAACGTGTCACGGGCAACCTGATCGCCAGGCCGGTTGGGAGTGTCGTCTACACCCAGCTGCTCGACCGCCGCGGCGGAATCGCGGGGGACGTCACGATCACCCGGCTCGGCCCGCATCGCTTCAGGCTGGTCACCGGTGCCGGATATGTGAACAGCGACCTGGGGTGGCTGCGCCTGGAGCAACGCGAGGAGGATGGGCCGGTTGATTTGCGCGAGACAACGGAGGATCTATGCGTCGTCGGAATCTGGGGCCCGAATGCCCGTGCGGTGCTGGAGGGCGTCACCGACGACGACGTGTCGGAGGGAGGTTTCCCGTTCATGCAGGCACGCGACATCCGGATCGCGGGATTCGCTGTCTTCGCCCAGCGCGTGACCTACGTCGGCGAGCTGGGGTGGGAGTTCTATCTCGATCCCCGCGTCGCGGTGCAGGTGTGGGATCGCTTGATGGCCGCCGGGGAAACGTTTGGCATTCGGCCGGGTGGCTACCGAGCGCTGGACTCGCTTCGGATGGAGAAGGGTTACCGGTACTACGGCTCCGACCTCACCCTCCTCGACAATCCGCTGGAGGCCGGGCTCGGGTTCTGCGTCCGCTTCGACAAGGGCGAATTCAATGGACGGGAGGCGCTCCTGGCGGCGAAGGCTGCTGGCATCACGCGGCGTTTGCGCACCCTGCTGGTCGGCGACCACGAGTACGCGACCATCTATGGCGGAGAGGCGGTCTATGCGGATGGTTCGATCGTCGGCCGGGTCCGCAGCTGCGCGTATGGATTCACCGTCCGGCGCAACATCGCATACAGCTATCTGCCGGTCGGACTGGGACCCGGAGCGCAGGTCGAGGTGGAGTTATTCGGCCGGCGCGTGCCGGCCGAGGTCAGCACTGACGCCGTGCTTAAGCGCGAGCAACTGGTCGGCCATGACGCAAAGCCTGTCGCGAGCTGAGGCCGCGGCCGGACGCGTCTCGCTGTGGCGAGGCAAGGACGTCAAGATCTCTCCGCTGTCGGGCGGGTTGACCAATGAGAACTACCTGGTCGAAGCCGGCCGCGAGCGGTACGTGATGCGGATCCCCGGGACGTCGACGGAATTGCTCTCGATCGACCGGGTCAATGAGGTCTATAACGCCAGGGCGGCGGCCAGCACCGGCATCGGACCGGCCGTTCTGGAGCATGTCCCGCAGCTTGACGTCATGGTTCTCGAGTTCATCCCCGGTCCGACGATGTCGGCCGAGACCCTGCAGTCGGAGCGGATGGTGCGGCGAATGGCCGAGTCGTTCAAGCGCCTGCACGCCGCGTCTCCCTTCCTGAAGGCGTTCGACATGTTCCGGCTGATCGAGGCCTACCTCCAGATCGTCGAGGAGCACCAGGTCCGGATCCCCGCCGATTACCGGCAGCGGCTGCCCCTGCTGGCGGAAATCGAGCGGGCGGTCCGGGTTGGGGCGCTCCCCAACGTGTCCTGTCACAATGACCTGCTCTGCGAGAACTTCATCGACGACGGGCAGTGCTTGCGGATCGTCGATTACGAGCTCAGCGGGAACAATGATGCGTGCTTCGACCTGGGCAACACGGCGCAGGAGGCGAGCCTCGACGATGAGTTGCGAGCGGTGCTGTGCGAGGCGTACTTTGGCCGGCTGGACCGGCAGCAACTCGCCCGGATGAACCTCTTTGCCCTCATGTCCGACGTCGGCTGGACGCTCTGGGGAGCCATCCAGGCCAAGATCTCGACGCTGGACTTCGATTTCACCGACTACTACACCACGCGATGGAATCGGGCGCTTACGGTCATGGAGTCGGATCGCGTTGCGGGCTGGTTGCGGCAGGCGCGAGGTGCGGGCCCTTGACAGAGTTCGTATCTCAGAAGAGACTTTCGGCGTATACCAAACGGCGCCGCTCAACTGTGGAAGGAGGATGAGATTCGTTGGCCGTGCTTGACAGTGTCCTGAAGGCGTATCAGTCGCCGACCCGCATGGTGCATGCCATCGGGGCGCTCTCCGCCCTTGGCCAGGAGGCGGCAGCATTGAACATCAAGCGCCCGCTGGTCGTCACCGACCAGGGAATCGTGAAAGCCGGGCTGCTCGACGAGGCGCTCAAGCCGCTGCGCGCCGCCGGTCTCGACCCGGTGTCCTACGACCAGGTGCGCGCCAACCCCGGCATCGCGCTCGTCGACGCCGGCGCCCGCTACTACCAGTCGGAACGCTGTGACGGCCTGGTGGCAATCGGCGGCGGCAGCTCGATCGACGCCGCGAAGGGGATCGGCGTGGTCGTCGTCCATGGCGGCAGCATCGCGCAGTACGAATGGGGCAAAGACCCGATCCACTCCCGCATCCCGCCACTGGTGGCGGTCCCCACCACCGCCGGCACCGGCAGCGAAGTCACGCTCTGGGCGGTGATCACGGACCCTGACCGAAAGGTGAAATTCAATGTCGGCGGCACGCCCAACATCGCGTCGTGGGTGGCGCTGGTCGATCCCGCGCTCAGCGTCAATCTCCCGGCCGGCGTCACGGCCGGAACCGGCATGGACGCGCTGACCCACGCGATCGAGTGTTACACCATGGCCTATCACCAGCCCTTCACCGATGCGGTGGCGCTGCTGGCGATGGAGTACTGTGGCCGCTACCTGCGGGTCGCGTACGCCCAGGGCCACAACCTCGAGGCGCGGTACCACATGAGCATGGGGGCGATGCTGGCCGGCCTCGCCTATGGCACGGATTCCGCCGGCGCGGCCCATGCGATGAGCCAGACCGCGGGCGGCGTGCACGACGCGCCGCATGGGGCGCTGACTGGCCGTCTGCTCGCCCCGGTGATGGAGTACAACTACGCCGGCGAGCCCGAGCGCTTCGCCCGGATCGGCCAGGCGCTGGGGCTCGAGGTCGCCAACAAACCGGTCTGGAAGGCGGCCGAGGTCGGGGTCGAATACGTCTACCAGCTCACCGAGGACCTCGATATCCCCTCGCTCAACCAGCTCGGCTTTTCCGAGGAGGAGATTCCCATGCTCGCCGAGAAGGCCGCGGCCGACTCGCAAAGCATCGGCAATCCGCGGGACGTCGATGCCAAGAATTACGAGAGGATCTACGCCCGCGCCTTCGAGGCGGGCCGCCACCGCAAGGTCGCCCGGGCGCTGGCCCACGCCGGCTGACGGTATGTGGACCAACACGCTCAAGCCGTACGACATCCTCTCTGCCGAGCAGGTTCAGCAGATCGACGACCACGCCATGCTGATCCTGCAGGAGATCGGCGTCGACTTCTTGCACCCCAGAGCCCTCGACCTCTTCCGGGGCGCCGGATTGAAGATCGAAGAGAATCGGGTTCGCTTCGAACGCGCCTTCATCGAGGAACAGATCAGGAAAGTCCCGGCGACCTTCGAGGTGCAGGCGCGGAACCCGAAAAATTCAGTCGTCATCGGCGGCAACCACATGGTCAACGCGCCCGTCTACGGTCCGCCCTTCATCACCGACCTCGATCGCGGCCGGCGAGGCGCCACCATCGAGGACTTCACGAACTTCGACAAGATGGCGCAGGCGACGCCGCAGATCCACTGTGCCGGCGGCACCATCGTCGAACCGGAGGATCTTCCGCTGGAAACCCGCCACCTGGACATGGTCTACTCGCACATCCGCTGGACCGACATGCCCTACATGGGCAGCGTCATCTCAGAGGAGGGCGCGCGCGACTCCATCGAGATGTCGTCGATCCTGTTCGGCGGCCGGGAGAACATCGAGAAGACGCCCGCCCTGCTCGCCCTGGTCAATGTCAACAGTCCGCTGCGATATGACGACCGGATGCTCGGCGCTCTGCTCGAGTACGCGGCCGCCAATCAGCCCGTGATCGCGACCCCATTTCTGATGGCCGGCGCGATGTCGCCCATGGGCCTGGCCGGCACCCTGGCCCAGCAAACCGCCGAGGCGCTGGCCGGCATCGCGCTCATCCAGCTCGTCCGCGCCGGAGCACCGTGCATCTACGGGTCGTTCCTGACGAACATCGACATGCAGTCCGGCAGTCCTGCCTTCGGCACCCCGGAGTCAGCGATGGGCATCCTGGCCAGCGCCCAGATGGCCAGGCATTACAAGCTGCCATTCCGGGGCGGAGGGGCGCTGACCTCGTCGAAGGGCCCGGACGCGCAGGCGGCCTACGAATCGCTGATGTGCATGTGGCCGACGGTACTCGGCGGCGTGCACTTTGTCCTGCACGCAGCCGGCTGGCTGGAATCCGCGCTACTGGCCTCGTACGAAAAATTCATCATCGACGTCGAGGCGCTCCGGATGTTCGAGTGGATCCTGAGTCGGGGCATCCCCTTCGATGAGGAGGGGTTCGCCATGGACGGCATCCGCGAGGTCGGCCCGGGTGGGCATCATCTCGGCTCCGAGCACACCATGCGGCACTACCGGACCGGCTTCTACCGACCCTGGATCTCCTCCACCGAGAACTTCGACCGCTGGCAGCGGAACGGCTCGCGGACCGCCGATCGGGTGGCGAATGAGAAATGGAAGCAGCTGCTCAAGGACTACGCCGACCCCGGCATCGATTCGGGGGTGGATGAACAGCTCCAGGCGTTCATCGAGGTCCGCAAGGACGCCATCCTGCATGCCCGGGTCTGAACGCCTGCCGGACCGGGCCCGGGTGGTCATCATCGGCGCCGGGATCGTCGGCTGTAGCGCCGCCTATCACCTCACCCGGCTCGGCTGGCGCGATGTCGTCGTGATCGACCAGGGACCGCTGTTCCGCGCGGGGGGTTCGACCTCGCACGCGCCGGGGCTCGTGTTTCAGAACAATGTCGCGCGCACCACCTGCCGGTTCGCGATCGACACGGTGGAGACCTACCGCAACCTCCAGCTCGACGGCGAGCCCGTCTACCGGGAGGTGGGCAGCCTCGAGGTGGCCGCAACTCCGCAACGGTGGGAGGAGCTCAAACGCAAGCATGGCCACGCGACCTCCTGGGGGCTCAAGACCCGTCTGATCGGCCCCGATGAAATCAGCCGCCTGGTGCCGATCATGCGCACCGATCACCTGTACGGCGCGATTCATGTACCGAGCGATGGGACCGTGAGGGCGGTCCAGGCATCGGAAGCCCTGGCCCGTGTGGCTGAGGAGGCGGGAGCTCGATTTCTTGCCCGCACGCGCCTGACCGGCATCGACGTCAAGCAGGGGCGCGTCACCGCCGTGGAGACGGATCGGGGCCGCATCGTAACGGAGCACGTTCTCAGCGCGGCCGGCATCTGGGGCCCGGTGATCGGCCGCATGGCCGGCGTACCAATCCCCCTTCAGCCACTGCAGCACCTGGTCGGCATCACCGATCCCCTGCCCGAGCTGTCGGGCGAGACCGGCTGGCAATCCATGCCCATCGTTCGCCATCAGGATCGCTCGATGTATTTCCGCCAGGATTACCGCCGCTACGTGATCGGTGCTTACCGGCACGAACCCGTCCTGGTTGATCCTCAGGAGCTTCGCTCGAGCTGGGACGACGGCCTGATGCCGTCCTGCGCGCCGTTCCGCGACGACCTCTTCGCCCCCTCGATGGCTTATGCGTCGGAGCTCTACCCCCCGCTCGAGTCGGCGGAGCTGGTGGAGAAGATCAACGGCATGTTCTCGTTCACGCCGGACGGGCATTCCCTGATCGGCGAGTCGCTCGATGTGCGCGGCTTCTGGGCTTGCGAGGCCGTCTGGATCACGCACGGCGTGGGGGCGGCGCGGGCCGTGGCCGAGTTGATGGTGGAGGGTGTCCCGGATCTCGACCTTCGCGAAGAAGATCTCAACCGGTTCTACCCACATGCGTTCACCCGCTCGTATCTGCGCGCCCGTGGAGCCCAGAACTATCGCGAGGTGTACGACATCATCCACCCGTTGCAGCCGATGGAAACGCCGCGCAAACTCCGCCTGACGCCCTTTTACGAACGGGAGCAGGCGCTGGGCGCGATGTTCCTCGAGGGTGCGGGCTGGGAGCGGCCCCAGTGGTATGAGGGCAATAGCCCCCCACCCTACCCTCCCCCGCAAGCGGGGGAGGGACATTCGGCGAGGGCTATCCCAGGCCGTTCCGAATGGGCGGCCCGGTTCTGGTCACCGATCCAGGCTGCCGAGCATCGAGCGGCGCGCGAGCGCGTCGTGCTCTTCGACGCGACGCCCTTTAAGAAGATCGAGGTATCGGGGCCGGGGGCGCTTACCTATCTGCAGCGGATGGCGGCAAACCAGATGGACCATCCGGCCGGCAAGGTGACCTACACCGCGATGCTCAACGAGCGCGGCGGCATCATGACCGACCTGACAGTCACCCGCGTGGACGACGACCGGTTCTGGGTCGTTACCGGGGGCGGCGTTGGGATGCACGACCTCGCCTGGATGCGTCGCCACGTTCCCGAGGATTCCAGTGTCCAGCTGAAGGACCTGACCTCGGGCTGGTGCTGCATCGGCGTCTGGGGCCCCCGGGCGCGCGATCTCGTGCAGCCGTTGAGCCAGGAGGACGTTTCGAACGCGGCGTTTCCCTATCTCACCGCCCGCTCGCTAACGATTGGCAGCGTTCCCACCTATGCGATTCGGATTTCATATGTCGGTGAGCTGGGCTGGGAGCTCTATACGCCGACGGAATACGGGTTGCGTCTCTGGGACATCCTGTGGAAGGCGGGTGAGGCGCTCGGGGTGGCAGCGCTCGGGGGTGGGGCCTTCGACTCGCTCCGGCTGGAGAAGGGATATCGGTTATGGGGCGCCGACATCCACAGCGAGCACAACCCCTATGAGGCAGGCCTGGGCTTTGCCGTCCGTCTCAACAAAGGCGCCTTCATCGGTCGTGACGCGCTGCTGCGGATCAAGGAACAGGGCATCACTCGGAAGCTGGCATGCATGACATTCGATGACCCGGCGGTCGCGGTGCTCGGAAAAGAACCAATCTTCCAGTCACCCTCCCCCGCTGGGGGAGGGCAGGGTGGAGGCGTGCTTGGTTACGTGACCAGCGCGAATTTCGGTTACACGGTGGGAAAGAGCATCATCTATGGTTACCTGCCACTGGACGGCGCCGAGGAGGGGTCGAGCGTCGAGGTCCAGTATTTCGGCCGGCGCTACCCGGCCAGCGTCGTCAAGGAGCCGTTGTACGACGCGCAGATGACAAGGCTCAAAGAGCTGCCGGTGCTGGCAGGCTCGGGAGGAGCACGATGAAGGTTGTCGAAAAAACCCCGGCGCTGAAGATGTTCGTGGGTGGCCGCTGGGTCGACTCCGAGAGCCAGGCCACCTTCGAAGCGGTAAGCCCCGCGACCGGCGAGGTGATCGCCACGCTGCCGAAAGGCACCCGGGCTGATGCGGCGCTCGCCGTCGAGGCGGCGCATCGGGGCCGGGCGGCCATGGCCGGGCTCGGCGCCTTCGAGCGGGCGGCCCTGCTGCACCGGGTGGCCGACGTCATGGACCGGCGGCGCGAGGAGCTGGCCCGATGGCTGAGCCTCGATCAGGGGAAGCCGTACAAGGCGGAAGCGCTGGGGGAAGTTGGGGAAGCCGTCGAGTATTTCCGGATCGCCGCCGAAGACATCAAACGACTGGAGACCAATGTCATCCCGTCGATGGCGCGCAACAAGCTTGTGTTTACCCTGAGGGTCCCCCGCGGCGTGTACGGTGTGATCACC
>WNGO01002411.1_pt1 | contig 11928 bp, 13 predicted proteins | sample 5400511 | NCBI WGS metagenome assembly WNGO01 (sample SAMN13153380, study PRJNA577476) | soil metagenome | isolation source: 20 cm soil or saprolite under Garry oak tree replicate 2 | place: USA:California | collected 2016-06-15
CGCTCCGGAAACCGGCGGCTCTCGCAAGTAGCAGCGGCCGCGGCCGGCGAACCGGCCGGCGCGGTTGACATAAATGCGAGGGCAGCTTATCTCCGCCCGGCCACCGATGGGCGCCCGTGGCGGAATTGGCAGACGCGCACGGTTCAGGTCCGTGTTCCGAAAGGAGTGGTGGTTCGACTCCACTCGGGCGCACCATTCTCCCGCCGCGCTGACAGGATTGAGTCAGCCCCGCTCTGACGGCGGACTAGGCTCCCTGAGCCGACTCCAAGACGCCGTCGAGACAGGCCGTCACTTCGGCGATCTCGGCCCGCAGCTCTTCAGCCTGCACGAAGTCGCGGCGGGCGAGGGCTTTGGCCTGCAACCCGCGCAGTTCGCGCAGCCAGTCCTGCGCATCGCGCACCAGGACGTTGTTGTCGGGTTTCGGCATTCGGCATCCCCATCCGCGGCGTTGCTGTACCGCAGTAGGCATACAGGGGCGGACCGCCGCCGGTTCCGTGCAGGGGGCCGCGGCCGCGGCCCCTCTGCGCCGGCCGGGTATTTCACAAAGCGTTGATCGCGCGCGCCCGGCCGTCCGCGTTAGGTTTGCTGGCACGCCGGCCAAACGGCGCGGCCGGCGAAGCAGAGCCGAAAGGGAGGGGAGCAATGGCCGACTGGACAAGCCTCAAGCTGGCCTGGGAACCGCGCATCCTGAGCATTCTGCGGATCATGACCGGGCTGCTGTTTCTGCAGCACGGGCTGAACAAGTTCTTCAACTTTCCGCCGGCAGCAACGCAACGCCCCTACGACCTCTTTACGCTTGCGCCGGGGCTTGCGGGGATTCTGGAGGTGGGCGGCGGCATCCTGCTGGTATTCGGCCTGTTCACCAGGCCGGCCGCGTTCATCCTCAGCGGCGAGATGGCGTTTGCCTACTTCATGGCGCATGCGCCGCGCGCCTTCTATCCCTATAGCAACGGCGGGACGCTGGCCGTACTTTACTGTTTCGTCTTTCTGTATTTGTGGTTGGCGGGCGGCGGTGAGTGGAGCCTCGACCGGCTGCTGCGCCGGGGTGCGGCTTCGACCTCCGGGACGGCGGCCCGGCGGGCAGCCTGACGGGACAGCTCAGAATTCGAGACGCGTGCGGAAGACGAGCGCGGCATAGAAATACAGCTCGGCATCGAGCGCGCGCTTGATCGTCTCGGCGCGGCGGAAACCGTGCTGCTCGCCGGCGAAGAGCAGATACCCGACCGGGATGCCGCGGCCGCGCAACGCGTCGACCATCATCTCGGTCTGGTTCGGCGGCACGACGCGGTCGTCGGCGCCCTGGAAGAAGATGACGGGGCAGTTGAGCGCAGCGGCATGCGTCAACGGCGAGCGCTCGCGGTATAGATCTTCGCGCTCGGGGTAGGGGCCGATCAGCCAGTCGAGATAGCGCGATTCGAATTTGTGCGTGTCGCGGGCGAGCGCCGCAACATCGCTGACCCCGTAATAGCTGGCGCCGCCCTTGAACACTGTGCCGCGAGTCAGGGCGGCGAGCACGGTGTAGCCGCCGGCGCTGCCGCCGGTGATGACGGCGCGCTCGCCATCGGCCATGCCTTCCGAGATGACGTGGCGCGCGGCGTTGACGCAATCCTCGACATCGACAATGCCCCAGCCGCCTTTCAGGCGCTCGCGGTAGGCGCGGCCATAGCCGGTGCTGCCGCCGTAATCGACATCGAGCACCGCGATACCGCGGCTCGTCCAGAACTGGTTGCGAAGGTTGAGGACCGATGACGCGGACGCGGTCGGTCCGCCATGACATTTGACGACAAGCGGCGGCGTTTCGCCGGCCAGTGCGGCGTAATCGGGATTGTGCGGCGGAAAGAAATTGGCGTGCGCCGTCAGGCCGTTCTCGGTCGGAAAGGAGAGGTGCTGCGGCGCCGAGATGTAGCTGCGCAATTCGTCCTCGACCAAAGCGGAGGCGGAGCTGCGCAACATCTCCGAGGCGCCGGTCGCCGGATCGATCAGCACGATCGCCGGCGGGTCGGTAGGCGAACCGGCGCGGCACACGATGCCGTCGCCGACGGCGCGGATCTGGCCGAAATCCGAGTAGGGAAGATCGACCGGGGTGAGCTTGCCGGTGGCGATGTCGAGCCGTGCGAGACGGTCATGCCCAGCCTCGGTATAGGCGCAGACAAGCTGCGCCGCCGACAGAAAGGCGTAGGTCGATTGCGCGAAATTCCACTGCGCCTGACCGAATTCAGCATCGCGCGAACAGAGCGCGTGCACCGCGCCGCTGCTATTCGCATCGCAGCGGTACAAATTCCACCAGCCGCTGCGGTCGGAGACAAAATACAACACGCCATCGGGCGACCATTGCGGCTGAAAGACCGACTCGCTGTCGCCGCCCGCGACGCGCCGAGAGGAGGCGAGGCTTCCATCGGCGGCGATGTCGGCCTGCCATAATTCCGTCCCCACCCACGGCATGTTCGGGTGCTGCCATTGCAGCCAGGCGAGCCGTTTGCCGTCCGGCGACAAAGCCGGGGAGGCATAAAAATCGGCGCCCTGCGCCAGCACGATGCCCGGGCCGGGCTGCGCGAGATCGACCGCGACCAGCGTGTTATCGACGCGACCCTCGGCATGTTCCTCGCGGATGCCGATCCAATGCTTGCGCTTGTCGTCGATGAGCCCATCGGCGTAGCGCCAACGGATGCCGCCCCGCTCGGGATCGGGTGGCGGGGTCAGCGGTGTCGGCGGCGAGCCGCCGGCCTGCTGGTAAAGGCGCTGATCGGCGAAATTGGTGAAATAGACAAACCCGCGATGCACATTCATCGCGCCGCCGCCATATTCGTGCACCCGCGTGCGGACGCTATAAGGCGTCGGCGTGATGTCCTCGATCGAGCCGCCGCCATTCGTCGAAGTGGATGGCGCGCGGCGCACCAGCACATTGCGGCCGCCTTCGGAGGGGCGCCCCTCGATCCAGTAGATGTCGTGGCCATCGACGCGGATGTCGCCAAGGCCGAGGGTCTCTCCGACGATCAGCTCAGAGGTGATCGGGGAGCGCCAGGCGCCATAGGGCAGGGTTTCGCGATCGGTCATGTCAATCAAACGTCCTCAGGGCGGCCGTGCGATCCGGCCGATGTGACGATCGCTTCGAACGCGGCGACGACATCGACGATTTCGCGCGGCGGGATCGGGTAGGGGGCGCGGCCGGCCACCGCATCGGCAAACGCTTCGAGATTGATGCGCACCGAATCCGCCGGCGCGAATGTCCGCCGCTCGGGCTCCTTGCCGCTCTTGCGGATGATCAGCTCGGTGCGGCCGAGCGCTTCGGCCGAGCCGCTGCGCCCAAAGACGTGCACGCGCCAAAACGCGGGGGTGGAGCGCACCGCAGCGAGCAGGCCGCTGACGCCGCCCGCGAATTCAAGCAGAACCGACAACGTGTCGAGTGGATCGGGTGGCGGCCTGTGAGACAGGAGCTGCGCGGTGACGCGGCGCACCGGCCCCGCGATGTGCACAAACGAGTCCAGCACATGAATGCCGGTGCCGGTCAGCCCGCCGGCCGGCGATTCATCGGACGAGTCGCGCCAGGCAGAGAATTGCTTTGCCGGGACCTCGTTGCTGAAATTGCCCTCGATGTGCAAGAGGCGGCCGAGTTCGCCGCTCGCCGCGATCTGTGCCAGCGCCGCCATCGCCGGGAAGAAGCGCTTGTCGGTGCCTGTTCCGAGCACGATACCGGCCTCGCGGCACACCTCGGCCGCGCGCAACGCATCGGCCTTTGTCAATGTCAGCGGTTTTTCACAGAACACGGCTTTCCCGGCACGCGCCGATGCGAGGATCTGTTCCAGGTGGAGCGAGTGCGGCGTCGCAAGCACCACCGCATCAATCGCGGAATGTTCGAGCACCGCCGCGAGCGCGCCGATGGTTTCGAGACCGTGCTCTGCGGTGAAGTCGCGCACCCGCACGGGATCGCGGCTGACGGCATGCGTAAAGCGCAGCTTCTCGCTCTTGCCCTGCACCGAATTGACCAGGGTTTGGCCCCAGCGGCCGAGCCCGACGATTGCCGCGCGGATCATCGCTTCTCCTGGACTGAGCGGCTATGGTGCCGCGAACTTAATACCGCCGGTTGCCAAACGGGAGGGCAGCAGTGATCGAGTTATGGACTTGGGCAACGCCGAACGGCCACAAGGTGCATATCGCGCTGGAGGAGCTGGGCCTCCCGTACAAGGTCATCGCAGTCAATATCGGAGCCGGCGACCAGTTCAAGCCGGAATTCCTCAAGATCACGCCCAACCACCGGATCCCGGCGATCGTCGATTCCGACGGGCCGGGCGGCGAGCCGTTCACGCTGTTCGAGTCGGCGGCAATCTTGATCTATCTGTCCGAAAAGACCGGCGGCAAGCTGATTCCGAAAGACCCGATCGGCCGCTACAAATGCCTGGAATGGATCATGTTCCAGATGGGCGGGATCGGGCCGATGTTCGGCCAGTGGAACCATTTCGGCGCTTACGCCAAGGAAAAGCTGCCCTACGCGATCGAGCGCTACACGAACGAGGTGGCGCGACTGACACGCGTGCTGAACAAGCGGCTCGAAGAGACGCATTGGCTGGCCGGCGATGAATACTCGATGGCTGACATCATTACGTTCCCGTGGATCCGCACCGCGCTGGACTCCTCTCCCCGCTTCGCCGGGCGCGGCACGATCGACCTCAACGACTATTCCGGCGTGAAGCGCTGGTATGCGGAGATGGCGGCACGGCCGGCAGTGCAGCGCGGCCTGGCGGTATTGTCCGATGGTCCCGGCCAGAAGCCGATCACCGACGCTGAACGCGAATTCACGTTCGGCAAGACGCAGTTCGCGGCGCGGTAAACCTCACCCGGGCCGCGGGCGTCTCGCCCGCAAAATGCGGCCGGACCTTCGACAAAAGCTCAGGACCACGCGGTCCTTATATTACTGGCCCTTTGCGATGCGGGCCCAGAGGAGGCGCGCGTCGCGGTCCGGATCGGTGACGGTTCGGCAGTCGCGGTCGAACACCATGACGGTGCGCCGATCGGCTGAGTAGTCGGACCAGCTGGGGAGTGCGTCGATCTGCGGCGTGCCGGTGCGAGCGAATGCGATCCAGCTTGCAGACATGATTGCCGCCAGCTCGCGCGCCCCTGGAGCGCCGGCGGTCGCCTCGGCCACGTCGGTCGTGTCAAATACAAACGGCAGATCGAGCGCGTGGGGCGATTTGAGCCGGCCCTCGAAGACTGGCGTCTCCCAGGCGAGCGAGTACATATAGACGGGCGCCCCCCGTTTCGCGGATTTGCGCTCGGCGAACAAGGTCGAGCGGATCCAGAACTGACCGTGTGTCAGCGCGGCGATCAGCAACTCCGCCGGGTTCGCGGCGGGATCGCGGGTGCGGTACAGGTCGAAGAGGCGGTCGGCTTCGCTGCCGGCGATCGCCGACAAGCGCTCGCGCAACTGCGCGTCGCTCAGCGTCCGGTCCCATACGGCGTCGTCATCGGCGAGAAAGCGCGTCGCCTCGTCCTTGGTGTCGCCGATCAGCAGCGGAATATCGTCTGAGAAACCCGCCGGTTCAGGATCGCAGGGCTGTTGCGGAAGATCACTGCCATCAACGACCGGGCCGAAATCGTAGCGGTCGAGCAGCGGCAAATCCGGGCGACCGACCGCCTGCTTTGCTGGCGTGATCGCCGCGATCAGCTGCTCGACCGGCAGCGTCTGCAATTTATCGAGTGAATTGCGCGTAACGCCGATCTGCTGCAAGGCCGCCTCGGCGAGCGCCGCGGCGCGCTCGCGGGTCGAGACGCGGACCGACGCGCCGCTCTGGATGACGGCGCGGTGGAACAGCCCGCGCGCTTTCGGCATCGCGAGCAGCACGCTGACTTTGCCGCCGCCGCCCGACTCGCCGAAAATCGTGACATTGCCGGGATCGCCGCCGAACCGCTCGATATTGTCGCGCACCCATTCGAGCGCGGCGACGAGATCGAGGGCGCCGGCGTTGCCGGAATGCGCATAGCGCTCGCCGCCGATCGCCGCGAGATCGAGATGCCCGAGTATGTTGAGGCGGTGATTGACCGCGACGACAACGACATCGCCGCGCCGCGCCAGATTAGCGCCGTCGGTGACAGCGCGGTTGGCCGAGCCGAAATGAAACGCGCCGCCATGCAGCCACACCATGACCGGGCGCTTGCTGCCGTCGGGGCCCGGGGTCCAGACATGCAGGTTGAGGCATTCCTCCGTCTCGGGGCTCGTATCGACCGGCCCGAGAAAACTCGCCATGCCGGGCCGGCGGGTCGGCGCGCCCTGCCATTGCGGCGCGCGTCCGCCGAGCGCAAGCGAGTCGCGTACCCCGGCCCAGGGCTCGGCCGGGCGCGGCGGCTGAAAGCGGTGGGCGCCGCCCGTCGGGGCACCATAGGCAATGCCCTTGAAGGCATGGATCCTGGCCTGCGTGCTGCCGCGCACTTTGCCGCTGACGGTCTCAACGATCGGTTCGCTCGGCATTTCCTGCTCCCTCACGGCTTGGATTGTTATAGGCGCTGCATGCGGTGCTTGCGGCGGTGCACTGCGGGCGCCAAGACGCACAGGATCTCGAACATCATCGTCGCGCCGACCAGCGCCGTGTTGCCCGACGGATCGAAGGGCGGCGCCACCTCGACGACATCGCCGCCGACGAGGTCGAGCCCGTCGAGCAGCCGGATCATGCGCTGCGCCTCGGCGGTCGAGAAGCCGCCGATCTCGGGCGTGCCGGTGCCGGGCGCGTAGACCGGGTCGAGCCCGTCGACATCAAAGCTGACATAGGCCGGGCCGTCGCCGACGATCTGGCGCGCCTCTTCCATGACCCGCTCCGGTCCGAGCCGGAAGAATTCCTCGATATGCACGATGCGGATGCCGACGCTCTCGGCCCACTCCTTCTCGTCCGGCGAATACATCGAGCCGCGCACGCCGATCTGGATCATGCGCTTGGGGTCGGCGAGCCCTTCCTCGACGGCGCGGCGGAACGGCGTGCCGTGCGTATATTTCTCGCCGCCGAAATAGCTGTCGGTTGTGTCGGAATGGGCGTCGAAATGCACGATGCCGACCGGCCGCTCGCGAGCGATCGCGCGCAGGATCGGCAGTGTGACGAGATGATCGCCGCCGGCGGAGAGCGGCGCCGCCCCGCCGGCATGCAGGCGCGCGAAAAACGCCTCGATGCGCTTCAAGGAGTCGTGCAGATCGATCGGGTTGACCGGCGCGTCGCCATGATCGCCGACCCGGCACAGCTCATAAGGCGCGACGAGGCTCGCATGATGCACCCGCCGCATCAGCGTCGACATGTTGCGGATCTCGCGCGGGCCGTGCCGCGCCCCGGGCCGGTTGGTCGTGCCGCCATCCCAAGGGACGCCGACAATGGCGATATCGAGCTTTGCCGGGTCGCGCTCGATCGGCAGCCGCATGAAGGTCGCGACCTCGCCGAAACGCGGCATGACCAGGCCGGACAGCGGTTGAGGATTTTCTTTTACCATGCCGCACTATAGCGCAGCCCCGGCGGGAACACGCTATGCCCCCGGGTTGCACCCAGAACGGGCCGAGACCATGTACGGCAGCAACTTGCGGTATAATCGATTGACGCAAGGCGGACGTAAAATCGTGACCGAGCATCGCCCCAATCGGAAGCAGATCATTGCGACCCTGCGGGCGCACCAGGCAGAGCTGTGCCGGCGCGGCGTTCGGCATGCGGCTGTTTTCGGTTCGATTGCCCGCGGTGATGCGAAGCCCGCCAGCGATATCGATATCATGATCGAGCTCGATCCGACGGCGCCCATCGGCGTCTTCGAGTACGTCGGCATCACGCAATATCTGAGCGATCTATTCCCGGCGCCCGTCGATGTCGCCAATCGAAGCAACTTGAAGCCGCTCGTCCGATCCAGCGCCGAGCGCGACGCGGTTTATGCTTTCTAACCGGGCGCGGTTCGCGCTCTTCGATATTCGAGACAATATCCAGCTGGCGGAGGAATTCACCGCAGGACTCTCATTCGAGGTCTTCGCGGGCGATCAGCGTACCTTCTACGCGGTAACGCGCTGCTTGGAAATCATCTCGGAGGCCGCAAGACGGCTCCCGGCCAACATTCGAAACCGTCACCCCGAATTGCCATGGCGCGCCGTCATGGGCGCGGGAAACGTCTATCGGCATGACTACGACAACGTGGCTGTCGAGATGGTCTGGCGCACGGTCAAAGGCAGCCTTGCAGCATTGCGCGATGCGGTCGAAAGGGAAATCGCCCGGCTCGATGACGATCGTGAAAGCGGTCCAACGTCGGAGTGAGAGTCAGCGCTTTGTCGGGGCGGCGCGCTGCAGTGCTTGAACCACCATCGGACGGCGGCTGTCCGACGCCCAGCCCAGGGCGTCGCGGCCGGTGAAGTCGGTCTTGCGCGGATTGGCGCCCTTGGCGAGCAGAGTGCCGACGATTTCGAGATTGCCGCGGCTCGCCGCCATCATCAGCGGCGTCACCCCGTCCTTGTTGGTCGGGTCAGGCGAGGAGCCGGCGTCGAGCAGCAATTTCGTCATCTCGGCCTGGTTGCGGTCGGCGGCGTAGTGCAGCGGCGTGTTGCCGAGCTTATCGGTAACATCGAGCCGGGCCTTCGCCTTGATCAGGATCGCGGCGATCGACAGATTGCCCCGGATCGCCGCGATATGCAGCCCGGTGCGGGTCTCTTCATCGGTCTCGTTCGGGTTGTTGCCGCTGGTGACGAGCAGGCGCACCTTGTTGGCGTCGTTGTCGGTCGCGGCCCGTGCGACGTTGTCGTAATAGACGTTGAACGGGTTGAAATCGGCCTGCCCGTGCCGCGCGCCGAACAGCAGCACCAATGCCGCGATTGCGAGCAGAAACGCGATCCGGCCGGTCATGACATCCGCCTTGCTTGCGGCGCGCGGTCGAGCTCGTCGAGCCAATCGAGCGCGGCATCGATCGTCTCGACCGAAGGCCCCGGCTCGGCCGGCGGACGGCGCACCATGATGACTGGCAGGCTCAGCTCGCGGGCGGCGATCAATTTGGCTTCAGTCGCGGCGCCGCCGCTCGCCTTGCAGACGACGACATCGATGCCGTGGCGCTCCAAGAGGTGCCGCTCCTCGATAAGGCTGAACGGGCCGCGCCCGGTGACGACCTCGTAAAAGCGCAACGGCAGCGGCTCGGGCGGCGGATCGATCATCCGCACGACAAAGCGGACGCCGGTGGCCGATGCGAAGGGCGTGATCGAATTGGCGCCGACCGTCAGCCAGGCGCGTCGGCCCACCCGGCCGACGAGGAGGGCGGCGGCTTCGAGGCTGTCGACCTCGATCCAGCGATCGAGCGGATGGCGCTGCCAGGCCGGCCGGCGCAAGGACAGCCGCGGAATGCCGGTGCGGCCGGCGGCGAGCCGCCCGGCGCGCGAAATTTCGGCAGCAAAGGGGTGGGTCGCATCGATCAGCCGGTCGACGGCTTGACCCATCATATAGGCGGCGAGTCCGGTCGGGCCGCCGAACCCGCCGATGCGCACCTGGCCGGGAATGGGACCGGGGTGACGCGTGCGGCCGGCGAGCGCGGTTGTCACCGCCATGCTGTCGCCAAACCGCGCCAGCGCGCTGCGCGCGAGGGCCGCCGCCTCGCCGGTGCCGCCGAGGATCAGCAGATGCCGCGCGCTCATGTCATGGCTCCGACCCGCCCCAGGAACTCGCCGTTCCGGCCGATAATTGCGACCTCAACGGCGGTAGCGCCGCTCAATGTCGCGAGCGCGACCTCGCGCGCCTGCCAGCCGACCGCCTCGGCGAGCGCCTCACGCCGCTCGCCGGCCAACTCGAGGATCGCGCCGGCGCTGTCCGCTTCGGATGCGGCCGCGACGGTTGCCGGGTCGGCGCCGCGCCCGGCCAGCATGTTGGCGAGCGCTGCGGCATCGAGCCGGCTGCGGCTCGAATGCAGGTCGAGATGCCCCTGCGCCAGCTTCGCGATCTTCGCGAAACCGCCCGCGAGGGTCAGGCGCGGAACGGGATGGCGGCGCAGATATTTGAGTGTGCCGCCGACAAAATCGCCCATATCGATCAGCGCCGCCTCGGGGAGATCGTAAAGCCGCTGCACGGCGCGCTCGGATGTGCTGCCGGTCGCGGCGGCGATATGCGCGAACCCGGCGGCGCGCGCGACATCGATGCCGCGCTGGATCGCGTGGATCCACGAGCTGCAGGAATAGGGGACGACGATGCCGGTCGTCCCGAGCACCGACAGGCCGCCGAGGATGCCGAGCCGCGCATTCATCGTTTTCTCGGCGAGGAGGGCGCCGCCGGGGATCGCGATCGTCACCTCGAGATCGGGCGAGGAGGCGCCGTTCGCCTCGGCGAGCTCCGTCAGCGTCTCGGCGATGATCGCCCGCGGCGCCGGGTTGATCGCGGGCTCGCCGACCGCGAGCGCGAGGCCGGGACGGGTGACGGTGCCGACCCCCTCGCCGGCGCGGAACTGGATACCGCTGCCGGGCGATGCCCAGGCGAGCTCCGCCACGATCAGCGCGCCATGCGTCACATCGGGATCGTCTCCGGCGTCCTTAACGACCCCCGCGCGGGCCCGGCCATCGCTCTGCTCGGCGAGGGCGAGCGGGAAGATCGGGGCCTGGCCGCGCGGCAGGCGGATCGCGACGGGATTAGGAAATTCGCCGGTCAGCAGCGCCTGGAACGCGGCGCGGGAAGCGGCGGCGGCACAGGCCCCCGTCGTCCAGCCCCGCCGAAGCGCCGTCGTCTCCTGCCGTGCCATGCCGCGATCTTAGCAAAACCGCGGCCGCTGGCTACCGTTGGGCACGGAGCTTGTATAGTTAAGCGCCATGATCGACAGCGCGCGTCTCGGATTACCGGATTTCACGCCGGGCAGCGTTTGGCTGGTTGGAGCGGGCCCGGGCGACCCCGGCCTCCTCTCCGCCCTGGCCCTGCATGCGCTCGACCGCGCCGATGTCGTCGTCTATGACGCGCTTGTCGATCCGCGCATCCTGGCTTTGGCCCCGGCGGGCGCGCAGCTTGACTATGCCGGCAAGCGCGGCGGACGCCCGTCGCCAAGCCAGCCCGACATCTCGGCCCGGCTGATCCGGCTGGCGCGAGAGGGGCGGCGGGTGTTGCGGCTGAAAGGCGGCGACCCCTGCGTCTTCGGCCGCGGCGGCGAGGAAGCGCTGGCTTTGGCCGAGGCCGCGATCCCGTTCCGGATTGTGCCGGGGATCACTGCGGGGATCGGCGGGCTCGCTTATGCCGGCATTCCGGTGACCCATCGTGACATCAATTCGGCGGTGACTTTCGTTACCGGGCACAGCAGTGGCGGCGCGGTGCCGAACGGGATCGATTGGGAGGCGATCGCGCGCGGCTCGCCGGTCATCGTGCTGTATATGGGATTGCGCCAGCTCGGCGCGATTGCGGCGCGGCTCATCGCGGCGGGACGACGCGCGGACGAGCCGGTTGCGATCGTCAGCAAGGCGACAACGCCGGCACAACGAGTGCTCGTGACGTCATTGGCGAAAGCCGCAGCAGCAGCGGCGGAGGCGGGCATCGAGGGGCCGACGATCATCGCGGTCGGCGAGGTCGTGCGGCTGCGCGCCGCGCTGGATTGGATCGGCGAGGTGGCGTGACGGCGCGGCGCGGCCTGATCCTCGCCGCGCCGGCCTCGGGCAGCGGCAAGACGCTGATCGCCGCTGGGTTATTGCGGCATCTGCGTCGGCGCGGGATCCGGGTGGCCGCGGCGAAAGCGGGACCCGACTACATCGATCCGACGTTTCATGCCGCCGCGAGCGGCCGACCCTGCGTCAATCTCGATCTGTGGGCGATGCGCCGCGCGACGCTCGCCGGGCTCGTCGCCGATCTGGAGAGCAATGCCGAGCTTGTGCTGTGCGAAGGTGTCATGGGCTTGTTCGACGGCACCGGTCCCGATGGCGAGGCCGGCTCCACGGCGGAATTGGCAAAGCTCACCGGTTGGTCAGTTGTGCTGGTCGTT
>WNGO01002553.1_pt1 | contig 11927 bp, 14 predicted proteins | sample 5400511 | NCBI WGS metagenome assembly WNGO01 (sample SAMN13153380, study PRJNA577476) | soil metagenome | isolation source: 20 cm soil or saprolite under Garry oak tree replicate 2 | place: USA:California | collected 2016-06-15
AACGGCGGCGACACCCTTGGCCAAGACCTTCGAGTCCACGTCGCACACCGCGGCGACTTCGGCATGCGGCGTTTTGGCGAACGTTTTCGCCAGCACGGTCCCGCGGCCGTTCAGGCCCATCACGCAGACCACGACCTTTTCGCTCGGCGAGCCCGAGGCGAAGAGCGGCGCGCGTCCAGCGATGATTCCGAGCCCGGCGCTGGAAACGGTTTTGACGAAGCGACGGCGTTTCATAGTGGCCTCACTTTGATATCGCGGAAATAGACTTCGTCCCCGTGGTCCTGCAAGACGATGTGTCCCCGGCGCTTCTCTCCGAAGCCGCGAATCGTCTTGTACTTGCTGGCGGCGAGCAACGAATCCATATGCGCGGTGCCGAGCTCGAATTCGACGACTTTCTGCCCGTTGAGCCAGTGCTCGCCGTGGTTGCCGCGGAACAGGATGCGCGAGCGGTTCCACTCACCCACGGGGTGCAGCTGCTTCTTCTCGTTGCGATCAGGTCGTACACTGCGCCCGAGCGGTGGGTCGGCAGCTTGCCGTCCTCGTGGCGGTCGTCGTCGAGAATTTGATACTCGAAGCCGAGAGCGGAGTGGGTGGGGCCGCCCTGGGTGCCCGCGCCGCCTTGGGCCAGCGACATCGCTTCGGACACGTTGTACTTGACGCCGCTGTTCGCGCCCGGCGTGACCTTCCACTCAAAGGTGAGCTCGAAATCGGCGAACGAGTCCACGGTCATGAGGTCGCCGCCGACGAGCGGTCGCCCGTCGGCCACGCGCGGCACGTCGCCCGACGCGATCTTCTTGATCACGCCGTTCACCACGACCCAGTGGGCGGTGGGCACGGTGTCGTAGCCCAGGCCGCGCCAGCCGGCGAGGGTCCGGCCGTCGAAGAGCAGGCGCCAGCCGGCGGCGCGTTCGGCGGGCGTGAGGGTGTTGGATGGAGATTGGAGCAGAGAGAGGACGAGCACTGCGGTGATCATAGGGGCTCCCATAAGGCAGGGCGTGTAGCGGTCACGGTGACTCTAAAGCTACTTTCAGAACACGCGATGACTACTCGCAGGGAGTTCGTTGGAGCAACCGCCGCGCTGTTGCTACCCTGGCAGGCGCCCAAAAAGTTACCGCTCGGCTTTTCCACCCTTGGCTGCCCGACCTGGCCCTGGCCTCGGATTCTCGACTTCGCGGCCGAGCATCAGTTCGCCGCGGTCGAGCTGCGCGGCATCCTGGAGAACATGGATCTCACCAAGGTGCCCGAGCTTGCGCCCGAGCGTATCGGCGACGCGAAGCGGCAGCTCGCGGCGCACGGGCTCGTCGTGTCCTGCCTCGGCGCGTCGGCGCAGATGCACGACATGGACCCGGTCAAGCACGCCGCACAGCTCGACGAGGCGCGCCGCTTCATCGATCTCGCGCACGCGCTGGGCGCTCCGTACGTGCGCGTGTTCGGGAACGAGTACGTGCCCGGCGTACCGCGCGACGAGATGCTCGCGCACATCGGCGGTGCGCTGCACGAGCTGGGCGATTATGCGCGCGGCAAAGACGTCACGGTGATCATCGAGTCCCACGGCGCCTTCACCGACTCGCCCGCGTTGCTCGAGATCCTCCAGAAAGCCGACTCACCCAACGTGGCGCTGCTCTGGGACGCGCATCACACCTTCGTGTCGGGCAAGGAGCAGCCGGAGGACACGGTGCGGCAGCTGGGACGCTACATCCGGCACACCCATCTCAAAGACTCCGTCCCCGCAGGCAATGACCGCCGCTACGTGCTCACCGGCACGGGTGATGTGCCCGTGAAGCGGCAGATCGCGGCGCTCGCGAAGATCGGCTACCGCGGATTCTTCAGCTTCGAATGGGAGAAGCGGTGGCATCCCGCGATTGACGAGCCAGAAGTCGCAATTGCGCAGTATGCGCGCGTCGCGCGAGAATACCTGCGCGACGCGAATGTTCAATGATCAATGTTCAATGTTCAATGATCACTGTTCATTGATCATTGGACATTGATCATTCGCCGCCAGCCAGGCCTTCCCATAGTCCTTCGAGGTACGTAGCCCCGAGTGCGCGATCATACAACCCATAGCCCGGGCGGCCGCGCTCGCCCCAAATCATCCGGCCGTGGTCGGGTCGCATCGGTCCGGCGAAGCCCGTGTCGCGCAATGCTCGGAGCACGTCGGCAAGACTCACGTCTCCCGAGGGGTGCGGCGTCTCGTGGAACTTCCGGTCGCCGGTCACGCGCACGTTGCGGCAGTGCGCAAAGTGGATCCGGGGACCGAGCCGCCGCACCATCGCGGGCAGGTCGTTCTCGGGGAGGGCGCCGAGCGAGCCCGTGCAGAACGTCACGCCGTTGGCGGGATGGTCCACGAGCTCGATAACCCGCTCCAAGTCCCTCCCGCGGCAGATGATCCGCGGCAGCCCGAAGATGGGCCAGGGTGGATCGTCGGGATGGATCGCCATCCGCACGCCCGCCTGCGCGGCGACGGGGACGACGCGCTCGAGGAAGTACGCGAGATGATCCCACAGCCGTTTCGCGTCCACCTCGCGGTACGCGGCGAGGAGCGCACGCAACTCGTCTGCCCCATAGACCGTGGCCCACCCTGGGAGATCCCCAACCCCTAGCCCCAAATCCCTATTCGCGAGCGCCGCATCGTCATAGGCGAGCGCGGTCGATCCATCAGGCAGCTGCATGGCGAGATCGGTGCGCATCCAGTCGAACACAGGCATGAAGTTGTAACACAGCACCTGCACGCCCAGCTCGCCCATGGTGCGGACGCTCTCGCAGTAGTTCGCGATCAGGCGATCCCGCGTCGGCCGTCCGAGCTTGATGTCTTCGTGGACCGGAATGCTCTCGACGACGGCCAGCCGCAGCCCCGCGTCCACGATGTCGTTCTGAAGCTGCTCGAGCCGGCTCTTCGGCCACGTGTCGCCAACCGGCACGTCGTATAGGGCGCTTACGACACCCTGCACGCCCGGAATCTGGCGGATGTGCGCGAGCGGGATCGGGTCCGCCCGTCCGAACCAGCGGAACGTCATGTACATCGGGCGGTCTCCACGAGGCGGCTCACGTCCGCCGCCGTCGACCGGCCGAAGTCGCCCGCCTGGCCCAGCTTCAGCGCGCCGGCCGCGGCCGCGAACTCCACGGCGTCCTGCGGCGACTGCTCGGCGAGCAGCGCCGCGATCAGGCCGGCAGAGAAGCTGTCGCCGCCACCCACGCGATCCACGACCTGCACGACATGCCTGTGGGATCTGACGACAGCGCGCGTCGCGCGGTCGAAGAGCACGGCGCTCCAGGCGTGCTCGCGCGGCCCCAGGATCGCGCGCTGCGTGATGGCGACCGCGCGGCAGCCGAACCGGTCCGCGAGCGCAGGCGCGAGCGCATCGCCGTTTGCTTCGACGCCGAGCATGGCGCGCACGGCCTCGCGGTTGCCGATCAAGACATCAGCCTGGCGCGCGAAGGTCTCGACGAGCGAGCGTGGGTCGCGGCCGCGCCACAGCGCTTCGCGGTAGTTCAGATCGAGGCTGACCGTTACGCCGCGTTCGCGTGCGGCCGCGAACCCGTCGCTCAGTGCCCGCGCCGGTCCGTCACCGAGCGCCGGTGTGATTCCGGTTCCGTGGAGCCATTTCGCACGTGCGAGCGCGGCGGCCCAGTCCACGTCGGCGGGTGTGATCTGTGAGAACGCCGAGCCCGCGCGGTCGTACACGACGCGCATGGCGCGCAGGTCTGCACCCGGCTCGACGAAGTACAGGCCGAGACGCGAGCCGCCCCGCAGCACGCGGTCCACCACGACGCCTTCGCGCCGGAGCGCATCGAGCCCGGCGTCGCCCAGGGGGCCGTCGGGGAGACGCGTGATATAAGAAGAAGGGACGCCGAGGTGACGCAGCGCGACGGCGACGTTGGCTTCGGCGCCGCCAAAGAACGTGTGGAGTACCGGCGACTCGAGCAGCCGCTGCTCGCCCGGCGGGCTGAGCCGCAGCAGCAGCTCGCCGAACGTGACGACGCTCAAGCTGCCCGGGCCGCGGCCACGGCGTCCACCAGGGCGCGGGCGCGGCGCGTCAGCTCGGCCCACGCCGCGTCACGAATGAGTTCGGGGCTGACCAGCGCGCTGCCCACGCTCACCGCGGCGGCGCCCGCCCGGATCCACTCGCCGGCGTTCTCGAGCGACACGCCTCCCGACGGCACCACGCGCAGGAAGGGCAGGGGCGCGAGGACCTCGCGCAAATAGCGTGGCCCCACGGCTGATGCTGGGAACAACTTCACCGCCGACGCACCGGCGCGCGATGCCGCGAGCAGCTCCGTGGGCGTCAACGCCCCCGGCAGGCAAGGGACGTGGTGGTCGTTACAGTAGCGAACCACGAAGCGGTCGAACGTGGGGCTCACCACGAAGCGCGCTCCGCGAGCGATCACTTCTCGGGCGGCTTTCACATCGAGCACCGTCCCTGCTCCGACCATGCATCCCTTGAGCCCTTCGTCCGACGCGAGCTCGGCGATCGCGTCGAGCGCGCCCGGCGTGGTAAGGGTCACCTCGATGATGTCGATGCCTCCTGCTGCGAGGGCAGTGGCTGCTGCCCGTAGGGGCGCGGCATGCTGCGCCCCTACGTCTTGTGGCAGCCGGATGACGGCGATGGCGCCGCTGGTCAACAGTCGGTCAATCATGTGTCAACGCGGCCTCGATGCCGTCCCGCTTCAAGAGGTCCATCCAGCGCGTCGTCGCTTCGACGAACTCGGGGATGCGGGCCGCCTCGCCCAGAGCCTCGAGGGGCGCGCGGGTGAACGTCAGGTGGGCCGCCGCGGCCAGCGCGAGGCCGGGCGCGGGCGCAGGACGTCGGACGATGAGGGGCACCACGCGGATCCGGAACTTGTCCTCCTGATTCGTCGCAATCACGCGCCACTCGTGCTCGAGCCACGGATTGGCGAACCGCTCGACCACTTGATCCGCAAACGCGCGCGCGTCATCCGCGGGAAGATCGGTCGCGGGGATGATCTCCTTGAACAGTTGTTTGAGGAAGGGCGCGAGCATCGGATGCACGGTCGCCTCACGCACCGTGCGGACGCCGGCGAGGAGCGCGAGCGGCGCGGTCGCGGTATGGACTGCGTTGAGCAAGCGCAGCTTACGCTCGCGGTAGAGGCTGATATCGGGTGCGAACAGCACGCTCGCGCTCTCAATAGGGAAGACCGCGCGGAGCTCGGCGGGGTCCGCCTCGATGGCCCACAGGGAGTACGGCTCCGCCACGGTAAGGAGCGCGTCGCGGTAGCCGAGCTGCGCCTCGAGGCCCTCGTGCTGATCGGGCGGCGGCGCGGTCACGATCCGGTCCACCAGCGAAGAGCAGAATCGGACGCGCGCCTGCAGCCAGGTGCGAAAGGCCCGCGGTCGGTCGTGCCGCTCCGCCAGCTCATCGACCATGGCTGCCAGCCGCGGTCCGTTGTCCGGGACGAGCTCCGTCGGGATGACGAACACAGATGGCGCATCCGGTGTGCGCGCGAATCGAGCGTGGAGCGCGTCGGTCAGCCGACCCGGGAACGGCGCGTCGATCCGAAATCCCGCCTCCGAGACATTGCTGACGATCACCTGAATCTCGGGCCGCGCCGCCACGTCGCGCACGACGTTCCATTGACTGTCCGCGGCGAGCGCGCGCGAGATCGCGCCGATAACGCTGACGCGCTCGAGCGGCGCGCCGCCGGACAGGCCGCGCTCGACCAATGTGTACAACCCGTCCTGGGTGTTGAGGGCGCGGACGCGGGGCGCTCCTTCCGCCGTGCTCTGCACGACGACGATGCGACCGGCGTGCACACCCGCGCGATTGGCGGCGTCCACCGCGGCCACGCACAGCGCGCGCAGCAGCATGCCGCTGCCGAACTGGAGCACGCGCTCGGGCAACTGGTCTCGGTCGTAGGCGCTCGCGGGCCACCGCGCAGCAGTTAGAGGGGGAGGCACACCGGATAAGCTAGAGTGCCGCGAGTGCCTTCGTCACCGCCCTCACCTTCTCGGCATCCTTCACGCTGAAATGCACTTCGCGCACCCCCGTTTCCTGCACGAGCCGAGCAACGGTTTCGGGATTGATCCCACCGCCGGCAAGGATCACGATCCGTCCGTTCGCTTGCGCCACCAACGCCCGAAGCTGCTCCGTACCCTCGGCCGCCGTCGCTGCGCCACCCGACGTCAGCACGCGCTCGATGCCGAGGCTGATGAGCCGCTCGAGCGCCGCGGACGGATCGGGAAATACATCGAATGCACGGTGGAACGTCACGGGCAGGGGCCGAGCAGCGGCGATAAGGGTTCGCGTGTGGTCGTCGTCCAGATCTCCGGTCACAATGCCCTGAGCGCCTGCTGCTTTGGCGCTGCGAATCTGGTCCAGCATCGTGCGATGCTCGGCATCTGAGTAGACGAAGTCGCCGGCGCGGGGACGGATGAGGACAAACACCGGAATAGGAAGTCGAAATCGCAGCAGCTTCAGGTCGGGAGTCGTGCCGCCATGCTCGAGGTCGGTGCAGAACTCCAGCCGGTGGGCCCCACCCTCGGCCGCCGCGAGCGCGGCGTCCAGCGACTCGACGGCCGCCTCGATGAGCATGGTCACAGAGCGAATTTACCCCATGCGCGAACGCTAAACCTGACTATTATCCATCATGCCTCAGACCTTCACCCGCCTCCGCACCCCCGTCGGCGAGCTCGTCCTCACCGCCTCCGACACCGCGGTGACCGGCGTCTTCTTCCCGACCTCGCGGCGCGGGCCGGCGCCCACGCACCAGGCGCATTGGGTGGAGGCCCGGGAAGGGCCGGCCGCCGACGTGCTCGCGCGCGCGCGCCAACAGCTCGAGGAATACTTCGCACGCACGCGCACGAATTTTGACCTGCCGCTCGAAGCGCTCGGCTCGGCATTCGAGCACCGCGTGTGGAACGCGCTGCGGCAAATCCCGTACGGCTCGACCACGAGCTACGGCGCGCTCGCCAAACTCCTCGGCGATAAGCACGCGACGCGCGCCGTCGGCCTCGCGAACGGCAAGAATCCGATCCCGATCATCGTCCCGTGTCATCGGGTTGTGGGATCGAAGGGCGAGCTGACGGGCTTCGGTGGGGGATTGGATACGAAACGGTGGCTGCTGGAGCACGAGGGGGCGCTAATGGAGCTCGGGGTATAGGGCCTCCAACTGGTCCAAGAATCTCACCTGCCCGCGCAGGATTTTCTTCCGAGCCTCAGCCAACCCGAACCACGCCGCCCGATCGACCTCCGGATACTCGCGCCCTCTTAGCACGAAGCTGTTGCTCCGCACGCGCGCCGGATCGGCGTCACCCTTCACGGCCCACGCATGCACGATTTTGCCGCCCGGCTGCTTGAGCGGTTTCAGCGGGACGAAATCTCCCGACGCTGTGAGGCTCGTTTCTTCCGTGAATTCGCGCTGGGCGGCGTCCAGGGGATCTTCGCCCTCCACGAATTCACCCTTGGGAATCGACCAGGCTCCATCGTCCTTCTTCGCCCAGAACGGCCCGCCGGGATGCACCAAAAAAACCTCGAGGATCCCGAGGTTTTGGCGGTAGAGTAGAAGTCCAGCGCTGGTTTTTATTTGTGTCGGTAGACGATGCGGCCCCTGGTGAGATCGTAGGGCGATAAGGCGAGCGTCACCCGATCTCCCGCCAGAACCCGAATCCGAAACTTGCGCATCTTGCCCGCGATCGTCGCCAGCACGGAATGCCCGTTGACCAACGTGACCCGGAACGTCGAGTTGCGGAGCAGCTCCGAAACTGTCCCTTCGATTTCTAAAGCGACTTCCTTCGTCATTGCGTTGGCTCCTCGCGTTTACCGGTGCGGCGCTCGACGAAGGCGGTGTGGCCGCAGCCACACTGTTCCATCATACGGCCGTTGCGGTCGGTGCGGAACTCGAGATACTCGCCGCAGGTGGGACAGCGTGCGGGCCCGCGGTCCGGAACGAGCGGGCTGCGCGCCGCCGAACGATTGCTGCTAATTGCGGGATGCCGATCGAATGCGATGGACCCCGCGAAGCCCCGCCGCCGCATTCTCCGGCGCTGGGCCATACACCGTTGCCGCACCGCAGACGCACAAACCGCTGTGCGGAGCGACCGGGGGCGTCGCGTACGGCGCGTCCCGGTACGTCGTCCCTGCCGGATTGCCGATAAACCCGCCACAACCATGACAGTGAATCTCCAGCATGAACGCTCCTTCGGTTCGCCTAGCGGGTGACCCGCTGACTCTCAACTGGCACAACTTACCGGACTGTACTAAGTTTGTCAAGTTATGCATATAGTGTATCAACATATTAACGGGGACTGGTTAAGATGGATGTAGCCCTGGTGATCCGGCAGCGCCTCGATGAGCTGGACCTCGATCAGCGCGATCTGGCCGACGCCGCCGGCGTCACGGAGTCGTACGTCTCGCAGCTGCTCACGCACAAGAAATCGCCGCCCGCGCCGGACCGCACCGACATCTACGACCGCATGGACCGCTTCCTCAAGCTCCCGCACGGCGAGCTCGCGCGCGTCGCCGATGCCCATCTCAAGGAAGAGCGCAAGCGCCGGTTCGGCGACGTCGCGCCGCTGTTTCCGGAATTGCGCGCGTTGATTCTGCGCAAATGCGCGGCGGACGAACTCGAGCCGGTGCGCGCCATTCTCGAGCGGCAGTCGTTCGGGGAATTGGAGCGCCTCGTTGCGCAGACGCTGCTCAACGTCGTGCACCTGGGCAGCGACGTGATGCACGTGACGCCGAAGCAGCGCGCTCGCCTCGACGCGGTGATAGACGCGTGGGAGTGGGATGCGACGACGTTCGCGGTTACCGTGTCGCTCGCCACGGGCGAGCAGAAGCGTTTCGAGTACGGCGAACGGCTGAATGGCGGCCAGGAGAAGGGACTGGTGGAGTTTCTGCGCGATCGTTCGCTGAGTGGTACGGCGACGGACGAGGAGCTGGCGTTCTTGAAGTCGTTGCGATTCGAGGATCGCCGGCCGACGGCCCTCTACTATTATCGGGAGCTCCAAAACCTCCGGGACCCGCTGCACTTTCGCGCGTAGCTTTCAAGCGTGCTTCTCTCGGCGCTTGTCTCTACTTCGGACCAAGTGGCGGCCACCCCCGGCCGCCTTGCCAAGATTCAGCTCCTCGCTGATCTCCTGAAACAGGCAGGACCCGACGAGATCGAGCTTGCCATCGCGTATCTGTCGGGCACGGTGAGGCAATCGAAGATCGGTGTCGGGTGGGCAACGCTGCAAAAGGCCAAGTCGCACGTCGGCTCGTCGGCACGACTGCAATTACGCGATGTCGATGAGACGCTCGAGAAGATTGCTACCACGGCGGGGAAGGGCTCGGCGGGAGAAAAGCAGCGCTTGCTCGGTGCGCTGTTCTCGCAAGCCACCAAAGAAGAACAGGACTTCTTGTTTCGATTGTTGACGGGAGAGTTACGGCAGGGCGCGCTCGAGGGAATCATGGTCGAAGCCGTCGCCAAGGCGCGTGAGCTGCCCGCGAGCGACGTGCGGCGCGCCATGATGCTCGCCGGCAACCTCGGCGCCGTGGCCAAGGGCGACTTGAAGACCTTCGCGGTCGAGCTGTTTCGCCCGATCAAGCCAATGCTCGCGAAGACCGCGAACGATGTCGAAGAGGCGCTCGCCGAGCTGGGGCCGGGGGGGCCGGCGTCGTTCGAGTATAAGCTCGACGGCATTCGGATTCAGGTGCATAAAAGCGCAGACAAGGTCCGCGTTTACTCGCGCACCCTGAATGACATCACCGCTGAGCTCCCTGCCGTCGTCGACATATCGAGAATTATGGATATGTCAGAGGTCATACTGGATGGCGAAGCCGTCGTGCTGACGGCCGACAAGCGACCGGTCCGCTTTCAGGATACCATGAAGGGTCTTGGCGGCGCCGTCCCCTTCTTCTTTGATATCCTCTACCTCGACGGCACGTCCTTGCTCGATCAGCCGTACTCCGCGCGTAGCAAATTGCTGCCGGCGGCATACCGTCCGCCGCGCATCATCACCGGAGACGCGCAAGCCGCGCAAGACTTCTTCGACGCCGCAATCGCCGCGGGCCAGGAGGGCCTGATGGCGAAAAGTCTCGAGTCGAAGTACGAGGCCGGCCGGCGTGGTGGTGCGTGGGTTAAGATCAAGAAGACCAATACGCTCGATTTGGTCGTGCTGGCCGCCGAGTGGGGGCATGGCCGTCGTCGCGGCTGGCTGTCGAACCTCCACCTGGGCGCACGCGACCCGAACGGCGGGTTCGTGATGCTCGGCAAGACCTTCAAAGGCATGACCGACGAGCTGCTCGCGTGGCAGACGAAGCGGCTCCAGGAGATCGAGGTGCGCCGGGAGGGACACATCGTCCACGTCCGGCCGGAGCTCGTCGTCGAAATCGCGTTCAACGGTCTGCAGGACAGCCCGCATTATCCCGGCGGGCTGGCACTCCGATTTGCGCGTGTGATCCGCTATCGGGACGACAAGACGCAAGAAGACGCCGACACGATCGAAACCGTCAGGAAGCTACACCGCGAAGGTGCGCCGGGCCCGTGACCAAAACCGTCTGGGACATAGATTTCTCCGGGAGGATTATGTTCTGGTTCCTGCTGATCCTACTGCAAGTCCCGCGCAGCCAGCACGGTTCCGTGACCCAGCGCGTCGGCACGACGGATATCGCCATCTCCTACAATCGCCCCGTCGCGCGCGGCCGCGAGCTGTTCGGCAGGCTGGTCCGCTGGGGCCGCATGTGGCATCCCGGCGCGGACTCGGTCTCCACCATCTCGTTCAGTAAGGATGTACTGATCGACGGACATGCGCTCGCCGCCGGGCGCTACTCGCTCTGGACCATCCCGGACGCGCCGCCCAAGCCGTGGACGGTGATCTTCAACCGCGGCCTCGGCGGCTGGCACACGAACTATCCGGGCGAAGCGCGGGACGCGCTGCGGCTGAGTGTTACGGCCGAGACCGGGCCGCACATGGAGACGCTCACCTACTACTTCCCAGTCGTCGACGCAGACTCTGCGGTGCTCAGGGTCCAGTGGGGAACGGTAGTGGTGCCGATGAAGATCAAGGCTACGCAGTGACGCTTTGGGATGGTGCAGTGAGGCCCATCTCCTCCAGAAACATCGTTCCGCCGGCATCCCGGCCCGACCGCCGTTCGCAGCGGGTCAGCACCAGCCGGTCGCGGGCGCGCGTCATCCCGACGTAGAGCAGGCGTCGGGCTTCCTCGATTTCCTCCTTCGTGGGTTGATATCCGAGGAGTTCGTTATCCTCGACGCCGACGATGTAGACGCGCGAGAACTCGAGCCCCTTGGTCGAGTGGAGCGTCAGGAGATTGACGCGATTGGGCGCGGCTGCGTCGCCTTCAGACTTCGACAGCGCAACGCGCTCGAGCAGACGGTCGATGCTGTCTTCGAGATTCGCCCCGCCATCATCCATCAGCGCCCGCAACCGCGCCACGGCCGCCGGATACCGCTGCGCCGGATCCGGCTCCGCACGCAGCTTCAGCATGAGGGCGCGCCCCCCGAGTCGCTGAATGACTTCTTCCACCGTCGGCGCGGTCGCGCCCCGGCGCTCGCGGTCCATCGCGTAGAACTCGAGCGCGTCGCTGTAGCGACCAAGCGTTTGGTAGCGCGCGGTGTTAAAGAGATTGGCCCGTTCGCCGGTCTTCGGAGCTTCTTCCAACGCGAGTGCGAGTCCCAGGTAGTCGAGGACGTTCGCGAGCACGGCCTTTCGCGCGCGCACCGCCCGCTGCTTCTCGAGCTCTCGGTACACCTGCGCCAACGTCACGGCGTCGTCGAGTGCATGGTGCGCTCGGCCGCCGTCGATCCCGAACCGGTGCGCCAGCTCTTCCTGCGTCGCGCGATCGCGCGACAAGGAGCGCGCCAGGAGCAGCGTGTCGTAGAACGCCAGGGTTGCGACGGCAGGGTCACCAGCGGCCAAGCGTTTCAAGACCGGAATGTCGAAGTGCTGGCCGTTGTGGGCGATGAGAACGTCT
>WNGO01008126.1_pt1 | contig 11926 bp, 14 predicted proteins | sample 5400511 | NCBI WGS metagenome assembly WNGO01 (sample SAMN13153380, study PRJNA577476) | soil metagenome | isolation source: 20 cm soil or saprolite under Garry oak tree replicate 2 | place: USA:California | collected 2016-06-15
GCGGTCAGGCGCGCCGCTTGCCGTGTCCTGTCCTGTCAACCTATGAAAGCCGTCAGGGATACGAGTCGTCGCGGTCGGGCGCACGTGTGATGGATGAACTGTCGCGGCGCTCGGGATCCATCCGAGAGACGTTCAGATCGAACGTGCTCCCGCTTCTTCCCTATCGAGGCGCCGAAGCGTCAGCCATCGGGCGATAGCGACCGGCCGCTGACCTGCCCGAAGTGCCCCGTACAAGTTCGCCGAGCTCGGCTCCGACATCCTGGGCCGGCGCTATTTTTTCGCCCGCCCTGCCGACTCGACCTCGTCGACCAGCTTCGTGAGCACAGCGAGCTGATGCCGTACGTTCAGACCGTGGCGTCCTCCATCCTCATCACGATGGACCGCGGGAGATGTCGCTTGTGCTGTCGCGAGGACACCCGACTCTCGTTCGGCGAAACGTCCCGCCGAGGCGGGAGGCCGTGGCCGTGGCTCGGTGACCGTGGCGTCGAGCTCCGGAGCCCAGCGCGCCGGAGGCCCCATGGAAGTGATCGGGATACGGGGAAGTCACAGGCACCCCGATTGCTCAATTGACGCACTCGGGAGGACCAGCTTCATGGAGGTTGTTGCAGTCGCCCAGCGGGAACGTCAGTGGCGGTGGGAGATTCGCCACGGCGGACAGCTCGTGAGGGAGTCGCGAGCGGAGTTCCCGACACTACAAGACGCGATCAAGGACGGGAAGCAACAGTTGCACTGGCTGTGGATCGGAGACGACCGGCCGCAGATCACCCGCAAGTCTCAGTGCTGGCGGCGTGCCGCCGGCTGAGCGTTCGTCCAGTCACCCCTCCGCCAGGTTCCAGTCGCCGATGCCCTTAGCGCCGATCGGGCAGCCGCTCGGGCTCCACGGGGTCTGGCAACAATTCCGACGGCACCGATGCGACAGCGTCGGTCGTTGATCGAGTTCATTGGACGATGTCGGGAATGTCAAGAGGAGCTCGCTTCCGTGAGTGATTCGCGAGATTTTAGGAAGCGCCGCCCGCCGGGGGCGACGGCGAGCGGCGCTTTTCGCTCTCTGCTGTGCGGCTTTTGTCCGCTACAACGTTCGAGCGTTGCTTTAGTCCAGTGCAAATCGCTCGCCAGGTGGAAATGAATTGGCTTTGAAAGAATTTGAGCGCGGTCTCGTGCGCCGCAGAACGTGAGGTCGTCACGTTCTCCGACAGCGCGACGTCAGCGGCGGGGTGGAATGGTGGCCGGCCTGGGCGCCGGGCGATTGTCCGGCGGGACGATGCCCATCGCTTGAAACTTCTGTTCGGTGGGCGTCCCGTACAGGGCGATGGCGGCTCCCGGCCTGAGCGACGCCGCTCCGCCGCGAACGGTTGAGAGATCGACGAGCACGAGCTGTCCTTTGTCGGTGCGCACGACGATCCAGTTGCCTGCGATGACCTTGACCGTGCCCCGTAGCTCCGTCCAGCGCGGCCCGTCGCCGGCCGGCTCGGGCTCATTCACGGCCATCGACTTCTCTGCCGCCGGCGGAGCAGGTGTCGGTGACTCGACGACGCGCGGCGCGGCAGGCGCGGAGGGGGCTGCGGCTGGCGGCTCAGGAGCTGGCTTCGCGGGAGCCGACGTCGACGCCGCCGTTGGCGGTGACGCCAATACCGACGGTGCGGCCGGCGCGGGCGGGACGGGCGCGGCGACCGGGGTCGTGGTCACGGCCGGCGCCGGGCGTGTCGCTGGCGTGGAAGCGGCCACCGGCGTTGTGGCGACCGGTTCTGCCTTCGCGACTGCCTTGGGTGTCGGCACTTCGGCCTTCGGCGTCGCCGACGGCTCCACCTTGGCCGGCAAGGACTCCGTCCTGGGCGAGCCCGGTGGTTGCGCCGCGGGCGCGGGTGCCGGCGCGCTGGCGGGAGCATTGACGTGGGGCATGAGCGCGAGCGCCAGCGCCGCCGCGTCGCCCGAGCCGAAGGCGATCGCGGCGATCTCGTGCGGCCTGGCCGCCTCGGTTCCGAGCACGGTCACCCGCCCTCCCGCGCTCAGCGGACCCGACTCGAAACGCTTCGCGGCCTTGACCTCGGCGTAGTACCACCGCCCGTCGTCGGCGCGGATCACCACGAACGGCTCGACCGTCAGCTTGGCCGGCCATTCCAGGACTCCCTGGACGAGGCGTGGATCACCAGGAGCAGCCTGGGCGGGGGACGCGAACCCGAACACGACCATGAGGGCGACGATCCCTCGTTTCATGGGGATCACCTCCGTACCGATATGGCCGCAAGCAAAGTGCCACACGCATGGATGATCTCCCCGCGATCGATCGCGTAGAGCCGGTCGGCCACCCGGGCGGCGTTGGTGACGTGGGACTCGGCGATCAGCAGCGAGATCCCCATCGCCTTGATCTTCCGCGCGGCCTCGATGAACCGGGAGACCACGACCGGCGCCAGGCCTTCGAAGGGCTCGTCGAGGAGGAGGATGGACGGGGCCAGCGCCATGGCGCGCGAGATCGCAACCATCTTCTTCTGTCCGCCCGACAGGTTGAGGCCCCGGCGCGGCAGGAACTGCTCGACTTCGGGGAAGAGCGCCGCGATCCGCTCGTCCACGGCGCCGCCGTGGCCCTTGTCCGTGGCCAGCCAGCGGCCGATCTGGAGGTTCTCGGCCACGGTGAGGTCGGGGAAGATCCCGCAGTCCTCGGGCGCGTAGCCGATTCCGAGCCGGGCTCGATCGTGGGTCGGCGTCCGGGTGATCTCCTGCCCGCGCAGGCGGATGACGCCCGAGCGTACGGGCAACAGCCCGATCGCCGTCTCCAGCGTCGTCGTCTTCCCGGCGCCGTTGCGTCCGACGAGGCAAACCGTCTCGCCCTCGTTCACGGCCAGCGAGACCGCGCGCAGCACGTGAGCCGCGCCTCGGTAGGTGTCGACCGCGGCCAGTTCGAGGAGCTGACTGCTCACGCCGTCTCTCCGGTGCCGATCAGCGTCGTCGTCACCTGCTCGTTCCGCCTGATCTCGTCGGGAGTGCCGTCGGCCAGGATCGTGCCCTGGTGCATGGCGACGATGCGGTCGGAGTAGCGGAAGACGATGTCCATGTCGTGCTCGATGACCACGGCCGTGATGTTGCCCGAGCGCACGATCGAGGTGACCACGTCCATGATGGGCGCCTTCTCGCGCGTGGACACGCCGCTCGTCGGCTCGTCGAGAAAGAGCAGCGTGGGCCGCAGCGCATAGGCGATGGCAACGTCCAGCAGCTTCCGCTCCCCCTGGGAGAGCCCACCGGCCAGCGTGGGCGCCTTCGGCGCCAGGCCGAATTCCTTCAGGATGGCCATCGCCTCGTCGGCCACCGCCTGATCGCGGTCGGCCAGCGTGGCCAGGCTCCGCGTCTTGCCCTGGCGGGCGAAGATCGTGAGCGCGACGTTGTCGAAGGCGCTCAGATGATCGAACAGGTTGACGAGCTGGAAGCTCCGCGCGATCCCGGCCCGGATGCGCTGGTTGACCGTCTGCCGGGTGATGTCCTTTCCGGAGAAGCGGATGGTGCCCTCGTCGGCCCGCAGGAGCCCGCTGATGAGGTTGACGAGCGTCGTCTTGCCCGCGCCGTTGGAGCCGATCAGCGCCAGCAGCTCGCCGGCGCGGACGGTGAAATCGACGGCGTCCACGGCCCGGTTCGCGCCGAACGTCTTGGTGATCGCCGTCGTCTCGAGCAGGCTCACGGTCAGCGCGCTCGCCGGACGCGCTCGAAGATCTGGATGGCGGTGCCGACGAGTCCGGTGGGCATGGTGAGCACGAGCAGGACGAGCACGATGCCGAGCACGAGCTGCCAGTCACGATGGGCCCCACGAAGGTGCGAAAGCCGCCGAGGACCGTGAAGAACACGATGCGGCCCGAGAACGGCCAGTAGAGGATGTCGGGCGTGGTGAGGCCGTTGAGCGGCACCCACAGCGCGCCGGCCAGCCCGGTGAACGCCCCCGAGATGACGAAGGCGATCCACCGATACTTCCACACCTGCACGCCGACGAACTCGGCGCGGGTCTCGTTGTCGCGGATGGCTTGCAGCGCCTTGCCGAAGGGCGAGCTCACGATCACCCACATGGCCGCCGTCGCGACCAGGAAGAGGATGAGCACGTAGTAGTAGTAGCGGTGGGCGATGAACTCGACCTTGTCGGCGCCGGGGCCGCCCAGCCCGCCCAGCAGCGTCGGCGTGGGCACGCGAAGGCCGTCGCTGCCTCCGGTCACCCAGAACAGCTTGAGGGCGAGACTCCACAGCACCTGCGAGAGCGCCAGCGTGAGGATGCCGAAGAAGATCCGCGTGTACCGCACGCACACCACGCCGAAGAGCGCGGCCACCGCGATCGAGCCGAGGATGCCCGCCAGCACGAAGAGCTCCATCGAGGCCACGCCGAGGTACTTCACGAGCAGGGCCACCACGTAGGCGCCGGTGCCGAAGTAGGCCGAGTGGCCGAACGAGAGCAGGCCCGTGTAGCCGAGCAGCAGGTTGAAGCCGAGCGCGGCGATGGCGAAGACGAGCCCGTAGCAGATGGTGATGGTCTGGAACGGCGAGGCGACGACGGGGATGGCGGCGAGCGTGACCACGACGAGCGCGCCGATCACGACTCGGCGGCCGCTCCACACGCGGGGCGTCGCCAGCGCGAGCTCGGTCACGGCTGGGGGTCAGCCGTCACGCGCGACCGAAGAGGCCGGCCGGCCGCACGAACAGGACCACCGCCGCGATGAGGTAGAGGACGGCGAGCTCGACCTCGGCGAAGTACGTGATCCCGATCGTCCGCACGAAGCCGACGATCAGGGCGCCGACGAGCGCGCCCTCCAGGCTTCCCAGCCCTCCGATCACGACGACGACGAACGCGAGGATGAGCGCGTCGACGCCCATGCCCAGCACGGCGCCCGAGATCGGCATGACGACGGCGCCACCCAGCCCGGCCATGAGGCAGCCCAGGGTGAAGGCCTGCACATACACGCGCTTGACGTTGATCCCGAGCGCCGAGGCCATACGCATGTCCTGCGACGTCGCGCGCAGCATCACGCCGAAGCGCGTGCGGTAGACGAACGCGCCCAGCCCCACGGCGGCAAGCGCGCCGACCACGATGACGAAGATGTTGTACGTCGGGTAGGTCGCCCCCAGGACGGAGATGCTGCCGAGCGCATGACGTCCTCGAGGACGAGGAGCAGCCCGAAGGTCATGAGGAGCTGGTACTCCTCGGCACGGCGGTAGAGCGGGCGCAGGAACGCCGGCTCGATGATGGCGCCGGCGAGCGCGGCCGCCAGCGCGCCGGTGATCAGCAGCACGAAGAGCAGGCTCACGTGGAGCTCGCTGCTGGCGAGGCCGATCGCCCACGCCGCCACGTACGCGCCGATGGCGTAGAGGTTGCCGTGGGCCATGTTCACGATCCGCATCACGCCGTAGACGAGCGAGAGCCCGGAGGCGATGAGGAAGAGGATCGACGCGTAGAAGAGTGAGTTGAGGAACTGCGTGATGAGCGTATCCACGAGGGCGCTACCTTATCACGGCAGCGACACGGTCCGAGTCGCCGCCGTCGCCTCCGTGCCGTCGACGGCGATCAGCAGGAGCGCGGTCGAGCCCGGCGGCACGCCCTCGCGCCCGATCACGAACAGGCCGCTCGACGTCGCGCCCGTCGCGCCCGCTCGCACCACGGCGCCGTCGGGCCCGACGATCACATAGCGGCACACGGCCACCGCGCCGCGGTCTTTCTGCACGGAGGGACTGCCCACCGGCTCCCGCACCAGCCGGTGCTCGCGGCCGAATCGCTCCACGCGCTCGGCCTCGGCCTGGATCTCGATGCGGTCGGCCTTCACGTCGGCGCGCACGACGGCGCCGTGAAGCGGAACCGCGTAGCGATCGAAGGAGCCGACGCCGAGCGGATAGCTGAAGTCGCGGAACACGCGCAGCACGGCGCCGCTCGGCGACCACGCGTGCAGCACGTACGGGCCGCTGGTGACGAGCACGTGGTGGTGATCGGCGGCGAACTGCTGAAGCCGCGCCCAGCGCTCTCGAGCGTCGGCCGGCGTCACCCGCCCGGCCAGCGCGGCGGGGACGAACGCCTGGCGCTCGAGCTCAGCCAGCAGGGCGACCAGGCGCTCGCGCGTCTTCACGTCGCGGACGGCGTCGAGCCACGGCACACCACGACGCTTGGCCGCCTCGGCCGAGAACGCGCCCACGCCCCGCGTGACCGCTTCCTCGAGCAGCGCCACCACGGGCCACGGCAGCGGCGTCCAGGGCGGACTGACGACGGCCAGGCTCGATGCGTCGGGGAGCGTGTGCGCCAGGTAGATCTCCACGATCGGAACGTCGTACGTCATCGTCACGTCGCCGAAGCGAAGCACGTCGGTCTCGACGCGAAGCACCCGCGCGCCGACGAGCCATTCGCGCATGAGCGCCGTGGCCCGGCGGATCTCGGCGTCCTCCTCGCGCCCCCGCCCGCCTCCCCAGCGGAAGGCGAAGGCCAGGCCGTAGAGCGCGTCCGTGGCCGTCATCCGGCTCCCGTCGTGATACGCCGAGCCGAGGACGCGATACGTCAGCTTCGCCCGCGCCGTCTTGCCCGGGCCCACCTCGCGGAGCGTGCCGGTTCCCGCCTCGGGCACGATCGCGTCGACCGGGACGGCGAGATTCCCCGTCTGCGTTTCAGTCGTCGCGAGCCTGACGCGATTCTCGGCGAAGCCGCCGCCGTAGGGCTGGGGAAAGAGCGCGCCGTCGCTGAGGCCAGACCAGAGCAAACGCCCGGTCGCATCCGTGAAGCCGGCGATCGGGTTCCAGGCCGCAGTCGGCCGCTCGGGCACGCCGATCGTGAGCCAGCCGTTCCAGGGGAAGTCCTTGAGCTTCACCGTCCGGAGGAAGACCGTGGCATCGAGGCCCGTGAGCGAATCGCCCGCGACGTTCTCGACACCGGCCGAGTAGTCCGCGTTCAGCACCTCGCGCCGCACGGTGTAGCCCGCCACGACGCGCTCGCAACCGCCACGGATGCGGCTGACCAGCGCCCGCTCGAGGTTCAGCCGCTCCACGGTGTCTTCACCGCCGCCTCCCATCAAGCGGTGCGCGAGATCCTGCGAGCTCGGCGTGGGATGGAGGAGCCAGGCGTGAAACCATCCGTCTCTGATCCAGGGCGGCGCGCTGCCGCCATTGAGCGTGGCGGTATGCGCGCGGACGAGAGCGCGAACGCTGACTTCTTCCACCAGCGCATCCCAGACGCCGGTGCTGCTACGACCACCGAGCAGACGCTCGGCGAGCGCGCCCACCGGACGAACGCGTAGTGGCGACATCGCTCGCGCGCCTGGCGTGCGTGGTTGAGCCTTCACGGCGGCATCGATGAGATCGACGTGCGCCAGATGATCCGGATGGTAGGGAGTCACGGGATATGGATGCGGCCGCCAGCCTGCGCCGTTGAGGCCGGCGATGATCGCGCGCGCCGCCGCACAGCGAGCCTCCGCGGTGGCGAGCACCGCCGTCTTCGCGTTCAGCGTCACGACGATGTAGGAACCGAGCGACTCCACGCCGGCCAGCGTAGGTGGCAACGCTCGGCCGGCGAACGGATCGCTGCCGACGAAGGCGTGCACGGTGTTCTTCTCGAGCCGCGCGGCGGCGACGGTCGCCGGCATCGCCTCGACGGTGATCTCTTGCGGGTAGTACGACGGATAGAACGGCATCTCGTGACCCGCCCGCACCGGCCCCACCCCGACGATCGCGGTTACGAGGAGAATGACGACGAACGAGCGCCTCACGAGACCGGCCGCGGATCGTGTCGTGGCTGAGGAGGCGACGGGAAGAGGGGCGGGCGCCCGGACAAGTGCTGTATCGCAGGCCGGGTGCCTGCCCCTCTTCCCGTCAGGCACGTCGTGCCGCTACACGACCCGCGGCCAGGTCTCGTCGATCCACTTGTACGTCGTCGTCGGCTCACCTTTGGGATAGCCGGGCGGCGCCGTGATGCTGCGGATCGGCACCGTGATGACGCGCTTGGGATCGTGCACGGGGAACGGATACTCGGGCGACTGCATGGCGAAGCCCGTGATGGCGTCCTTGTAGCCTTGATGGTTGTCGGGCCGAATGTAGTTGTAGCCCGACGGACCGGCGTACATCAGGCCTTCGAGCATGGCGATGATCGCGTCGTCGTCCGGCCAGCCACCCGTGAGGTGATTGGCCTTCTCGATGGCCAGCTTCAACATGTAGAGCGCGGTGTAGGCGCCCTCCGCCTCGAAGTTCGGGTACTCCTTCCAGCGGTCGTAGAACTTCTTGACGAACTGCGTGTTGAGCGGCCACTTGTTGCCGCCCGGGTACATGAAGTGATAGTTGGCGTGGACGCCGGCGACGACGCCCTCCGGGTGGTCCTTGCCGAGCGCGTGCGGCGCCACGCCGAAGGCCAGCGTCGTCGCCATCTTCATCTTCTTGAACAGGTCATAGCGGAGCGCCTGCTTGTAGAACGCGACGTAATCACCGCCCCACACCGAGCAGAACAGGAGATCCGGCTTCGCCGAGATCGTCTTCGTGATGTGCGCGGTGAACTCCGTCGTGCCCAGCTTGGGCCACGCCTCCGACACCACCTGGATGTTGCCCGCGAGCTTCTTCATCGCGATGTTGAAGTGGTCGAAGGCATTGCGTCCGTAGGAGTAATCGGGATGGATGTGGGCGATCTTGGTGATCTTCGGCCAGGCCTGGGTGGCCGCGATGGCCGCCATCACGCCGTCGGCCGACTGGATGTTCGTCAGCCGGAAGACGTAGTGAGGGTTGGGCACGGCCTTCTCGAACAGGAAATCCGTGCAGCCATCCGTGAAGACCGTCAGGCACTTCAGCTCCTCGGCGACGGGGCCGAGCGCCGGCGTGTTGCCGCTCGAGATGACGCCGGTGAAGCAGTCGATGCTCTCCGACAGCTTCATGCGGCGCAATTCCTTGACGTTGGCGTCGGTGCCCGCGGCCTCGTCCGCCTTCACCGTCTCGATCTTGCGCTTGCCGAGCAGTCCGCCCTGCGCGTTGATCTCGTCGGCGGCGAGGATGTGGCCCTTGTAGGACTGCTCACCGAGCACGGCCGCTGGCCCCGTGAAGAAGGTCATGTGGCCGGTCTTGTACGGCTTGTCGGGAATGGTGCCCTTGGGCTGCATCGGCGCCTGGGCGTGCGCAGGCTCGGGCGCGATCAGGGAGCCGGCCGATGCGCCGACCGCCCCGATCGTCACGCCGAGCCGATTCAGGAAATCGCGACGACTCACCTCTTCAGTCATAGGTCCCCCTTCGGTGGGCGGTTCCGTGCGGTATCGGGTGACGGCGCCAGTGGATACCGTTGGATATCGCGCCGGCCCAGCAAAGTCAAGCCGGGCGGCGCGGACGAGCCTTGCGGCATTGCGGCTTTGCGGCCATGATCGACGCGAGACGATGGCGAGTTCATGGCGAGGGAGCGTCAGGCGCGCGGTCCGGGGCGTGAGCAGCGCCATCGGCGAGCGCCCGGCGATCTTCACGGGCGCGGCCGCTGCCACGCTCGTGCTCAGCGTCGTGCTGCCGCCGCTGGTGCTCTCGGTGGCCCGCACACCCGTCGACTACGTCACGGTCAATCCCTGGCTCCGGCGGCTGCCCGAGTATCTCGCGTCTTCGGTGCCCTGGCGCCAGAAGCTCGAGAAGCTTCCCGACCTGGCCCTCTTCTGGTTCTCGTCGGACAGCCCGATGGGAGGAACCGAGTGGGGCTTCGCCGTCGACGTGCGCGACGTGGCCCGGATGATCGGCACGTCGCTGCTCGTCGGCGCGTACTTCGCGCTGTGGGCGCGAGCCCGCGCCCTCGGAATCTTGGGAACCGGCGCGCGTTTGAGCCGGCGCGGCGGTGCGCTGGGAGCGCTGGTCAGCGTCGTGGGATTATCGACTGGTCCCTGCAGCGTCATGGGGTGCGGGGCGCCCGTCCTCCCCGTGGTCGGTCTGGTCTTCGTCGGCCTGTCCAGCACGACGCTGGCCGCGCTGTCGAGCCTGTCGACCGTCGCGACCGCGCTCGTCGTCGTGGGCCTCGGCGGGGGCGTCGCGTTTCTGGGCTGGCGTACCGGCGGCGCCGGAGCGCTCACTGCATCCCGAACGAATCCTTCAGCGCGCCCAGCCGGCCGATGAGATCGCCCGCGAGGGGCGCGAACAGCATCGCCACACAGATCACGGTGGCGAGCCAGATGGCGATGCGAATCAGCGTTTGGCCTTTCACGCAGCAAGTCTAGCAGCGATGAGCCTGGCGGGCCGGGCAGCGCGGATCGGCCTCGGCGTCGCCGGCGCCTTCATCGGCTACGCGTGGCTGCCCCACCTCTTCACGGGCACCGCGACCTGGCGCGGCCCTGTCCGGAATCGCGCCGTCGCCCTCACCTTCGACGATGGCCCGGATCCGCGATGGACGCCGCGCGTCCTCGACGTCCTGGCCGCTCACGGCGCGCGGGCGACGTTCTTCCTCATCGGCCGGCGGGCGGCGGCAGCGCCCGACGTGGTGCGCGCGATCGCCGACGCCGGCCACGAGGTTGCCAATCACACGTGGTCACATCCGAGTCTCTGGCTGTGCAGCCCTCGTCGCACCGAGCATGAGATCGCGCGCGGCCACGTCACCCTCGCTGAGCTGACCGGTGTGGCGCCTCGTCACTTCAGGCCGCCATGGGGCATGGTGAACGCGGCCATGGGACGGGCGCTCACACGCACGGGAGAGCGCTGCGTCTTCTGGTCGCTGCAGCCGGAGGGACTGAGGCCGCGAAGCGCCGAGGCGCAGGCGGAGTACGTCGTGACGCGCGTGAGCCCGGGTGCGATCGTCGATCTCCACGACGCCGAGGGTGTGGCGGGAGCTCCGGCCCGCCTGGTCGCGGCGCTTGGGACAATGCTCAACGGCCTGCGCGACGCGGGCTACCGGTTGACGACCGTGGCCGAGCTGCTCGGCGATGCCCGCGCGGCGCGCGGGCGGGAATGATCAGCTTCGCGAGACGAGGAACACGCCGCCGACGATCAACGCGATGCCGGCCCAGCGCGCGGCGGTGACGGGCTCGCCGAGCAGGACGCCGGCGAGGACGACGACGGTGACGTAATCGATCGCGGTCATCGGCAAGACGAGGCTCACGTCGGCCCGTGACAGCAGCGTCAGGTACATCAGGAAGAACGCCGCCTGCAGGGCGACCCCGATCAGCAGCCACGGGCTCCCGATTGCGCGCCCGATCATGGCGACCACCCGGTCGCCGCCGGCTTCGGTGAGGTCGCCGACCGACCGCATGCCCTTGGCGAGCAGGACGTGCCCGGTCCCCCCGAGGATCGTCGCGACGAGGACGAGCACGAACGTCTTGAGCATCAGCGCTCTCGAGCGATCGCGGCGAGCACGCGCTCCTCGAGCGTCCGCTGAGCGAGCGCATCGGCGCTGGCGCCGCCCGAGTCGCGCTCGCCCCACAAGATTCGCTCGCGCCGGATCATCTCGCGCTGAATTTGGACGCGGGTCTGACTCACCCCGGCCGTGGTGAGGGTCACCCGCAGCCGCACGCGCTGGGTGATGGCCCACATCGCATCGTCGCTCCCGGGCACGCGCTGGGTCTTGGTGACGAACACCCCCAGTGGCCGCGCCGCATCGTCGATACCCCAGCCTTCGGCCTTCAGCGCTTTCTCGGCGGCAGTCCACACGCGATCGAAGTCGGCGGGATACGTCAGCTCGACGGGATCACCGGCGAGCGCCGGCGTCACGAGAGCGACGGCGAGCGCCAGGCCGGCGAGGCCGCGCCTCACAGGGCCTTACCGATGGCGTCGAGCAGCGACTTCTCGACGGCCCGGTCGCTCACCGCCATCGGCTCGTCCTTGTCGTGCCAGAAGATGCGCTCGCGGCGGAACACCGTGCGCTCGACCGAGACCATCGTGCGGCCGGAGCCGGCGGCCTTGACCTGGAGCTGCAGACGATGACGAGTGCCCTTCGCGTAGACGCCATAGTCTTTGCTCCCGGCGGCGGCGAGATCACGGGAGTCCGTCGTGA
>WNGO01002414.1_pt1 | contig 11918 bp, 8 predicted proteins | sample 5400511 | NCBI WGS metagenome assembly WNGO01 (sample SAMN13153380, study PRJNA577476) | soil metagenome | isolation source: 20 cm soil or saprolite under Garry oak tree replicate 2 | place: USA:California | collected 2016-06-15
GCCAGAGCCGAGTAGGCAAGCGCTGAATCAAAGCTGCGCCGAGAGGCGCTCAAGGACCCGGGGCGGCCCTGGCCGCAGGTGGCCGCCCCGGGTTTCCACGTCCCTTCGGTTCCGTTTTGGGGCTCGAGAGTGGTACAAGCGCGCTAGATGGTTGAGACGACATTCGACATCCGCCTCTCTGCCGACGAGGCTTGCGTCATCCTCGGTTCAAACGCTGCAGGCGAGGTGGGCAAGCAAGCTGAGCTCGTCTGTTTCGGGCACTACGCGGCCAGGACGATGGCGTTGCTCGGCCCGGAGCATGCGCTTCCCCTCGCTCACGCTCTGAGCAGTCTCGAAGAAGCGTCGAGCGAGCACCTGGAAGACCTGGTCGAGAGCCCGGGTTTGGAGGCGGTGGGGGGGCTCTGGATCCGAGTCGTGCACGCGGATCGCTCGTTCCAGGGCGACACTTCCTTTCGCGTTCTCGCACGGTTCCTGAATGCGCGTGCGGGACCACGGATCTTCTCCAGCGTCAAGCTCAAAGGCGCGGCGACGTCTGACGAGCGGACCCGCGACCAAGCTGTGTCGGTGCAGGTGCTGCTCCTCTGGCTGTTGCAGCGACGCGCCGCGGATACCGAGTACGTCCGTCGGCTCGCGAGCACTGCGGGCCTGATCGGACGGTTGGCTGCCGACGGGAGGATCTTGCCCGGCGATGAGGTCGACGTCTCACTGGTCTCGGCCGACATCGCGTGGGGATCGGAGCCGGCCGCCGTCGCCGAGGGCGGTGAGACCGGGCTGCAATGTCCCGTCTGCGGCAACGAGGGTTCGATCGACGCTTTCGAGCCAAGGCTCTGGCCAAGCCCGCGTGCGTCGATCCGCAAGTGCAGCCGCTGCGGCGCGGGGCTCTGGGCACGAGCGCGGCGCCGGCCTCGCACCCTTCCCCCAGGCGTGTGGGAGACGATGGAGGCGCTGCGCGACGATCTGTTACTGCAACGCGCTCGTGTGACCGAGTCTGCCGAGCACGCGGACGGAGCCGAAGAGATGGCCCTTCTCGGAGAGCTCAAGCGAGTCTTCGTCGAGAACGGCTGGCCATTCTCGGAGGTGCGCGGGGCGCAGGTTCTGGTCAGCGATCTGTCCGGGCCTCTCGGGACCTGGAAGTTCTATGCCCAAGTAGTCGACGAGCAGGACTTGATCCTCCTGTACTCCGTCTGTCCACTTCATGTGCCCGCGGAGCGCCGCCGCGAGGTTTCGCAGTTCCTCACCGCTGCGAACTATGGACTCGCGGCGGGCAACTTCGAGCTCGATCTCGAGGACGGCGAGATTCGCTACAAGACAGTGCTGCACAGCTACGGAGATGGTCTCGACGCCGAGCTCCTCAAGAAGCTGGTCCGCTCGAATGGGATGGCCATGGAGACGTACCTTCCCGGCATCGGCTCGGTGATCACGGGGACGCCGGCGTTGCCGGCGCTCAAGCGGCGCGTGCCGGACTGAGAGCCAAGCTCAGTGCTTTCGAGGCGGGTCTTCGTTTTGGGCGGGCAGAGGATGCCCCACGCCTTCTCGGGCGTCGGCCTGCTCGCGCTTCAACTCACGGTCGAGCAGGTGCTCGCGATGAAGCTCGCGGCGAGCTGTCAATCGATCTCGGAGTGCTTGCAGGAAACCCACGTCCCTCGAGTGTAGAGCGTTGAAGGCGGCTCGCCGAAACTGCCTTACACCCGGTCGGCCGGTTAACGGCGTCCTGAGAAAGGCGTTGAAATTCAGGGGTTAGCGGAGTACCTTCCAGACCAGTAACGATCGAAATGGGGAGGAGGGGCCGATTGGCTCCTCGGGGTACAGGATCGTTACTGCGGCGACCCCGGACGGGCCCTTGGGGAAGGCGAGTCACCCCGCATGGACCTTGGCGCACCTACGTGCGTCTCCAAACGCTACGGCCGAGGCTGCGCGCTCGACTCCGAGCTCAGCGATGCGGCAAGCGCCAGCTCGCGGGCGCGCGCTTCGGCCGTTGCGACCTCGCCGCTATGACGAAGGTACTGGCCGTCTGCGGGATCGGTGCGGCCGTCCTCTGGACCGGAGCTGCGCCGGCACTTGCCGACTCAACGCCTCCTCCCACGACGACGACGTCCGACGCGCCGCCGCCGGACCCGTACACGCCTCCGGTCCGCAGTGCGAAGCCGAAGCCCGCCGCACCGAGGGGCTCGTATACCCCGCCGGCGCGCACGTACACGCCGCCGGCGTCGATTGCACCGCGACCGGCCGTGCAGACTTCGCGGCCGCGGCAGCGCGCAAAGGCTGTGCGACATCACCGCACGCAGCCGGTTCGACAGCCCGCGAAAGCGCCGCCGGTGTCCTCCTGGCTGGCACCTCTTGCGCGGGTGGTCGCTGCGACGGGAATTCCGGTTCAAGCGGCTAATGAGCGCGATCACCCGTATCTGTGGCTTGCGGGGATCGCGCTTGCGGTCCTTGCGGTCGCGGGCTTGAGCCTGCACATGCTGACGATGCGCTACTTCGACCTGAGCTTCGAGTGAGATGAGCGTGGGCTGGCGTTATCCACTTGCGTTGCTCCTCGTTTGCTTGCCGCTCCTGATCCTCGTTCCTGCGGCAGGAGCCGCGCCAGTCTCAGTGACGTGCAACGGAGGTGGCTGCTCGCCTGACTGGTACAAGACGAGCGTCACGGTTGCGTTTGCGTGGGATCCCACCGGCGTCACGAATACGCAAGCCTGCGATACCAACACGGTGACAAGTGACACGGCGAATTGGTCGAGGACGTGCGTGGTCACCTACTCGAACGGCTCACAGTCACAGCTCGGAGTGACGATCAAGAAGGACGCTACGCCACCGACGGTCACAGGCGGCTCTCCTAGCCGCGGTCCCGATTCGAACGGCTGGTACAACCACCCGGTTGACATCAACTTCAACGGCTCCGACGCTACATCGGGTCTCGCCGGTTGCAACTCCACCACCTATGGTGGCCCGGACACCGCGAGCGCCTCGTTCTCAGGGACGTGCTCGGACAACGCCGGAAACGTGAGTGCGCCGGCCAGCTTCGGGCCAATTCAGTACGACGCAACGCCGCCGTCCGTGGCCATCGCCTTGTCACGGGGCCCTGACTCGGGCAGTTGGTACAACCATCCTGTCGACTTTACGGCGAGTGGGAGCGACAACCTGTCAGGGATCGCATCCTGTAATTCCGGAAGCTTCGGCGGCGGCAGCGCGGTCAGTGCCAGCTGCACCGACAGGGCCGGCAACGTCGGCGGTGCCGGCGTCGGAGTGAACTACGACTCGGGTGCGCCCTCCATCGACAGCATCACCTTCGATCGTCCACCGGACAGCAACGGCTGGTACAACCACCCGGTTCGGGTCACGTTCCACGGCAGCGACGATGGCTCCGGCATCGATGCGTGCACCGACGTCACGTATCCCGGCCCGGACACGAGCAGTACGACCGTCAACGGCACCTGCACGGACAAGGCGGGCAACCGAGCCGGCGGCACGTCGCCGGCGTTCAAGTACGACGCCACGCCGCCCACGATCGCCAACCTCGGCTTCGACTGGGATGACGGCACCGCCACGTTGACCTGGACGGCGTCGCCGGACACAAAGGCGATCGAGATCGACCGAACGCCGGGCACGGCCGGTCCGGATCCGTCGACCGTCTTCAAAGGCCTCGCCTCGAGCTTCGAGGACACAGGCCTGACGAACAAGGTCAAGTACGTCTACACGATCAACGGCTACGACGAGGCCGGGAACAAGGCCTCGGAGAGCGTCAGCATCGTGCCGGGTGCCAAGCTCTACTCACCCGCGCGCGGGTCGATCGTCACGAGCCTCCCCCTCCTGGCCTGGCGGCCGGTAGCGGGAGCCTCCTACTACAACCTGCAGGTCTACTACGGGGTCGGAAAGGCGCTACGGCGTGTGGCGTCGCTCGGCGTGAGCGGGCGCAAGGTCATGAGCGTGTGGCCACTGCAACCGCGCTACCGGATGCAGAAGGCCTGGAAGTACAAGGGCAAGACGCACAAACTCGCGCTGGGTCACTACCGCTGGTACGTCTATCCCGGCGTCGGCAAGCGCACGGCTCACAAGTACGGGCCCCTGATCGGGCAGAGCGACTTCTTCGTAGCAAAGCACTAGTTCAAGTCGAGATGGTCCTGATCTCCCACGGGCGGAGGTCCAGCCGCTGTCCCGCGAAGTGCACCGAATGTGGATCAGCGCTTTCGTTGACGATACGCGCGTGTCCCGGTTGGAAGGCTGTCAGGACGACGTTCGAGTCGCCCTCGAGGACGGGCCCCGAGTGCGCGCCGAGCTCCGCTGCCTGGGCGGTTCCCGGCCTCGTCAGAAACGGATGGCGGTAGCGCTCCGCCTGCTCGACGATCGCCTCGGCACTCGGGTGATACGCAAACGAGAAGCTGCGCGGGCCTCGCAGCTGGGCCGCGGGGATCGGTAGCGCCGGGCCTGCGGGTTCTTCCCGCCACGCGTGCTGCGTGCGGCTGATCAGACCTGTCGAGCGAAGCATCGTCAGCGCGAGCTCGTTGCCGGCGAGCTCGTATTCGGTGACGTGGTCGAGGAGCACCGCGACGCCGCCGGCGGCGACGAAGGCGCTCGCGGGATACGTCGGGATCGCCACCTCGCCGTAACCGCCTTCCGGTTCGAGCCCGCGCTCGACGATCGCAAACTGGCCCTCGGCGTACGAGCGGTCGGCCGGTTCGCGCAGCGGGACATGCACCCGGACGCGCTGGTCGTCGCAAGGATTGTCGAAGTCGACGCGAATGCGGACGAACGGCTCGCCGGCGCGTTGCTCGAAGCGCGTCTGCGTGTCGACGCGGTTCCCCTCCCACATGTACGTGCGATGCACGACCTCGACCCGGCGGAGCGGCCCGTCCTCGACCAGCTCGCGCCCTTCGTCGATCGGCGTGTCGACCAGGACGTCGCCGGGAGGCGGCGCGTAGTTGTAGCTGTCGCCCGCGTCGCCACCGCGAACGATCCTTGTCAACTGGGACACGTCGGTCGAGGGCCCTGCCTTGCGCTCAGATCCAGAGGCACGCACCGGACGGACGCTGGTCCAGCCGAGGGGTGGTGCCGTCAGCATCGCGATGACCGTGCGCTTCGGACGTGCGACGACGCGCAGCGTCCACTCGCCCTCGGCCGTTGCGAAGGTGACCTCGCGGACGAGCTGTTCGACGTCGAGCCACTCCGGGTCCGGCTCGTCGCCGACCTCCAGCGTCGCCCGGCCATTCTCGATTCGAAAGCCGTTGAGGACGTGCCCGAGGAGCTCGCGCCCGTGGAGTCGACGCGCGACCACGAGCGGGACATCCGCGCCCGTCAGCCTCGCCTCCCAGAGGTGCGGCTCCTGACGGTGGATCTCCTGCGTCGGGACGCGCGAACCGTCGGGAAGCTCGAGCTCGACGGCCTCCCATTCATCGGGAACGACCAGCTCGAGCTCCACGAGATCGGAGCGTTCGCGCGGTGAGGGGTTCACGACGGTAAAGGCGTCACGCGGAACCTCCGCTGCAATGCGTGCGACTGCCCGCTCCGCCAACTCGCGCCCGATCTGCTCGGCCTCCGCGTAGCGCACGAGGACCTGCGCCGACACCTCGTCCGCCGAGCAACCGCAGATCGAGTCGTGCGCCGAGTTCTGGAACATCCGCGTCCAAGCCTGCGTAAGGAAAGGCTCGGGCCACTCGCCTCCGTACTGAGCCTGCAGGGGCTCGGCGTACCGCTCGAGCCAGCGCTCGGCGCGCGCACCTGCCGCCTTCAGGTCGATCCGCGCGGAAACGACGCCCGGGAGGAGATTCGCGCGTGCAGCCGAGCGCAGCTCGCCGCGCCAGTGCGAAAGCCCCTCGGCCGACGCGTCGGCGAGATAGTCCGCGAGCGTGCCGACCGTGGCGTGGTCCGGGATGCGCTTCTTGAAGTCACGTGGGAGCGGCATGTGGTCGGTGCCCACCATCCCGAGCACCGGCTCACCTCGAAACCAGGGTGCGAACCGCTCCTCGAAGGGACCGAGGTCGACCGGCCCCGGAACGTCGAGGATGTACGCCGCATTGCTGTAGCCGGCCGGCAGGTACTCGGTTACGACCGTCGAGCCGTCCGGCGCCTCCCAGACGAACCGATGGAAGTCGACGGCCGACGGAACTCCCCGCCACACGACTGCCGTCTCGATGCCGGCGAGCCGGAGGATCTGCGGCATCTGTGCGACGTGGCCGAACATGTCCGGCAGATAGCCGACTCGCATCGCGCTGCCGAAGTTCTCGGCGTGTCGCAAGCCGGCCTCGAGGTTGCGCAACGTCGTCTCGCCGTCGACGAGGAACTCGTCCATGAGCGTCTGCCACGGTCCGATCGCGAGGCGCCCCGACTGCACGAGCGCGCGAATGCGCGGCTCCGCTTCAGGCCGGATCTCGAGGTAGTCGTCCACCGTCGCCAACTGGCCGTCGAGCGTGAAGCGCAGTCCCTCGTCTGCTTCGAGTCGCACCAGCACCTCGTCGACGACGTCGACGAGGGAGATCCGGAACGACTGGAACGGCCGGTACCACTCGCGGTCCCAATGTGTGTGCGGAACGAGGAAGGCGCTCAGGTTTTGACGGAACCTGCGAGGAGGCCCTGCACGAAGTAGCGCTGCAACGAGAAGAACACGACGAGGGGAAGGGCCATCAGTAGGAAGGCAGCCGCGGCGAGCAGGTTGTACTCCTGCCCGTAGGTGGAGATGAGGTACGGGATGCGCACGGTCATCGGCTGCTTCGAGGGATCAGAGACGAAGATCAGGGCCATCAGCAGGTCGTTCCAGACCCAGAGGAACTGGAAGATCCCGAAAGACGCCAGCGCGGGCACCGACAGTGGCACGACGATGCGGCGGAAGATCGCGAGGTTCGAGGCGCCGTCGATCCGCGCCGCCTCGATCAAATCCTTGGGCAGCGTCACGAAGAAGTTCCGAAGGAGGAAGACCGCAAGGGGTAGCCCGAAGGCCGTGTGTGCGAGCCAGATCCCGTAGTAGTGGTTGTTGAGGTGTCCGTAGTTGGCGAAGAGCTTCAACAGCGGCACGAGCGACGTCTGTATGGGCACGATCATCAGGGCGATGATGATCAGGAAGAGCGTGTCGCGGAACGGGAAGGGCACCCAGGCGAACCCGAACGCGGCGAGGGCGCCGAGCGTGAGCGGCAGGATCGTCGCGGGCACGGTGATGATGACGCTGTTCACCCACGCGTGGCCCATCCCGGTCGCATTGATAACCGAGCTGTAGTTGTGCAGCGTCCAGTCCCACTGAGTGAGTGAATGCCACCAGCCGCTGGACGCGATCGCCGGCGGCTTGCGGAAGGACGTGAGCGCGAGACCGACCGTCGGCACGAGCCAGACGAGGGCGATTCCGACGAGCGCAATGTGCAGCGGTGTGCGGCTGAGGACCCGGACGAGCCGTTCGCTGCGTGTCTGCGCCCTGATCGGGACCGCCGATTCGACAGTGGCCATCAGGCAACCACTTTTTCGGTGCGGAAGCGGCGGACGTTCAGGACCATCACGGGCGCGATCAGCACGAGCATGATCACGGCGACCGCGGCCCCGTAGCCGGGGCGACCGTTGTGGAAGGTCTCCTCGTACATCGTGAATGCGATCACGCGGCTGGAGGTCCCCGGCCCGCCGGTGGTCATCACGTAGATGATGTCGAAGACCTTGATCACGTTGATGAACAACCAGATCGTCACGACGGAAATCGGGAGGCTGAGCATCGGGAGCATGATGCGGCGGAAGATGTTCCACTCGCCGGCGCCGTCGACGCGCGCGGCCTCCATGATCTCAGCGGGGATCCCCTTGATCGCCGCCGACAGAACGACCATCACGAAGCCGATCGAAGCCCAGATATAGGCGAGGATGAGTGCGTAGTTGACGATGCCTGGGTTGCCGAGCCAGGACACCGGATGTTGGCCGAGCACCCCGTGCCACAGCGCGTTCAGCACGCCGACGTTCGAGTCGGTGTTGTAGACCAGGAGCCAGATGACGCCGACGGCGGTCGCCGAGATCGCCATCGGCACGAAGAGCGCCGTCTTCACCGCGCGCTCGTAACGCACGCGAACGGCAAGCACCGCCAGGCCGAGCCCGATGATCAGCGAGATGCTGATGTAGAAGATCACCCAGCGGAGGTTGTTGATCAGCGCGCCGCCGGGCGGGAACTTGCTCAGATCGAGGAAATCCGGATCGTTCGTCAGCAACTGCTTGAAGTTGGCGATCCCGAGGTAGTGGAAGAAGCCGAAATGGAAGTCGCCTTCGTAGAAGGCAAGGCGGATCGTGTAGTACGCGGGATAGATCAGGAAGATCGCCAGCACGACGAGCGCAGGCAGCACGAAGAGAATCCCCTGCACGCGTTCGAAGCCCGACCACGGTCGTATTCGCCGTCCCTCGCTTGGCGGCGGTGGTGCGGCGACCGGGGTGGAAATCGGCTGCGTGCTCATTCGTCCGCGATGAAACAGAAACGACGGCGCCCGTCGCCGGGCGCCGTCGTGCAATCGAGCCCTAGAACTGGCCCTGGATCTTGTTCTGGAAGGTGGAAAGGATGCTCTTGATGTTGCCTGGCTTCTGGATCACGTCCTGGAGCGCAAAGCCCCACGTGTCACCGAACGCGCCCGGAAGCAGATCTGAACCGTCGAACAGGAAGGTCTTCGCTGTCGCAAGCTGCTTGACCTCGGCCCGCACGAGCGGGCTCGGGTAGGCGCTTGCGGGCACCTTCTTGTTCGGCGAGGTGACTGCGTTGGTCGAGACCCAGATCTTCCCTGCGGTCCCGGTCGACATGTACTTCAGGAACTGTCGTACTTCCGGTGTGTCCTTGAACGCACCGGCGAAGTCGGCCCCACCGACGACCGGATGGTCGAGAGATGCCTTGATCGTCGGCCACGGGAAGTCGCCGATCGTCTTCCCCGCCTTCAGACTCGGATTCACCTGGCCGGTGGCGATGCCACCGACGAAGCCCCCCTCGAAGAAGAGCTGCGCCTTCGGGCTTGTCCCGAACACGTCGGTGATGCTGCCTACGAAGCTCTGACCGAGGACGCCCTGGACGCCGTTCAACACGTACTTGTTGTTGATGATCTGAGTCATGATCTTCGCCGCATTCGCGACAGATGGATCGGTGAACTTCAGCTTCCCGGTGAAGAGGGCCTGGTACTTCGCGGCCCCCGCGGTCCGGGCGTAGATGTTCTCGAACCAGTCGGTAAGCGTCCACTGGCTCTGGCTTGGACCGGCCCCGACGGACCAGGGCACGAGACCCTTCGCCTTGTACGCCTTCGTGATCGCAAGGAGCTGCGCCCAGGTCGTCGGGATCTTGAACTTGTACTTCTTGAACGAATCCGGCTTGTACCAGATGACGCTCTTCGAGTTCGCCTTGGCCGGGACGCCGTAGAGCTTCCCGCCCGAGCTACCGAGCTTCAGCCAGCCCGCCGCGTAGTTCCCCGCCATGTACGAGTTGCTGAGACCCAGGCTCGAGAGCGTCTTCAACGCCCCCTGCTTCGCGAGCGTGCCGATGTAACCGGGTCGCGGCAGAATGCCGATGTCCGGCGGGTTCCCAGCGGCGAGACGCGTACGGACTTCAGGAATGAAGTCACGCGCCGACGTGTACTCGACCTTGATGCCCGTGTCCTTGGTGAACGCGGCAGTGACTTTCAGAAATGCATCTTTCTCGCTTCCGCCCCAGAGCGAGAGAACCTCAATGGAATTGGCGCTGTGCCTCGTCGGCTTTGCACTGATCGCCGTCGCCGTCAATCCGGCGGCGAGAACGGCGAGTGCGACGGCCGACGCAACCAGCGATTTCCGTCGCTTCACTCGAATCCTCCTCCTCTTGTAGACCCCAGATGTTCACCGCCGATGCTATCTCCAACGGCGAGTGCTCGTTTTTAGCCCCGCGCCGTCAGGTTCAGCTCCGTCTCGGGGTCGAAAACGTGAAGCTTGTTCGACTGGATCGCGAACTTGACCTCCTGACCGGCCTTCACCTTTTGTTCGGACGGGACGAGCGCCACGATCTCGTGGCCCTCGGACTGGGCGTGGATCAGCTCTTCGTGGCCCAGGTACTCGACGACGTCGATCTGCGCCGGGATGTGGACGTCGTCGGCGCGGCCGTCGCCGTTCAACACCAGGTCCTCGGGACGGAAACCGATCAGCAGGTCGCGACCTCGGTTCTGGGCCGCCGCCTTGGCCGCCTCGCCGGAGAGATGGAGCGTCGTGCCCCCGAGCAGGAGCTTGCCGTCGTCCGCCTTGGCAGTCGCGAAGTTCATTGCGGGCGAGCCGATGAAGGCGGCCACGAAGACGTTGACGGGATTGTCGTACAACTCCGGCGGCGTGCCGATCTGCTGCAGAACGCCGTGGTTCATGACGGCGATGCGGTCGCCCATGGTCATCGCCTCGACCTGGTCGTGCGTCACGTAGACGGTCGTCGTCTCGAGTCGCCGCTGCAAGCGGAGGATCTCCGCGCGGGTCTGCACCCGCAGCTTGGCATCGAGGTTCGAAAGCGGTTCGTCCATCAAGAAGGCAGCCGGTTCGCGCACGATCGCTCGCCCGAGAGCGACGCGTTGGCGCTGCCCGCCCGAAAGGGCTCGCGGCTTGCGGTCGAGCAGGCTCTCGAGGTTCAGAATCTTGGCGGCCTCCTCGACGCGCCGCTTGATGTCCTTCTTCGGCGTCTTCATGAGTTTGAGGCCGAACGCGAGGTTGTCGAAGACCGTCATGTGTGGATAGAGCGCGTAGGACTGGAACACCATGGCGATATTCCGATCCTTGGGCGGCACGCGGTTGACGATCCGCGCATCGATCTTGATCTGGCCCGCGGTGATCTCCTCGAGCCCGGCAAGGCATCGAAGCGCCGTTGTCTTGCCGCAGCCCGAAGGACCTACGAGGACGAGGAACTCCCCGTCCTTGATCAGTAGGTCGAGCTCGTTGACGGCGATCGTTCCGTCGGCGTACGCCTTGGTGACGTGATCGAAGGTGACGGTGGCCATTCGTCGGTGATGCTAACCGGCGAGAGCCTCCGCGCAAAGCCGCTGAAAGTGGACGACCAACTGTTCGCTCTCCGAGAGGAGTCGCCCCTCCTCGAGAATTCCCGAGCGCACGCCTCGCTGGACGCCCTCCACGAGGCTCCGGTCCTCCCTGCCGACCTGGTTGTCGAAGGCCAGCAGCTCGTCGATCCAGGCCTGGTCCACGTCCGGTGCGAAGAAGTAGTCGAGGAACCGGGCCGTCCGCTCGGGGCCGATCGGGAGCATCGGGCCGCAGGACAGGTTGGGGCGTCCGGGAAAGACGTTCAGGCCGAAGTTCGGCCAGAGGAAATGGAACTGGCTGCGCGGCACTTCACCGTCGGCGAGAAACGAGTTGCCGTTTTGTCGAAGTGGCCCGACCTGGCTCGACACGAGGCCGTTCGCCTCGAGCCGATACGCGTCCGGCGATACGTCGACCGCGGCGCTGAAACCAGGGTGCGCGACGGCGCAGTGATAGCACTCGAGGAAGTTCTCGCACGAGATCTTCCAGTTCGCGTCGAGCTCGAACTCGGCGCGGAAACGGAACTCGAGCGTATCGACGTCGAGGATCTCGCCGAGCTGCGCCGGCACGTCGCCGAGCGCCTCGTCCAGCGGAGCTGCGTCGGGATCGGGATTTACGAACACCAGGGGACCGAAGGTGCCGACCTGGATCTGCCTGAGGCCGAGCTCGTCGGTGTCGAATCCCGGCTCGCGATCGGAGCGCGGTGCGCTGCGCAGCCGGCCGTCGAGGGCATACGTCCAGGCGTGGTATGGGCATTGCAACGTCTCGCGCGTCCCGGATCCACTCGCAACGACGGGCCCGCGGTGGCGGCAGACGTTGAGGAACGCGCGAAGCTCACCGTCGCGCGCGCGTGTGACAACTACCGGGATCTGGCCGGCGGTGGACGCGAAGAAGCCCGTATCCGCGATCTGTCCGGTGTGGCCCACGTACTGCCAGGCGCGCGCGAAGATCCGCTCACC
>WNGO01004970.1_pt1 | contig 11918 bp, 8 predicted proteins | sample 5400511 | NCBI WGS metagenome assembly WNGO01 (sample SAMN13153380, study PRJNA577476) | soil metagenome | isolation source: 20 cm soil or saprolite under Garry oak tree replicate 2 | place: USA:California | collected 2016-06-15
AAGTGGACGCTTTTAGCGCTATTATCAACCCGCCGCAAGCCGCGATTCTGGCCGTGGGGCGCATCACGGATCGCGTCGTGCCGGTCGATGGGAAACCCGGCATTCGTCCCATGATGACGATGACGTTGTCGAGCGACCATCGGGTCGTCGACGGCGCGCGCGCGGCAACTTTTCTTAACGATCTGGCCGATGCGATACAAGACCCTGGGAAGTGGCTCGGATGATACTCTCGGCGCTCTTGCGCTGAAGGAGGACTGACGATGGAAGATATCGGCGCCAGGCAACCCCGTGTCCCTGCCGTTGCCGCCTCAAACGCGAAAAAGAAACCCTTCTATACGAGTCTGTCGTGGCAGGTACTTTTCGGAATCGCCGTCGCAATCGTCCTCGGCTATTTCAAACCGGCGACTGCGATTGCCATGAAGCCGCTCGGCGACGGCTTCATCCGCCTGATTACGATGATTATCGCGGTGATCATCTTCTGCACGGTCGTCACAGGAATTGCCGGCATGGAAGACATGAAGAAAGTCGGCCGCGTCGGCGGAAAGGCGCTGTTGTATTTCGAAGTTGTCTCTACGCTGGCCCTATTGCTCGGCCTCCTTGTCGGCAACGTCGTGAAACCGGGCGCAGGTTTCAACGTAAACCCGGCCATGCTTGATACCAAGGCCGTGGCCAGTTACGCGGGCCAGGCCAAGGCCCAAACCGTAACCGACTTCGTTCTGCACATCATCCCCACCACGATCGTGGACGCCTTCGCGCGAGGGGACATCCTGCAAGTTCTTTTGGTCGCCATCCTGTTTGGCTTTGCTCTATCCGCGATGGGGCCCCGATGTAAATCCGTGGTCGAATTGTTTGACGGGATGACGCACGCAGTGTTTGGAGTAGTGAACATTGTGATGCGTCTCGCTCCCATTGGAGCCTTCGGAGCGATGGCATTTACCGTCGGCCAATACGGCATCTCTTCACTCAAACCATTGGCGAACCTGATCGCCACGTTTTATGCCACGTGTATATTTTTTGTTCTCGTCATCCTGGGTCTCGTTTGCTGGGCCGCAGGATTTAGCATCTTGAAATATCTTTCGTACATCAAGGAAGAGATCTTACTTACACTGGCGACGAGTTCTTCGGAACCCGCGCTGCCCACACTGATGAGGAAAATGGAGAAGCTGGGCTGCTCGAAGTCGCTGGTGGGCTTGGTGGTCCCAACCGGCTACACGTTCAATACCGATGGAAGCAGCATGTATATGACGCTGGCGGCCCTATTCATTGCCCAAGCCACAAATACACATCTGACGCTCGGGCAACAGTTCACCATTTTCATCGTGGCCGTCCTGACTTCAAAGGGAGCAAGCGGTGTGCAAGGCGCCGCTTTTATCGCGCTGGTGGGAACCCTGACCGTAATCCCAACAATTCCCGTGGCCGGCATGGCCTTGCTTCTCGGAATTGACAGATTCATGAGCATGTTCCGCGCGCTGGTCAATATGGCCGGCAATGGGGTTGCCACCCTGGTTGTGGCGCGGTGGGAGAAAGAGATCGACGGGAAGACGCTGGCAAGGAATCTGGCGTCGACTCTGCCACTAGCTGCCGTCCCCGAACCAGTGAAAGCCGGGCAATCGGCTTCGTGACGTAGCTGCGTTAAAGCTCTTTACAGCTATTTCGATCGAATGCAATCCTCGCAGCGATTACCATGAGGGCTGAATCGTTGGTGCCCGGGGCGGGAGTCGAACCCGCACGCCCCGGAGGGCAAGGGATTTTAAGTCCCCCGCGTATGCCATTCCGCCACCCGGGCACTATTCGCGTAAGACTATCCTACTGAATCACATGCTGCAATAACTGCTGTTCAGCGCTCACTCGCTCCAAATCCTTCGTCTCGGTAAGGGTGTCGGTTGGATGCTCTGTGGAGGCGTCTAACCGCTCCCGTCGGCAAGGGTTTCTAGTCGCAGGCCAGGGCGAATTGAAGTTGACGCTAGCAAGCCTGGGAGCATATGGTGAGGCGCGCGAGTAAAAATGAATTTCGAAATTTTGGCTAGATCGGCTTGGATGCAATCATGAATTCAGGTGCCCGAAGACGCTTGCTTGCGCGTCCCAGCCTAACGCCCCGCAAAATGAATTTCGGGTCGCTGACCTGGAACGCTAGGTCCCGATGAACAACCTTGTTGGTATCTGAAAATCTGGCCCTGCCAGCATTCCGGGAAGAGCATCATTCAGGATGTGGGAATCATTGTGCAAATACAAGGCAATGCGGGAACAGCCACGCAATGTTTACCGGTACCGTTGCAGCTACGAACCGAATTGCTATGCTTCCGGGTCGCCGGGAGACCAGTCGGAGGGCGGAAATTCTACCGGCCAGAACGGTTGATTCAGAACGATGAACGCAAGCCCCACTTGCCATGCGGGACCCCATGCTTCATGATACGCAACCATGCATTCCACCGTCTTTTTGGTCTCTGGGTTGGAGAGGACAAGCCTTTGGCCCCTTTTCACCGGTGTTCGTAGGATCACCATGCCGCCAAAACCGTTGATATGAACTGTATGGGTATCTTCCGTAAAGCGGACTCCTTCGGCGTTATATCCGGAGACCCTCACCTCAATTTCCATGGTCACTCGTTGCGATCTTCTGCGATTCGCCTCTACCCATGATGTCGCGACAAATATCGAGAGCCAACTTTCCAGAATTCGAAACTCCTCCTCCTCCATCGATGTAAATTCCAGGGCCAGGCCCTGGGGGGAAGCCCGCACAACTCGCGCCTGCGCCTTTACGAGATCGCCGCTCTTCTCCAGTGTTATAGTTAATTCTGCCCCCTCAGACAGTAAGCAATCGGTCTCTACGTAGCAGCCCCCGCGGCTTAAATTCCCGAGGCGGGCCTTGGCGCGCGTGCCACTTTCGACGTGCAAAATCTCAACTTCGGGCGGTGATGACAATCGGTAACGCGGACTGGTGCGATGTTCGGCGGTCTTGCGCTGGCGGTCGGGCTTCTTGAATTCATCTGACATTTATGAAGCGTAGCTTACCATCGAAATTAATATGCCTAGCAACGAAGGCGTTTTTCTCAGGTGCTGGGCGGGGAAAACGTTGCCGGTTGGGCCGGAAGACCCAACCTGATGCAGTCGCGGCTGATTGCTAAGCGCGCAAGTCAGTAGGATTGGCCTCAAACGCTTCGCCCAAATTAGAGCGGAAAACTGGAAAGCCAAGCCGCACCCTCAGCCTGCCCAGCGGAGCCTCAATAGACTTCGCGGAAGGCCATGGTCTGGTCGATGATTAATACGGGCCAGCGAAGAGGCGAGCCGGGTGGCGCCGGCGCGTGCGTGCCAGTCACGGTGAAATCCGTACCGCCGCCGTCGCATTCAATGGAGAACGAGTAGCCACGCTTTTCTTTGTCGTTCGGATCGACGTTTCCCGCTGAAATTAGGTCATCCACGGAATCACATTCGCTGAAGGCCGTTAACTCTTCGCGCTCCGCGTCGGCGATTCGGAACATGTTTCTCTGGACGAACGCAAGAGAGATGCTTTGCGGGATGGTCGTCCCTTTAGGGTCGAGCCCCATCCGACGCAAATACAGATAGCCGGAAAGAAAAAACAACCCGATGCCGCCAAGAAGGAACGCGAGAAACCGCATGAACGGATGTCTCCAAACTGTGACGCCGAATATAAAGAACAGTGGTGTAGCGCGCAAGATAACTAAGCGGTTCTCGTCCGCATTTGTTCACTAGTAGTTATCGGGTGTGTCCCGTTTTGGAAGCGGGTGGCCAAAAGAATTCTTGGATTTGGAGGGCGGCGCAACCTTTGACTATAAATTTTGGGGTGCCGCAGCCCTTCACGGTTTTGTGAAGGGTGCGGTTTTTTGCACTTCCTCTTATTCGTCAGCTCAGACCACTCAGACCGAAAGCATTGACACATGCGGGCGGGCGGCATAAGGTTTGCGCAAAGATCAAGAAGGGGGAAAATATGTTTCCGGCGAAAGCAAGCGGCATGCACATACTGTTACGTTCGGCTTTGGCGCTCGGCGCCGTGCTCATGTGCATGGCGACGCGAATATCGGCCCAATCCGCCGCCAACGGCGCCGAGTGGCCGACTTACGGAGGGGACCTGGCAAATACCAGGTACCGCCCGCTCGACCAGATCAACGCCGCCAACTTCAACAAGCTGCAGATTGCTTGGCGTTTCAAAACGGACAGCCTGGGCCCGCGGCCCGAATTCAAATTGGAAGGAACACCGTTGATGGTCAAAGGTCTGCTCTACACGACAGCTGGATCGCGGCGGGCAGTGGTGGCGCTCGATGCGGGCACGGGCGAGTTGCTATGGATGCACAGTGAGCAGGAGGGAGAGCGCGGCGCCAATGCGCCGAGGCAGCTTTCAGGCCACGGAGTCGCCTACTGGACGGATGGCAAGGAGGAGCGAATCTTATACGTCACGCCCGGTTACAGACTCGTCGCTCTCGACGCCAAGACCGGCATCCCGGTGCCCACCTTCGGCAAGAATGGCGTGGTCGACCTGAAACAGGACGACGATCAGGAAATCGATTTGCTCACCGGAGACATCGGTCTTCATTCGACGCCCCTCGTGGCCAAGAATGTAGTGATCGTCGGGGCCGCGCACTTGACCGGAGGCGTCCCCAAAAGCAAGAAAAACGTGAAAGGCTATGTCCGCGGCTTCGATGTCCGGACCGGCAAGCGCCTCTGGATTTTCCACACAATTCCTCGTCCCGACGAATATGGAATCGAAACGTGGGAGAAAGATTCCTGGTCCTACACAGGTAATACGGGCGTCTGGGGACAAACCTCCGCGGATGAAGAACTGGGTCTCGTATATTTGCCGGTAGAATTGCCAACCGGCGACTACTTCGGAGGTGATCGGCCGGGGAAAGGCTTGTTCGGCGAGAGCATCGTGGCGGTGGATTTACAAACGGGCAAGCGAAAGTGGCACTATCAACTTGTTCATCACGGGTTGTGGGACATGGACATCCCATGCGCCCCCATGCTGGTCGACATAACGATCAAGGGCAAGACCGTCAAGGCTGTAGCGCAGCCGACCAAGCAGGCCTTCCTGTACGTCTTGAATCGCGAAACTGGTGAGCCCATCTGGCCGATTGAGGAGCGCCCCGTACCCAAAGGGGATGTGCCCGGAGAGTGGTACTCGCCCACGCAGCCATTTCCATCCAAACCGCCCGCGTTTGACAACCAGGGCATTTCAAGCGACAGTTTGATCAACTTCACGCCGGAACTCCACGCGGAAGCCGAGAAATTGGTTTCACAGTACCGGATCGGGCCGCTATTTACGCCGCCATCGGTCAGTACCCTCGGGGGGCCGCTGGCCTCGCTAACATCGCCCGGATCAATTGGGGGAGCGAACTGGCCGGGGGGATCATACGATCCTGACACCCACACGCTGTATGTGTATTCGCAAAGCGGAATCGCCGCGCTAGGGCTCGTTCCCTCACCAGATGCAAAGCTGTCGGACATGGAGTACGTTCAGGGAACTGCGGGGGCGACGCCTCGGGCCGGGAGGCCCATGGGGGCGGCTCCGCTTGCCACACGTCCAGGGCCCGCTGCCATAGAAGGCGAGGGTGGCGACCCTCTAACCGTTCGAGGCATGCCGTTGTTGAAGCCGCCCTATGGCCGAATTACGGCGATCAATCTGGACAAGGGCGAATTCGCCTGGCAGATCGCGCACGGGGAAACTCCGGACAACGTTCGCAACAATCCTTCGCTTGCAGGCCTCACCATTCCTCGCACCGGCCGTGCCGGTCTTATCGGGACGCTGACGACAAAGACTCTGATCATTGCTGGCGAGGCAGGCTTCTTCACAACGCCATCTGGGGCGCGGGGCGCAATGCTGCGCGCGTATGACAAGGCGACGGGCAAAGAGGTTGGCGCAGTCTATATGCCGGCGCCGCAGAGCGGCTCGCCGATGACGTACATGTTCAACGGCAGACAGTACATCGTCGTGGCCGTCAGCGGGGGGACCTACCCCGGTGAATACATTGCCTACCGTTTACCCGATGACGCGAACTGAAAATGGCGAGGCGGTTCAAAACCGTTTCACTGCATTTGGGCATTGCCCATGGCAGGGGAAAAGCCCCTGTTACAGGTATGGTATCCATCACAATCTTTTGTGACATTGGTCACAAAGGTTTGTTATAACTATCGGGTCAACTTCAGCCCAAGGATTGCCCGTCGGGCCGGTGCTGAGTTTGGACTTTCGTGAGGTTTCGGCTACAGGTTGGCCGTCTCTTAGTGGGTTACCGAAGCGCGCTCTGTGCTGCAGAAGGCGCGCCCGGTCTTGGGCACTCGTAGTTACGATCTAACGTCTTGGCCTGCAGCCAGGGTGAGGATGTGCCAGTCGATCTGAGGGGATCCTTGCAAGTGAGTTTGTCTGCAGTTCCCCGGTGTTTCCCTGCCTGTCCACCGAAATTTCCAGGTATTTTTATGCCCAATCCTATTTTGACCAAGCTTTCGAACAACCCCCGTTGTGGGGTTCCAAATCACATTTCTGTTTGCCGCAACTAACCAGTTTGAGCGCGGGCGAGATTTAGACTTGGGCCAGTGTCTAGACAATATGTGGAGAGAGGGAGGCTACAATGGCGACCGCAGTCAGTCACTACACCTCATATAAGGCGCGACCATTCACGCGGGAACAACGCGACACAACCACGATCCTGTTCGGCGGCCTCACCTGGAAGCACGAACGGCTGGTCCAGGGGGTTTTCAACAACCTAAACTACAAAGCGAAACCCCTGCCCAATATCACGCGGGCGGACCTCGATGCCGGCAAAGAACTGATCGACGTCGGCGCCTGCTGTCCTACGATCTTTACGACGGGCAGCCTCGTCAACTTCCTGAAGTCCGAAGTTGCCGTCAATGGCAAGCAACCAACCATTGACAACTATGTCTTCTTGACCGCCGGCGCCTGCGGTCCCTGCCGCTTCGGCCAATACCACGAGTCCTATGAGATGGCTCTCGACGGCATGGGCCTGAAGGATTTTCGCCTCTTCCTGCTCGCGCAGGACCAGTTGGACCAAGCCCCCGAAAAGGGCGGCGGCCTCGAAATCAATATGCCGCTGAGCCTGGGAATCGTTTGGGCCATTCTGTGCGGCGACATGCTCACCGACATGGAATACCTGACGCGGCCCTACGAAGTTGTCCCCGGTCAGACGGACAAAGTAATGAAGGAGAGCGCCGATTACCTCTTCGAAGTGTTCCAGAAGCGGCCCATTCACGGGAAGAAGTGGGGCCTGCTGGCGTGGCACTTCCTTTCCAGCTATTTTGCGGACGCTCTGCGGGTAGTGAGAAAGAAATTCGACGCGATTGAAGTCGACCGCCTGCAAGTGAAGCCGAAAATAAAAATTACCGGCGAATTCTGGCTCCAAACGCACGAAGGCGACGGCAACTACAACATTAAGCAATGGCTGGAACAGGAGGGTTCGGAAGTCATGCCTCCTCCCGTGGCCGTCTGGCTCAGCTACTTGCTCCACACGCCCATTTGGCGTCTCCAGGCGAAGGCAAAAGTGGACCGCAAGGTGCGCATGAAGATCGCCATGGTGCGCGGGATGGAGCGCCTCTATATCGGAACCTATAACCGGTTCCGGAAGGCGCTTGGCAATGTGCCGCACGAATTGCCGGACCAGGAAGAACTGAAGAAACTGGCTTCCCCGTTCTTTCACTTCGAGCTGCGCGGCGGTGAAGGCCACATGCTCGTGGGCAAGGCCCTGCATGCCCATCTTCACAAACAAGCCAATATGACGTGCGAGCTGTCTCCCTATTCCTGCATGCCCAACACGATGTCCCAGGGCGCCATGGCGAACGTGCTTGGAAAGCATCCCAACCTGCTCTATGCGCCGATCGAGATCAAGGGAGATGCCGAAGTGCACGCGCTGTCCCGCTGCCAGATGATATTGACGGAGGCCAAAAAACGCGCCCAATCCGAGTTTGTGGAAGCGATGGCGAAAACCGGAATGACGCTGGAGAAAATCCGCCAGATCGAAGCAAAGCGTCCCGAAGTGAAGCGCGCTACGTATCGCGTTCCGCATCTCGGTTACGCATCCACCGCAGCCAATTACGTTCTCCATCTCGCCGGAAACAAGACCGCGGCGACCGTCTAACTTAAGAATCGGAATAGAGATTGGGCACGTCAGCGAGGAGTTCTAATGGCCGACGAGAGATTTGTCCAGATCGCGCCTCTTTTGCAGCCTCCAGGCAGCATTGAGATCGCGACTCCGAAAACTGATCGGCCCAAAAGTAACGGCGCCAAGATCTGCGGCATCGACGTGGGAAGCACCACCTGCAAATACACCCTCGCCTCGGCGGACGGCGAAATCATTTCCCAGGCGTATGAGCGCCACAACACCAAGCAGGCGGAAAAAGTTCTGCAATTTCTTTCCCGTCTCGAAGCCCAGCACGGCCTGACACCCCAACATGATCGCGTCTTCTTCACCGGATCCGGTGCCGGGCTCATCGCTCCCTTGGCAGGAGGGAAAGTCATTCAGGAAGTTGTAGCCGTTGCCGCAAGCGTAGAAAAACTTCACCCGTCGGTGCATTTCGTCAGTGAAATCGGCGGCGAAGACATGAAGACGATCTTCTTCAACGGCAACGCAAAAACAAAGAGCAAGCAAGTCCTGATGCAGAGCGCCTGCTCGGGCGGCACGGGGCGTGACCGTCGACGAAATCATCGCCTCGCTTTTCGAGGCCGTCGTTTATCAGAACCTTGCCACTCTGACTCGTGGAAACACGCCCTCTCCTGAAGTTCTGCTCCTCGGCGGCCCCAACTTGTTCTTCAAGGGATTGCAGGAGGCCTGGCGTCTGCATCTGACGCACATCTGGAAAGAGAGAAAGGTGGAGATGCCGGAAGGGAGGGACCCGGAATCCCTTATCAATGTGCCGCAGGATGCGCTCTACTACGCGGCGCTGGGCTGCATTGAAGTAGGTCTGGGGGAAGCGCCGACGGTAGGCGTATACCAAGGCGTAAAGAAACTGCACTGGTGGATCGAAGAGGGCCAGTACGAAGAAAAAAAGAAGCAGGGCCGCGGCGGCTTGTGCGATAGCGAAGACAATCTCAAGGCATTTGTCGATCTCTATTCGAAAATGGACGCGACCGCGATTGGAAATGTCGATTCAAAAAAAGCGCAGGCCTCGATGCAACAGAAAAAGCTCGATCGAGTCGTGGTGGGCTGCGATTTTGGCTCGACCACGGCCAAAGCCGTATGCCTCTCCCCGGATAAGGAGTTGCTCTTCTCCTGTTATGCGCTGAGCAAAGGCAATCCCATCGAGGACGCCCGAAGTTTGTTCAGCCAGTTGCGTGAAGCCATCGGCGACGGAGAGATTCTTGCTCTCGGAATCACCGGCTACGGGAAAGACCTGCTGAAAGGCATCCTCGGCGCCGATTGCGGCGTCGTCGAAACCATCGCTCATGCTTCCGCGGGCCTCCACTATTTTCCGGACGCCGATTGCATTTGCGACGTCGGCGGCGTCGACGTCAAGATCATGATTTTGAAGAATGGCGCCGTCAGCGATTTCCGGCTGAACTCACAGTGCTCCTCCGGTAACGGCGCGTTCCTGCAAGGCGTCGCGGAAAGATTCGGCATCCCGCTCAGCGAGATCGCGGACGGAGCGTTTCGGGCGCAGGCGATGCCGCAACTCTCCATGGGATGCGGCGTCTTTCTGCAAAGCGACATCGTCAATCAACAACGCAAGGGCTGGCAAGCGGAGGAAATCCTCGCCGCGTTGTGCTCGATTCTTCCTCTGAACGTCTGGATTTATGCCGGCGGTTTGAATAATCTCTCGCAAGTGGGCAAGAAATATATCCTCCAGGGCGGCACGCACAAAAATCTCGCGGTCGTAAAAACGCAGGTTGATTTCATCCGGTCCAAAGTCCCCGACGCGGACGTTGTCGTGCATCCCTATTCCGGCGAGGCCGGCGCGATCGGCGCGGCCCTGGTTTCTCTCGAATGGTGGGAAAAGGGCGGGCGGAGCACTTTTCGCGGCTTCGATGTGATCGAAACATTGACCTACAAGACCACCACTGCCAAGGAAACCGTGTGCAACTGGTGCCCGGTGAATTGCCAGCGCAGCTTTATCGACGTCGAGTTGCCCGGAGGAAACGGCCGGGAATGGAGCAAAGTTCCGCTCTCGTTGGGCTGGGAACGCGTCATCGTGAATAACTCCTGCCCCAAAGGACTTGTCGAAGACCTGAACGAAATGAAAGTGATCAAGGCTGGAATCGAGAAGACGAAGAATGCCTATCCCAATATTGCAGACATGGTTCGGAAAGAAGCCTTCCGCCGCGTCTCCGCCTCCGCCTAAGGACCGCTCCGGAATCCGCATCGGGATTCCCAAGGTCCTGAACGTCTGGAGCACCCATCAATTCTGGGTGGGATTTCTCCGCGACCTCGGAATCAGTTCCGAAAATATCGTCTTCAGTTCGGATAGTTCAGAGGAGCAAGGCCGGGAGTTCGGAAAAGGCCGGGGCACGGTGGACTGCTGCTATCCGGTGAAAGCGATCAGCGGCCATTATGGAGAATTGATATTCGGCCAGAAGAGAAAAATTCAAATCATTCTGAGCCCGATGATCTATTCGCTCCCGTCGTTTCTTCGCGGCCATGTTTCGGAAACCTTGAGTTGCACGCGCGTCATGGCCGGTCCTGAAAATATCAAGGCCGGGTTCATGAAAGAACGCGATATTTTCGCCGAAAACGGCATCCGCTACACGTCCCCGTTCGTGAGCATGGCCGAGCCGGAAGTGGTTCCCAAGCAGATTTACGATTGTATGAAGGACGTTTTGGACCTCGATCTTCCGGAAACGCAGCGCGCCGTGGAAGCCGGATACAGGGAGTTGCGCGCGTTCAATCAGAAGATGCGCGACGAATCCAGGAAAATCCTCACTTGGTGCGCCCGGGAGGGAAAGCCATGCGTCCTGGTGCTGGGGCGTCCCTATCACATGGACCCGGGAATCGGGCACGAAATCGAAGGGGACCTTCAGGCGCACGGCTATCCAATTCTCTGGCTGCAATATCTTCCCATTCATGAGGATTTGCTGGATTGGCTCTTCGGCGAGGAAGTCCGGGCGGGAAAAATCCGGTCTCCTCTCGATATCTCCGACGTGTGGACTTCCTCCAACAGCAGCAACACGAATGAAATCCTGTGGGGAGCAAAGTTCGCCACCCGCTTCCCGTGGATTACGTGCGTCCTCCGCCTGTCGAGCTATGAATGCGGCATGGATCAGCCAACCTATACGCCCACGCAAAAAATCGTCGAAGCCACTGGAACTCTTTTCTTTAAATTCGGAGATCTCGATTCCACGAAGCCGGCCGGCGGCATCAAAATTCGTATCGAAACCATCGTTCACTATTTGGCGAAATACTCGGACAAGATCATCCAGAAAAAGCTGGCCCTCTCCAGCCACGATTAGTCCCTACTGACCTCGCATGTATTCTGGAAATGATTAGCCCGAATGTTTCTTTAGTCAGCTGAAGATTGTTCAAGGACGTAGCAAAATCGATGCGTCTCGGGTATTTTGCAGTTGTAGGGGCACGGCATGCCGTGCCCCTACGGTCGATTCGCGGTTCGCTAGTTTCAACAACGTTTACGCGCCGGATTTCAATAATGCTCTGATTCCTTGTAAGATATCGGCGTTAGCGCAGTTCTCGCCGGACGCGAGTGTGCGGGCCGCCGCTCGATACTTGCCATACAATCCAATCGAACATTGGCAGGAACACATTGAAATGTCCCGTATCGTCAGCGTGGTGTCGCAGGTGATGCCTTGCCGCGGGCGCGAGCCACGCAGGCAGCCATCCGCCCATGTGAGTCCGCCAGTGAATCTCTTCAAACGCGATGTAGTAGAGAGCAAAACTTACGAACGCGCCGGCGACCCAGCCGTTTTTGAATATCCACTCAAGAACCAAAAAGGGCACCGCATTCGCGCAAAAAAG
>WNGO01002415.1_pt1 | contig 11917 bp, 14 predicted proteins | sample 5400511 | NCBI WGS metagenome assembly WNGO01 (sample SAMN13153380, study PRJNA577476) | soil metagenome | isolation source: 20 cm soil or saprolite under Garry oak tree replicate 2 | place: USA:California | collected 2016-06-15
GCGCAATACTGAGACAGCCAACCGGAACGAACCATTTCCAGTTTCGCATCCACCAGTTTGGTCTTGGCGATAGAGGAGCCGGTGCCGGCGTCTGATCCACGGAGACTTTTACGTTGAAGGCTAAGTCTTTAGCAACCAATCTCTTCGCGGAGATCTGCGCTTGACCGGTCACGTTGCCGCGAGGCAGGATGCCGGCCATGAAACCACAACACTCTCTCCGAATTATTTTCGCCGGCGCTTTGATAGCGCTCATGGGCGCGTGCGCGACCGCTCCCACATCCGGCCCGGTTGCTCTCGTCGGCACATGGACTAACACGCTCGGCACCGTCTGGACCGTTAATCCTGACGGAACATTCCAGGTTGATCTCGACAAGAACGGTCAACCTGACGTGTGGGGTCATTACACGGCGTCCGGCGACACTCTCACGATCAGCGAGGTGCGCGGGAAGACCCCGAAAGCCTGCAAGCAACCAGCCACCTACAAGTTCGACCGAATGGGTGACCAACTTCATTTCACGCTGGTGAGCGACAAGTGCAAACTACGCATCCAAAACGTGACGCAGCCTTGGACGAAACAATAAATGCTGGCGATTGGGTCATCGCCTCAGTCTAATCAGTCGCAAATAAATATCTTCGAGCCGCTGCGCTTGCAATTGGAGATCGAATTCTTTTCGAACGACCTCAGCGCCGCTGCCGGCGATGCGCGAAAGGAAGTTCGGGGCTTGTGCTGCGTTGAGCAAAGCCTGTGCTAATTTTTGGTGATCGCGCTCCGGCACGAGCACGCCGCTCACGTCGTTTTCAATGGCCTCGGGAATGCCGCCATGTTGCGTAGCGAAGACCGGTAATCCGCTGGCCATAGCTTCCAGCATGGAATTTGGGATACCTTCCTGGTTACGGTCGCGACCGGTCTGACTGGGATGCAGGAAAATGTGCGACCGATAATAGATGTCACGCAATTGCTCCTGCGAAAGGAAACCAGTGAATGAAACGTGCTCCTCGATGCTAAGTTCGCGCGCCAACCTTCGAAGATCATCGAGCAATGGTCCTTCTCCGGCGATTGTCAGTGTCGCATTTGGATATTGACGTACGAAAAATGCGAACGCGCGAAAGGCAACCGGCAGCCCTTTCTTCTCGATCAGGCGGCCAGCTTGCACGAATCGCCATTCGCCGTTGCTAGGGAACGTCCGTTCGTGGAAAGGAAATTCCTCCAGCGGAATCCCGGTACGCTGCAGTTCAATCTTTTCCGGGTCGCAACCGAGATCGGCAAGTGCGCGTCGCAGCGACTCGGAGCGAACAAGAACCAGCTTCACTGCAGCGAGCATCTGGCGTGTGGCCTCTCGATACGTCGGCCTGTCCATATCCACTGTGACATCGGCGCCATGAAAGGAAACAATCGACGGATTTTTCCATGCGCGAATGAGCGGCAGGAGATGAACGGCGATTTGGCCGAAGTAAATGTGCAAAATACGAGCGTCGATTGCACTTACCACTCCCAGCAACGCGCGTAGCTCTGCGTCCGAGATCTGCCATGGCATGTTTCGCAGTTGCCTGAACCAGAAGCGCCGCAGAAAATGTGTTGCCGGTTTGGGAACGAGCTGGACCGACTCAAACGGGAAGCGCTCGACTTGTTCGCGTTTCTGCGCAATCACTACCGGAGCACACCGTTTCAGCGCTGTGATTTGCCGGTAGATGTGCAACATCTCCGGTTTCAGAAACGTCGCGCAGTAACACGCAATAATCGGGCGTGACTCGTGAGATGGAAGTTCCAACGCGCAACGCTCAATCCTCAACGCCGAATCTTCAACTCTCCAGGGATCGTCCAATCGTTCACGGCGGCTGGAACCGCCGCCGCTCCTTGAGATCCAAATTCAGGTCGAAAACTGCACGCGCACTTCAGCTGGCACGCGCATCGGCCGACCGGTTTGTGCATTAATCGGGCACCATAGCGTCCGAGCCTTTGACAAGAGCTGGCCATCGCCATTGCGCCGGATTTCCGTGAATCGTTCGAACGTAAGTCGCGTGGCTTTGCCGACCCATGTGCGCAAGATGATTTTGTCACCAAGCGCCGCAGGAGTTTTGTAGTCGATCTCGTGCCGCAGGACGACCCAGCCGACCGTCTCCTGTGCTTCCGGGCTGGCGACCGCCTGCCAATGCGCAGTGGCAACACCCTGAACCCACCGCAGGTAGACGGTATTGTTCACATGGTTTTGCTCGTCGATATCACCGGTCGAAACTGACACAGTCATTTCGAAATGCGCGCAGGTCATGCCTTGAAAAGGAAACGAGAAGGAAAATCTCTAAAGCATGAGCAAACAGTCACGTCAGCTAATGTGAAACCGTCGCATTAATTCTTGCCGTGCTTCCATGGCATGCTCCGGGTTCATGCGACTGAGCACTTTTTCGCGGCGTTCCGGATCCATCGCCGCCAGTTCGCGCACCAACTTGTTGCGGCTCTTCCATTTCGCATACTTACTCGAGCCAATGCCGATCGCCAGAAGCGCAGAGATGATCCAAACGGTAAGGTCCGTCGCAGTCACAAGAAGAATAAAGGAGCGAAAACGATTACAGACAACCAACGAAAAATAACTCTTCCGTTTTCCGAACAGGGTTCAAGTCACCAGGTTAAAGAACAGCGCTGGTTGACGCTGCCGATGTGAAGGGGAGATTTTTTCTGATGCGCGTTCACCGGGGAATTCTCGCCGTTATGTGCAGTGGTGTTTTTCTCATTAACATCTCTTTGACGCGGGCTCAGGATGCGACTTCGGCAAATCTGCCGGAGCATGAAGAGAAGGGCGAGGCGACACCAACATCCAAGGTGAAAAAGAAAAAGACCGAACGAAGCCGCGAGATTGCAGCCCACTTATCAAGTCAAACTCCAGCCCCGTTCGCCCAGGAGACACCTCTTGTAGAAGAACCTGGAACGCCAGTTGCGGCGGTACGAAAGAAAGCTCGTGTTAAAAGGGGGATGACTTCGGCGGTCCAACCTGAGGCGACCATCTTCCCGATTGCCACTCAATTGTCATTATCAGCTGCCCAAGCCTTGGCGGTAAGCGCACCTTTGCCGGAGTATCCGTACCAAGCAAAGCGCGCCAATATTACTGGAAGTGGTGTCTGTGCGATGCTTATCGACGCTGCCAGCGGAAAGGTTACCAACGCGATGATGGCGCAAAGCACTGGTAACGCGATTCTCGACAAAGTTACCACGGAGACGTTTCGCAGATGGCGGTTCAAACCTGGAAGCGTCTCGCAGGTGCGCGTGCCGATCACGTATGAGTGAAATCGCGTTCAGTCCCCCTGGCCTCAACTTTCTCCCCTGCGAGGGTTGAGGCGAAGAGCAAGCATGCGCGGCATGATCGCCTCGCGAGTAAGTAGAACGGATCGCTTCTCTTATCTGTTAGAGGAGAGGGGAGGGTGAGGAGTTTCGTGAGAACGGCATTTTCCCTGCAATCAGCGTCAGACTTGCGAGCACAGCCGGGTTATGTGATCACGAAGAATGTATGCAGTTGAGCTCGATCGGTCGAAACGGCTCCTCGTGATCAGCGCTTTACAACGGGTTACGGCCGAGGAAGCGAAGCTGGCTTCGCGACGCGTCCGCGAACTCGTGCGCGATATCGATCCCGGGTTCCGCGTCCTCGCGGATTTCCGCTGGTTAGATTCGATGGATTCGGCAGCAGCGCGTCACGTTGCCGAAATCATGGATGCGCTTGCGGAAAAAGGGGTTGCCTCCGTCGCGCGCGTGATGCCCGATCCGCACAAGGATATTGGTCTCAATATTCTATCGCAATTCCATTACGGACCCGACATTCAGATCGCGACGTTCGAGACGCTGGCCGATGCGCTGCAAAGTATGGCGGAAAAGCCTTGATTGTCGCTCGACTTAGTTATGAGCGGCTTTGTCTCCCTCTTTGATCGCGTCGGCTTCGCTCACGTATTTACCTTTTTTCGTCGTGCCGTAAAAGCGCGAGCCTTCCTTGTGGTAAACATGCGACTCTGTATTGACCCAGACGAGACCGTGGCCACCGCCTGGCGCAGGCGTGGCTGCGGCCTTAGCGCTCGCCGCTCGCGCGGGCGCTGGGTTGGCGGCCGCGGGACTGGCTGCCGCCCCAGAAGTTTTCGGTTTGAACAAATCGCCCAGATTGAATTTAGCGGGCGACGCCGATGCGGCTGGACTGGCCGCTGCCGCCGCCGCCGCTTTTTTGGAGCCGCGTTTCGCTTTGGGCGACGTGGCGGGTGACGCAGCTGGTGACACCGTTGCCTGCGCTTTCGTGCTGGCGCGATGTTTTGCAGGCGTTGGTGATTTAGCAGGTGATTCTCCGGGAGTCGGGGACTGAGCTTGCGCAATACAAACTCCGGCAAATCCAATTACGGTGACGACAGTGAAAAATTTGGTAGTCATAGCCGGCGAGCATAAACAACCCGCAGGATTGCAGTCAATCCATTTCGGACGGATGAATCGGCCTGCATAGGCGGGGATGTCTTACGCCTGTCCTGTCACAAATGACGGATTGGAGCGAGTCCCGCTTGAGCGTTGGCTTTGCCTGCGCTAGCATCTGCCCGAATGCTCGAGACAACTCTGGGATGCCTCAAATGGGCGGCTGTCGGTTTCGTGGTTGCTTTTGCGCTGATGAAACTGTTCGAGGCTAGTCACATTCATGACGATATTCCCAAGCCTGCCTTCAAGATACGGCAGACGAAGCGCGCAACGTTCGTGTTATCGACATTCGCAGGGATGCTTTCAGCTTTAGTCTGGTTGCTCGTGCAGAAGCTGGACTGATCCTGTCCGCCGTAGCCTTGGCGAAGGCGGATCAGCCCATGTAAAAGCCGCCGTTTACGTTCAACACGTGCCCGGTGATATATGAAGCCATTGGGGAGGCAAGGAAGAGTGCTGCGTTTACAATCTCACTTACATCGCCGAGCCGTCCGAGCGGAATCTGTTTGATGAAATTTTGGGTCACTTCCTCGGGCATACCTTTGCTCATCCCGACGTCGATGAATCCGGGCGCAATCGCATTGACCGTGATGTTCTGGCGCGCAAACTCGCGGGCAGAAACCTTTGTGAGCGCAATAATTGCCGCCTTGCTCGACGAATAGTTTGCCTGTCCGAACAGTCCCATTTGGCCGCTGACCGACGAAAGATTCACGATCCGACCGCCATCGCGTAAAATTGCGGCCGCTTTTTGTGTCACGATGAATGTGCCGATGAGATTCACTCGGATGACGCTCTCGAAATCGTCACCTGACATCTTCTTAATGGTGCGATCGCTAATGATCCCAGAGTTGTTCACCAGGATATCGAGCCCGCCATGGCGATCTTGTATTTGTGTCATCATCGCCTCGACTCGCTGCGGCTGCGTCACGTCGCACTCAATCACCAGCGGCTTATTTAACTCCTTCGCCACGTTTGCGGCATCGCTGTTGTTCTGTCCCTGCGCGTCGGCGACGTAATTCACCACGCATTGCGCGCCGCGTGCGCCGAAAGCCTTTATCATCTGCGCGCCGATGCCGCGCGAGCTGCCCGTGACCAGCACAACTTTGCCAGAAAAATCGAGCGGGTCGCTCATCATGATTGCTCCGTTGGTTGAGAGTAACGGCGCACAATGAATGCGGTCGGCAACCCAATCAACGAAATGTGAATCGCGACCGCGAGCAACTCGTTAGAGAGCCGGTGTCGAAATGTTGAGAACGCTGTTGGCAACACGAACCAGTACATTACGAGATAAACGCCGATGCCGTAACACACACCCGAAACAGCAGGGTGTTTCGTCAGAAACGGAACTCTGCGACTCACGACGTAAAAGATCGAAACAACCACGAATGCAACGAGAAAGTGGATGGCAAGACCCATGCCACCCGTTGCCATTCCGCCCTCGTACGATTTGGTGCCGAGCAATCCAGCGGCGATTCCCTGCAAGCCGCGTTGTAAGCCTACGCCGCGTTCCAGCCAGATCACGAATGCCGAAGAAATGTCCAAGACGCCAACGATCAAACCGGCGGTCACGATTGCGCGCAGCGCTCCGAAGTTTTTCATGCGGCTTCGCTACTAGGCTAGAATGGCTTTGCCCGTCAAATGTTTACCGTTAGGCTTTTCGTCTCATGGCTTCACCGATCCGCGTTCTTACCGCCGTCCCGATTTGCGACGGGCACGATAGCGCGATCAACACAATCAACCTGGAATTCATCCGGCACGGCATCGAAGTCATTTATCTCGGTTACCACCGGTCGGTGGGCGACATTGTGCGCGCGGCGATCCAGGAGGACGTACGCGCCATCGGCATCTCAAGTTACAACGGCGGCCACATCGAGTTTTTTGCGGCTGTTGCGGGTCTTCTGCGAAAAAAAGGCGCGGACGACATAAAGGTATTCGGTGGCGGCGGTGGCACTATCACGCATGACGATGCGGCGATTATGAAACGCAAAGGCGTGGACGAAGTCTTTTTCGCGGGGACCTCGCTGGAAGAGATGGTGAAATTTGTTCATCAGCGATATGGCAAACCGCGTGGGAAGAGATCCCGCGCCAAATCGCCGGACCATGAACTCGCACACAAGCTGACAAAGATTGAAGATGCTTACGCGAGTGGAAGCAGAAAACGTCTAACGCTCAACGCCCAACGTTCAACGTCGAAGTCACAAACAAGACATCAAACATCGAACATCAAACATCAAACTTCCGAGGTCATCGGCTTCACCGGCCCCGGTGGCGCTGGCAAAACTACATTGATTGATGAGTTGGTACTGCGTTTTCTGAACCACAATCCGAAGGGGAGGATCGCAATTTTGTCGCACGATCCCAGCGTAGTAGGCGAAGGAGCATTGCTGGGGGATCGGGCTACCATGATCAACTCGCAGGATGATCGCGTGTTCATGCGCAGCATGGCCACGCGTGGACAAGCCGGTGGACTTTCGCCCGCAACACACGATTGCCTCGCGCTGCTTGCCCAGTCGAATTTCGACTATGTGATTATTGAGACGGTGGGCACCGGTCAGGAGGCGATGCCATTTCAGAAAAATGGGATTGTCGATCTGACGGTGCTGGTAATGAATCCCGACTACGGCAGCCGCTTGCAGTTACAAAAAATCGTGATGCTTGATTTGGCCGATATCGTAGTAGTAAACAAAAGCGATCTTCAGCGGGCTCGCACTGCCCATACCGAAATCGAACAACGGCTTGAGCAAAACCGGCGATCACAGAAGCTCATCGACACTGTTGCAAAACGCCATCGCGACCCTGGCGTTGATCGATTGTTCAATTTAGTTTCAAACAAATCTGTAGCGGCGGTCTCTGAGCGCCGAACCAAACAAGAACGGCGTTTCGAGAGCGCGGCTACAACCAAAAAGAAGAAGAAATGAGCAAGCTCGGACAAGTCGTCGAATCCATCGAAAATTATAACAAGTTCGTTCTCGATCAGGTGAAGCGCGCGAGGACGGATGAAAAGTTCGGGCGTGAACTGCTGGGACGCTGGAACGACATCAAAGCGAAAATTCCCATCACGCGGACGCCAACCGGAGTTCCGTTGCCACGCCTGGCGTTGCCCGAAATTGATGAGCCAGGGGAAATTGCGCGTTATCTGTTCGGCGAAGGCTTGCCGGGTGAGTTCCCGTACCTGAACGCAGCGTATCGCGAGATGTACCTCGAGCCGGTTCGCGAGATCGAAAGCTTCGAAAAGAACGGCGGCAAGCTGGATAAGAAAATTCCGCAAACAGAAGAACCCACGCGCTTATTCTCCGGGTTGATGCTGGCCGAGGACACCAACGAACGTTTTCATTATCTCACGCGGCACCAGCGCACCCATCGTCTCAGCACTGCGTTCGATGGGCCGACGCTGTATGGGATCGACAGCGACGCAGATGGCGTTTTCGGAAAAATAGGGGAGGGCGGCGTCGCAATCGATACGGTCGAAGACATGATCCGGCTCTATGATGGATTTGATCTCGGCTCGCCGAATTTCTCCGCATCGATGACGATTAGCGGCCCGGCGCCGATCATCATGGCGATGTACATCGCTGCGGCCAAACGGCGGTTCGGCCCGAAAGTCGTTCCGAAATTGCGCGGCACAATTCAGGCCGACATTTTCAAGGAAGTCCAGGCACAGAACGAAACGATTTTCCCGATCGAGCCGTCGCTGCGTTTTCTCACCGACATGGTAGAGTTCACCACGCGCGAAATGCCGCGCTGGTATCCGATTTCAATCAGCGGTTATCACATCGGCGAGGCGGGCTCCACGCCTGTACAGCAAGCCGCTTATACGCTCTCGAACGGATTCGCGTACGCAGAAATGTTCGCCGAGCGCGGAATCCCGATCGATCAATTCGGTCCGCGGCTTTCATTCTTCCTCGATTGCGGCTTGGACGCCGAATACATCGCGCTCTCGCGCGTGTCGCGCCGCATCTGGGCGATCGGAATGCGCGACGTGTTTGGAGGAGGACCGAAAGCGCAGCTTTTCAAATTGCACACGCAAACCAGCGGGCGCTCGCTGATTGCCGCTGAGTTCAAAAACAATCTCACGCGCACCGCCGCGGAATTAGTGCTGGCTTACATGAACGCCACGAATTCGTGTCATTCCAATAGCGCCGACGAGCCGTTCACCACACCAAGCGAAGAATGGATTCGGCTTGCCGCGCACGGGCAGGCGATCCTGCTCGAGGAGTCGGGAATTTTCAAGCACACCATGAACATGTTGAGCGGATCGCCCGGGATGAAAGCGGTCGAGCGCGCAGTAGAAGCGGCGATTCTCGACGAATTCCGCGAGATCGAACGGCTCGGCGGCGTGTTGGCCGCGGTCGAAGAACGTTATCAGCGCAGCCAGATCCAAAATGCCGCGCATCGTTATGAACAGCAAATCTACGATGGAACTCGCCCGATCATCGGCTTGAATCGCTACCGCGATGGCGAGGACGACATTCCGGAAGTGAAACTTGTGCGTACTCCGCGTGCAAAACAGCAGTTGCAAGTTGATCGACTCGCGAAATTCAAAAAGAAAAACGCGGAGAAAGCCAAGCGCGCGCTGGACAACCTCGCGGCTGTCGTCGAGCGCGGCGAAAATTGTTTCCCGACATTACTGGAAGCGGTCGAAGTTTGTTCGTTAGGCCAAATCACCGGGCGCTTGCAGGAAGTCGTCGGGCGTTTTCGACCGATGGTTTAGATAGGATGTCAGCCAGCTTTGGCTGACTCGGTAACCAAGCTGCCAGCTTGGTGGTCTACGTTCGGCAGCCTGCCAGACCGCCGGCCACGCGTTGTGGTAGTAGCGCTGAGTACAACGCAAACGAAAAGACCAATGGCCTACCACTCATCTGTTCAGGATACGGCGAATAAGGCATCGATAAAGTTCAGGCGGATATTTAACCGCAAATGCGATGAATGAAGAGGAGTTCAGGAGAGCGAAATACTAACCTCTGATTGAGTAATGGCTGGCAAAGCATACATCGGCACCAGCGGTTGGAATTATAAAGGCTGGCGACACAGCTTCTATAGCGATACGCCGCAGAAACAATGGCTCCGGTTTTGCGCGGAACACTTCAGTAGCATCGAGGTGAACAGCACGTTCTACAGGTTGCAGGAGAAAAGCACGTTCAAAAAGTGGCGCGACGAGACTCCTAAAGGATTTCCATTTGCGATCAAAGGCCACCGCTACGTCACGCACAACAAGAAGCTGCTAGACGTGGAAAAATCAGTGATCCGTTGTCGTGAATCGGCGTCGCCGCTTGGCAAAAGGCTCGCCGCCGTGGTCGGGCAGCTTCCAGCGTTTTTGAAAAAAGATATTGAGCGGTTGGAGAAGTTTCTAAGAAATCTGCGGCACTGGAAAAGCACGCGACACGCGATCGAGTTTCGCGATAAGTCGTGGTTCGATGATGAAGTAGCGGACTGCCTCGAGCGCCACGCCGTCGCGATCTGCATGTCTGACGCGCCCGACTGGCCAATGTGGGATCGAGTGACAACTGACGTGGTTTACATCCGCCTCCACGGTCACACCCGAAAATACGCATCGAGCTACAGCAAACCCGCGCTCGGAAAATGGGCGACACGAACCCGGCGCTGGCTAGAAGAACACCGCGCCGTGCACATCTACTTCGACAACGATGCCGAAGGCGCCGCCCCGCGAAACGCGCTTACGCTTCTTGAAATGTTGCGCTGATCAGTTGGCTTCTATTTTTCAACTTCGAGCTCGGTTTCCTTCCACATTTACGGAGGCGCGGGTTCGTTCGCCTCGCTGGGACAACAGCGATGCTGCTGGTCTTTGTCCATCAATTCGATTTCACGTTTTAACTTTTCATTCTCAAGATGTTTGCGTTCGAGATCGAGTTGGATCGATCTTTTCAGCGCCGGCTCGCAGATGTCGCACTCGTCAAGACAACCTTTGACGAGTACGCCCGGAGTAGGTAGCGCGGATTCAACTTCGAATGAAAATTTCTTTTTTGCGGCCGGCGAAACGTTTCCGCCGACTTTATCGAGCAAACCTTGTTTAACCAGGTCCTGATCGACTTGTTTCAAGGCCGCCTCCCGCAGATCCACGGTCGGCACTCCTTCGGCGGCGAAAGCGGGGCGATCCTCTCGCTGACCGGCCAGCCGTGAACGCGATTGCGTATCAGTTGCCAGGACGTTCACCGACGTTATACGGACAGCAGTGGTCGGCTCGAGTGGCTTAAGCGCAACTTTCGTGAAGTCATTCGCAGGATCGAGGATCACGCGGCGCTCGATGGCTTCGAGCGTGTACTTCACGGTTTGCGTTTTGTTGATTTGATAAAACAGGAACGTGACGGCGTGGCACTGGTTCGGATTCGTGAACTCGCGCGACGCGGATTCAAAATGATCGTCGGATTGACCTTCTGCGTGCGAGCGGCTTTGCACTTCGCCAACTGAGACGCTCGATGCCTTGCGCACACCTTGCTCGGAGGAATGATGCGAAGATTGCGCATGCGCGGTGTGCTCGGCGGCAAACGTGGCGGTGGAGTTCGCATCGAAATTTCCGCTCATGCTCGCTGAGCCGCCGAGCCCGAGGATATCAACGCCGGCGTCGGCTTTTCCGTCCACGTGCGCATGCGATTGGTTGCTGGAATTGGCAGTGTCGCGCGAATTGGTGTCGAACAGCGAATCGCTCATGCTCTGCATGTACATCGATTCTTCCGACGATTGCGTGTTGCGATACGAGAGCGAGCTGGAGCTGTCGAACGTGAATCTGGTGCGCCGATCCGACGTGAACAACTTCACCTTTTCGCCAGGTAACAGTGTCGTCGTGTACAACAAATCTCCAAGTGCCATTGGGCCGCGACAGCGCGTAAGCCGGAAATGCAATTTAACTTCGACGGGCACTATGGTGTTTCGCTGACGGCCTCTGACCGCGACGCTGACGTCGTGGTTAAGCCGATAGAAAAAATCTAGCTTATCGCAAACGTCCAGCGGCGGCAGTGGTGGGCAACACGGTATCGCCGCGAGATGGGCGGGCTGCTTGCCAGCGGTTTTGCTTTGATCACTCATGATGTTCTCCTTTTGTTTTGCTTCCAACTTTTCAAGTAGTCTCAGAATACAAGCTGATCAGCTATAGCGTTTGGGGATCCCGTGCGTCAACGCTCAAGTCGTCCCAAACTTACGGCGCATCAGTTCAGCACGAATAGATCTTCCAGCCGCCACGACGCGACCGTTTGAAGTGCGCGGACCAGTCCGGCGCTTTAAGAAGCGGCAACGTGTTGCCGCACTCCAAATAATCGCGGCATTAATGCGCACGCTTTTGGCATTGTGCGCAAAACCAAGCAGTCCGTCCGCCGATCGTGGTTGATTTTAGTTCGCGTCCACAACGCGGGCATTTGCGGCCTTTTCCGCGACGCGCCAGCAGCCACGATTTTGGCATAAGATCCGCGTCGGCTTTCGCCTCGATCGCCTTTTTCAAAATGTAGCGCATGGCGCGGAAGAGTTTCGCAACTGTTT
>WNGO01010585.1_pt1 | contig 11917 bp, 15 predicted proteins | sample 5400511 | NCBI WGS metagenome assembly WNGO01 (sample SAMN13153380, study PRJNA577476) | soil metagenome | isolation source: 20 cm soil or saprolite under Garry oak tree replicate 2 | place: USA:California | collected 2016-06-15
TTCCGCGGGACGTCGCTTCGCGTCGCCAGCGTCACGCCGACCACGGTTCCCGCGGCGGCCAGGGCGGCGAGCCCGACGACGATCCAGACCCGGCCTCGCGCGCTCATCTCGGGCGACGCTAGCTCACGCGTGCAAAGCTATATTTCCTATAGCGATGCCGACCTATCGAGAGCTCCTGCAGCAGATCCGGTCCGAGATCTCGGAGATCGACGCGAACCAGGCCCGCGGGCGGATCGAGTCCGGTGAGCCCGTCGTCGTCGACGTTCGGGAGCAGGACGAGTGGGACGAGGGCCACATCCCGGGTGCCGTCCATGTGCCGCGCGGGCATCTCGAGTCCCGGATCGAGCGGCTCGCTCCAGACCCCGCCCGTCCCGTCGTCATCTACTGCTCGGCCGGCAACCGCTCGGCTTTCGCCGCCAAGACGCTCGCCGACCTCGGCTACGAGGACGTCGTCTCGCTCGCGGGCGGCTTCACCGACTGGAAGCGCAACGGATTCCCCGTGCAGCTCCAGGCCGGACTCGACCCGCCGCAACGCGCTCGTTACAGCCGCCATCTCCTGATCCCGGAGGTCGGCGAAGAAGGGCAGCTTAAACTGCTCGACTCGAAGGTTTTGCTCGTCGGCGCAGGCGGCCTCGGCTCACCCGCGTCGCTCTACCTCGCCGCGGCCGGTGTCGGCCGCATCGGAATCATCGACGCGGATGTCGTCGACGAGTCGAACCTGCAACGCCAGATCGTCCACTCGACCGAGTCGCTCGGCGAGCCGAAGGTGGATTCTGCCAAGCGCGCGATCGAGGCCCTCAATCCTGACGTCGAGGTCGTTCCCTACCAGGAACGCCTCAGCTCGGAGAACATCGAGCGCATCCTGGCCGACGGCTGGGACGTGATCGTCGACGGCGCCGACAACTTCCCCACCCGCTACCTCGTCAACGACGCGTCGGTGTGGCACAGGATTCCGGTCGTCCACGGTTCGATCTACCGCTTCGAAGGACAGGTGACGGTCTTCAAGCCGTACGAGGGTCCTTGTTATCGCTGCCTCTTCCCCACTCCGCCGCCGCCGGAGCTCGCGCCGTCGTGTGCCGAAGGCGGCGTGCTCGGCGTGCTGCCCGGCGTGATCGGCTCGCTGCAGGCGAGCGAGGCGCTCAAGCTTGCGCTCGAGATCGGTGAACCGCTGATCGGCCGGCTGCTGCTGTTCGACGCGCTCACGGCAGAGTTCGACGAGGTGAAGCTGCGGCGGGATCCGGACTGTCCGGTCTGCGGCGAGCAGCCGACGATCACCGAGTACGTGGATTACGTCGAGTTCTGCGCGGGAACTCGTGAGCCGGCATGACTAACCGCAAAAAATGCTACGCATTTTTTCCGGATGAGGGTTTGTCCCTTCGCTGCGCTCGGGAGATGAAGATATGACCAAAGTCAGAATCCCGCCCACTCTTCGCGAGCAGGCAGGCGGCCAGCGCGAGCTTGCCGCCGAAGGCGACACGGTTCGCGAGCTCCTCGAGGACCTGATGGGACGGTTTCCCGGACTGCGCGCGCAGCTCGTCGAGGACGGGGACATTGCACCGTTCGTCAACGTCTACCTCGAGGGCGAGGACGTACGCACGCTCGACGGGCTCGAAACCGAGGTCCGTCCCGGCTCGACGGTGATCCTGCTGCCGGCCATGGCCGGCGGTTGATGACGTCGGTCCAGAAGCTCTACGGCGAGTTCTGGGCAGGCGAAAGCGCACTCGACTCCGAATTGCAGGCCAGCCTCGGGCCACGTGGCACCGAGTGGCTTTTCGAAGCTTTCTCAGAGCTCGGACCGAAACCCGGTCAGCTGATCGTCGACGTGGGCGCGCGCGACGCCGTGCACACGATCCGTCTCGTGCGCGAACACGGGCTGCGTGCGATCGCCGTAGATCCGGTACCGCGCCACATCGAGCTTGCTCGGCGGGCAGTGACGGAAGCAGGCGTCGGGGACGACATCGACATCGTCGAAGCCGGAATCGAAGCGATGCCGATCGCGGACGCTGTCGCCGATTGGATCTGGTGTCGCGACGTCCTCGTCCACGTCGATCTTGCGCAAGGTTTCGCGGAATGCGCGCGGATCCTCCGACCGGGCGGACGGATGCTTGCCTACGTCACCTGCGCGACCGACTCGCTCGAGCCTCGTGAAGGCGGAGAGTTGTTCGACGCGCTCGCGATCGTTCCCGAAAGCGTCGATCCGAGCGCCGTCGAGTCACGTGCGGAGACGGCGGGCCTGACTCTCGAGGCGGCCATTCCGCTCGGGGGCGAGTGGCGCGAGCGCATGATCGAAGACGGATCGTGGGACCCGGGCAGCGACCTGCTCCACCTTTCCCGGCTGCAGCGACGCAAGGAGGAATTGCTCGAACGTCACGGACCGGCTCACGTCGACGCGTATGTCGCCGGAACGCGCTGGGGTGTCTATCAACTCCTCGGCAAGCTCTGCCCGACGGTCTACGTCTGGCGGCGCGATGCGTAGGACGATCGCAGCGTCCGTGCTGGATCTCGTCGGCGACACGCCACTCGTCGAGTCGAAGCCTGTCGGCGACGTCCGGATCTACGCAAAGCTCGAGGGGCAGAACCCGACCGGCTCGATCAAGGACCGAATCGCCAAGGCGATGATCGAGACGGCCGAGGCGTCGGGGGAATTGGAGCCGGGGCGTGAGCTCCTCGAGCCGACGAGCGGCAACACTGGCATCTCGCTGGCGCTCGTTGCCAAGCTGAAGGGATACCCGCTCACTTGCGTGATGCCGGAGAACGCGACCGAGGAGCGCAAGCGCTTGCTGCGGCTCTACGGGGCAAACATCGTCTTCTCTCCGGGCGACGAAGGGTCGAACGGTGCCGTCCGGCTTGCGCTCGAGCTTGCGGAGCGCGAGCCCCGCTACTTCATGCCCTTTCAATACGCGAACGAGGCGAATCCGCGTGCGCACTACGAAGGAACGGGGACCGAGATCGCCGAGGCGCTCGACCGTGTCGACGTGCTGGTCGCAGGGCTCGGCACCGGCGGCACGCTGATGGGGACCGGCGAGCGGCTGCGCGAGTCGTTTCCCGACGTCGTGGTCGCCGCGGCCGAGCCGCTTCCCGGCGACCCCGTGATGGGATTGCGCTCGCTCGACGAGGGCTACGTGCCGCCGATCCTCGACATGTCGAAGCTCGACCGTAAGGTCCTCGTTTCGAACGAGGACTCCGTGCGCGAGGTGCGCCGGTTGCTCGACGAGGAAGGGATCTTCGCGGGCGTCTCCGCAGGAGCCGTCGGCCATGTCGCGCGCACGCTGGCCAGGGAGCTCGAGGAAGGTGTGGTCGTCGCGATCTTCGCGGACGCTGGCTGGAAATACCTCTCGGCGGACTTCTGGGACGCGGAGAACGTGGAGCAGGCGATGGAGCGAACCGTCTGGTGGTGATCCCCGACGACGTGCGCGCAGCGCTCGTCGCGCACGCCGAGAGCGAAGCGCCGAACGAGGCGTGCGGGCTCGTCCTCCTGCGGGGCGGGCGCGCAGAGCGTTACGAAGCCGGTCGCAACGCCGCGTCGTCTCCGTTTCGCTTCGAGCTCGCGTTCGACGATCCTGAGGTCTGGTTCGCTGAGGACGAAGGCTACGAGCTCGCCGTCTTCCACTCGCACATCTCCGCGCCCGCCAGGCCGTCACGAACCGACGTCGAGAACATCGGCCTCTGGGCAGGGAAGCCCTACCTCGTGTACTCGATCCAGAAGGACGATCTGGCCGCCTTCCGGATCGAAGACGGCCAAATCTCGGAGATCTCCGTCAGCTCGTAACTTTGAAGAAGCCGAACATCTGCGACTCGTGAATCGAGCAGTAGTACTTCCAGCTCCCTGTCTTCAGTGTCACCGTCACCGTCTTCTTCCCCTGGAACGACGTGTCGGTCAGCATCTTCTCGATCTTCGGGCCGCCCTTCTCCCGCTCGATCTTGAAGTTGTGGATCGCCGCCTTGTCGGTGATCACGAAGGTGTATTTGCCCGCCTTGAGCGTCTTCACCTTCGCCGCACCCTGCTTGAGCGTGATCGTGTAGCCCGGCCCAACGGTGCCGGTCAGCTTCGGGGTCGATGCCTGAGCAGACACGAGGAACGCGGCTGCGGCGAGGCCCACCGCGAGAAGTACAAGTGCGATTCGTTTCATGCAGCTCCTCTCACGTTCGAGAAATTGACAACATCCCCTATACGCGAGCAGCGCCCCGGGCGGTTTGCACGAGCTAGGTGACGGTGAGCGTGCCCTTCATGCCCAGCTTGGCATGTGAGTCGATCGTGCATTTGTAGGGGAACTTTCCCTTCTTCAGCGTGACGATCAGGGTGCCGGCCTTGCCCGCCGCGATCGTCTTGCTCTTCTTGCCGGCGATCGAGAAGTCATGCGGGATCTTGCCCTTGTTCGTCAGCTTGAAGGTGACCTTGCCGTGCGGCACCTTGGCCTTGGAGAGCGTGAATTTGAACTCTTTCATCGTCACGGTGACGGTCGTTGCGGCTGCCGCAGACGGCCGAGCAGCAACCGGAGCGACCAAAACGAGGGCCGCGAGCGCGACCCCGAGCGCAAGCGCGATGCGATTCATGAGACTCCTTCCCCAGTCGAAGATTTCGCGGGGCATCCTAGCCCCGGCAGTGTTAGCGGCCGATTAAGAGTCGGCGTCGAAGAGCTCGGCTTCGAGCGCGTCGCGCTCGACGTCGTCGCGGTCGCGCTGTTCGCGCCGCTGCTCGAACGTCACCGCGAGCTTGAGGATGCGCGAGCCCTCCACCTCGAGCACGTCGAAGCGCATGCCGTCGTGCATGATCGTGTCACCTGCCTCAGGTTGACGCCCGAGGAGGCCGAACACGAAACCGGCCATCGTGTGGTAGTCCTCGTCGGGCAGCGTTGTCTTGAACCGCTCGTTGAAGTCGTCGATCGGGAACGTCCCGTCGATGACCACGGTGTCCTCGTCGATCTGCTCGACGGATTCGTCCGGCAGATCGAACTCGTCCTCGATGTCTCCCACGATCTCTTCGAGGAGATCCTCGAGCGTGACGATTCCCTCCGTGTCGCCGTATTCGTCGACGACGATCGCCATGTGCTGGTTCGCCCGCCGAAATTCCGCGAGCAAGGCAGCGAGATCCTTCGTCTCGGGGACGATGTGCGCGGGCCTGATGATGTCCTCGACTTTGACCTCGTGCATGCCGCGATCGCGCAGTGCACGGAAGAGATCGCGCACGTGCAGGATGCCGACGACGTTGTCCAGCGACTCGCGGTAGACGGGGTAGCGGGTGAACGGTGAGTCCATCACCGCCTCGAGGCACTGCTCCGGCGGGAGGTCGATCGAAAGGGCAACGACCTCGGGTCGCGGCACCATCACGTCCTTCGCCTCCTTGTCGGCGAAGTCGAACACCTTGTAGAGCATCTCCTGCTCTTGCCGCTCGATCTCGCCGTGCTCGGTCGACTGCGAGACGAGCATGCGCAGCTCCGCCTCTGACAGGACGTCGTCGTCCGCACCGGGCGGCTTCAGGCCGAGCCACTTGAGGACGACCTCCGTCGAGCCCTCGAGGAACCACACGACAGGTCGCATGACGATGAAGAAGAAACGCACCGGCGCCGACACGAACAGCGCCGTTCCTTCGGAGTGCCCGAGCGCGATTCCTTTCGGCACCAGCTCGCCGATCACGACGTGGAGGAAGGTGAGGACCAGGTAGGCGAAGATCACGGCGAGCACCGTCGAAATCGCTTTGTCGAAGAGGCGCGACAGCGCCACCTCGCCCAGGGCACCGATGCCCAGCGAAGTGAGCGTCACGCCGAGCTGCATCGCCGCGATGAAGCGCGGTGGGTCGGAGGTGATACGTAGCACGTCCCGCGCGCGTCGATCCCCCTGGTGCTGCAACTCGACGATCCGGGTGCGGCGCGCGGTGACGAGGCCGTATTCGGCCGCGACGAAGAAGGCGTTCAGCAGGATCAGAACGCCGACGGCGACGAGCTCTAAGAGGATCGTCACGCCCCGACCCCGTGGGCGTTGGTACTAGGCGGGATTTCGTCGTCAAACGCGCGGCCCGACCCTCGCGGACAAGCCGTTCCAGGTGCGACAGGGTCTCCGCGACCGCGAAACGACGCTGGGTGGGGGTCAGTTCCCGTCCGAACACGTCGAGGGAGATCTCGTAGGCGGTCCGCGGCTCGGGGTCGAGCGCTGCCGCGTGATCGTCCAGCCTGATCCGGTGGTGCTCGATCAGCTCACGGGCGCGCCTGGGCGCATCGTCGATCGGCTCGCCGTGCCCCGGATAGACGATACGGGGCGCGAGATCGATCGTGCGCTCCAGTGAAGCGAGGTAGTCGCCGAGCGGATCGGGTCGGCTTTCGGGATAGAGGCCGACGGCCGGCGTGATCCGCCTCAGCAGGTGATCGCCCCCGATCAGCACGCCGTCGCGGAGGAACCCAAGGTGGCCGTCGGCATGGCCGGGAAGCTCGAGAACCTGCCAGCCGCCGACCTCACTGCCCTCGTAGAGCAGGTCGGGATCGATCGCGTAGCGGATGAACGACGCGAACGCGTGTCCCTGGACGATGAGGTCCTCGGTGACATCGGCGGGCACGCCGTGTCGCACGAACCACGCCGCCATTCGCTCCGGCCAGTCGTCGCTACCCCAGACCCGCTCGCACTGAGCGTAGTCGAGCCCGCCCTGGAAGACAGGGGCGGCGGTGGCCTCGGCCGCCGACTGTGCCCCACCGACGTGGTCCGGATGGAAGTGGGTGATCGCGATGCGCTCGGCGTCCACGGAGTCCCACGGCGCGTCTCCGAGCCCGAGACCGGTGTCGAAGAGCGTGCCGTGCGCGAGGTAGCAGTGGACGTGCTTGGGCCCGGTCGGTAGCGGCAGGGTCAGCCGCTGAATACCGTCCGCAAGCTGTACGAACGTCTGTTCTATACTCCCCGCTGAGGACATGCGGATCGAGTATCGCGAAGAGCCTTGCAAGAGCGCCCTCAATCCGGTCAAGGGCATGGGCTTCAAGTGGTCGCTGAACCCGTACATGGGCTGCGTCCACCGCTGCACGTTCTGCTACGTGCGTGCATTCGAGAAGCGATCCGAGCGGCCGTCGGACGATCGCTACGGGACGTCGATCCGGGTGAAGACGAACGTGGCCGACGTGTTGCGGCGGGAACTGACGCGAACGACGTGGCAGCACGAGCAGGTGACCGTCGGCGCGGCAACCGACCCGTACCAGCCGGTCGAAGGGAAGTTCAAGCTGACGCGCGCCTGCCTGGAGGTGTTCCGCGACGCGGCGAATCCGTTCGGGATCATCACGCGCGGCCCGATGATTGTCCGCGATATCGACGTGCTCGTCGAGGCGTCACGGCGCGCGGACGTCAGCGTGACGTTCTCGATCCCGACGTTGGACGACGAGGTCTGGAAGCGGACCGAGCCCTCGACCGCACATCCGCGGCAACGATTGAAGGCGGTCACTGGGCGCGTCGAGGCAGGCGTGAAGGCGAGCGTCGGGATGGCGCCGATCCTGCCGGGGATCTCCGACCGGCCGGAGCAGTTGAGGGAGGTCGTGCGCGCCGCGCGAGAGGCAGGCGCCACCGGGATCTGGGCCAACCTCCTCTTCTTGCGGCCGGGAACGCGCGAGCATTTCCTCGAGCATCTGGCGGAGGACTGGCCCGAGCAGCTGCCGCTCTACGAGCGCCTGTACGCGAGCCGGCGTGCCTATCTCGGGACCGAAGAGCGAAATCCGCTCCGAGATCAGGTGGGCGCGCTCGCTCGTGAATACGGGATCCGCGATCGGAGGAAGCTCAAGCTCGCCCCTCCTCCGGAGCCCGAGCAGTTATCACTGAGCTTCTGAACGGCCGCACGGGCCAAGCCCGCACGGCCTCTTATGCGGCGTCGACGATGTCGACACCTGGGCCGAATATCATCCTCAACGGGTGTCAACCCCCTCCACCCCCTCCGAGATCACCTGCCTCATCGTCGACGACCACGAGGTCGTGCGAGAAGGCCTGCGGCTATCGCTGTCGCGGGCGCCGCACATCCGCGTGATCGGGGAGGCGTCAGACGGGGCGAGCGCGGTGGCGCTGGCGGAGAGGCGCCGGCCTGACGTGGTGATCATGGACGTGCGCATGCCCGGCATGGACGGGCTCGAGGCGACGAAGATCCTGACGGAGAAGGTTCCGGAGTCGGCCGTGCTGATCTTCACGGCGTACAGCGAGCGGTCGCTACTCGGGCGCGGGCTCGAGTCGGGGGCGAAGGGCTACATCCTCAAGGAGGCGCCGCACCAGACGTTGTTGCGGGCGATCGAGAAGGTCGCGGGAGGCGAGGGTTACGTCGACCCGGCGTTGATGCCCGCCTTCCTCACCGGCAAGGACAAGGACGAGATGCTGACCGGGCGCGAGCGGGAGATCCTCCAGCTGCTCGCGGACGGCATGTCCAATCAGGACGTCGCTGCGAAGCTGTTCATCAGTCAGGAGACGGTGAAGAGCCATGTCCGCCACATCCTCGCCAAGCTCGAGGCGGACACGCGCACGCAAGCGGTTGCGATTGCGCTTCGCGAAGCGATCATCGACTAGAGCCGGGCTGCTCGTTCTGGCGTTCGCCGCAGCGGCGGTTTTGGCCGTGGTCGCACTCGCCGTCGGGAGCCGGCTGCTGGCCCTCGCCGGCCTTGCCGCGTCGATTGCGCTCGCGGGAGTCGTCGCCGCGTCGCTGATCGTGAGCGAGCGCCGGCGGCACGAGGCCGCGGAGCTCGAGCTCACGAGCGAGGCTCGGTTCCTCGAGTCGCTTGTCGAGACGATGGGCTCGATCGCGGGCGACGGCGACGTGTTGGAGCGGACGCGCCAGGAGGCAGAACGGCTCTTCGAGGCGCGGGCGCTGCTGCTGCCGCCGGGAGAGCGGCCGCGGCGGGCTCCGGCGGAGAACGCAATCGTGATTCCGCTGCGGGCACACGACGAGGAGGTCGGCGCGCTGCGGTTGACGCGTCAGCGTCCCTTCGACCGCGACGACGTCGTCCGTGCGACCGTCCTCGCCGACTTCGCCGCGCGGGAGCAAGAGAACGCCGAGCTGCTCGATGACGCACGCGTGCGCGAGGCTGAGCGCTCACGACTGTCTGACCAGCTCATCACGGCCGAGCAAGACGAGAGGCGGCGCCTTGCGAACGAGCTACACGACGGCGCGGTGCAATCGCTCTCGGGCGTCGCCCTGCTGCTCGACGCGGGGTTGAACTCGATCGAGGAAGGTCGCGGCGAGGAGGCGCAGCAAATCATTCGCCGCGCACTCGAACGCCATCGCGCAACGATCGGCCAGTTGCGGAACCTCTCCTTCAACCTCGAACCGGTGGTGTTACGCGACCAGGGCTTCGCCCCCGCGGTCCGCGCGCTCACGGATCAGATCGAGCTCGCGCACAACGTCCAGGTCGAGATCGATGTCGAGGCCGCGGAGGAGCTCGCCGAGAAGACGCAGGCGGCGATCTACCAGATCATTCGTGAGGCCATCGACCAGGCTGTTCATCGCGGGCCACCGCAGACCCTGTCGGTGACGATGCGTCAGACGGCCGACGGCGGCGTCGAGACCGCGATCGCCGACGACGCGCCCGGCGAGCGCCGCCGCCGCAGCCTCGAGGAGCTGGAAGAGCGGGCGAGGACGCTGAACGGAGTCCTCACAGTCGACCAGGGCGAAGAGGCAGGCACGACGGTGCGCGTCGTGCTCCCTCCATACGCGACGGCTCGTTAGGCCGGGGTCTGACCCCCGCCATTAGGATGCGCGGCCGATGACGAACGGCGACCGCAAGCACCTCCTCTTCGTCTGGAAGCCCAGTGGCTACGAGTTGCGCGAGGCTGACGGCGACGCACCGCCGGTGGGGACGCTCGTCGAGGTCGACGACCGCGAGGAGCAGGTCGTCAAGGTCGGGCAGTCGCCGCTGCCGAACGATCCTCGACCCTGCGCGTACCTGCAAGCTGTCTGACCTCGGGCGAGGGACGTCCCCTCGAGAACGTACCGGTGCCAGGCACGGGTACGAAACGCATGAAGAAGCGTCACGCAACTCAGCGATCCGCCTGGCGGTGCCGCATCGCGGAGCACGTACCGGTGCCAGGCACCGGTACGCAGCTGTGACGTCAACGTCACGGATCGCCTACGAGCGGGCTACGGCACTCTCCGCGGCGATGCGGCCGAACACGAGCGCGGCGGCGAGGCCGCCGGCATAGCCGCCCGTCGAGATACCGCCCACGTCGGCGCCCGCCGCGAACAGGCCGTTCGTGCCGGCGACTCTGGCTTGCTCGTCGATGCGCAGGCCGCCGATCGTGTGCGTGATGCCGGGCGAGACACGAACCGCGACGCGCGCGCCGGCAGGGGCGGGAAACGTAAGCTCGGCCGGATCCACTCGTGTCGGGGCGAGCGCGACGATATCCGCCACCTTGCGGTCGCGGACGCGCTGGGCGAGCGCGTCGTCGTCCAGGACGTACCACGCGCGCGCACCCGGCTGCTGCGCGGTCGCCTGCACCAGGTCGTTCTCGGACCACGAAACCTCGCCGCCGAAGAACTCCTCCCCGCGCTCGTTGTAGACGCGCGCAAAGCGGCCATAGAGCTGCGCGAGCGGGACGAACTCCGCTTCGCTGAAACTCGCGTCGGGCATGTTGCGCCCGTAGAACTCGTCGAGCCCTGCGGAGAGCTCCGCGCCGCGCTCGAGCGCATAACGCATGCCGTCGCCACTGCTCCAGGGATTCGACCGCAACCTGAGTGAGCCACCGGGATGGATGTGCTCGGCGACGAGCTGCCCGTTTGCCTGGAAACCCCCGGTCGCAAGGATCGTCGGCTCGGCCGCCGACTCTCCGACGCGGACGTCCCCTGCGGCCCGAACCAGCGTCTCGGTCAATCCGCGCGGATCGAAACGCTTTCCGACCGTGCGCGGATTCCCCGTCTCGTGGTCGACCACGGGCGCGCCGAGCGACTCGAGCCAGGCGATTGCATCGTCGAGCCGTTCCCACACCAGGCGCTGCAGCGCCTCGTCGCCGGCCGGGCATTCCATACGAAAGTCGTCCCAGTCGCGGAAACGCCAGATGACGCAGCTCGACAGCAGCATCGACCCGCCTGGTCGCGTTCCCTTCTCGTACACGATCGGCGTCGCACCGAGCTCGCGTGCGCGCGCGGCCGCGGAAAGCCCCGCCATCCCCGCACCGGCGATGATGAGTGTCGTTATGTGAGCGCGAATCCCGGCTTGTGCTCGACGTACTCGATGCGCACACGCTCCGGGCCCCAGACGAAGACGGCGCGCGTGTTCGCAGCATCGACGACGTTGTCGACGATGTCTCGCTCCTCGGCCTCGGCGATGACCGGTTCGACTTCGTCGACGAGCACGGCGACGTGGTTCAGCAACGGTTTCTCGGCATTGCCCGGATCGCCGGGATGGAATTCCACGTAGGCGCCGCCGACCTCGACGCGTGGATGACCCTCGCCGGAACGCTCGGCAGCATTGAAACCGAGCGTCCTGTAGTCCTGCGCCGTCTGCTCGGGGTCGACCGAATACAGCGCGACGTGGTCGAGGTCGTACTCCACGTCCGTCGGCGCTTCGACAAGGCGCACTCGAACGCCCTCGCCGAGCTCGACCTCAACACCATCGGGAAGGTCGACTCGCGCACGATTGAGATCCGACACGCGCAGCGCAACGTGCTTGAACGCACCTTTCTCACGTGGGCCTTCGGCCGCGAAGAGCGTCAGCTTCCCGCGCCGCGCATCGGAGCCGACCAACGTGAACGCATCCTGCCGGTCGATCACGTGCATCCCGACATGCTGCGTCAAGAAGTCGACGATCGGCTCGCGATCCGCGACCCAGAAGGCGACATGATCCAGGGTCTTGGGCTTCACCTCGCCAGCGTACCTGCGGGGTACTGCCCTACGAGGCGTATCACTTCTTCGTTTCGCCAGACTCCGATCGCTGCTTGTTCACGGTCGCCGCCGCGATCTCCTTGGCGCGCTTCGTCG
>WNGO01002417.1_pt1 | contig 11906 bp, 8 predicted proteins | sample 5400511 | NCBI WGS metagenome assembly WNGO01 (sample SAMN13153380, study PRJNA577476) | soil metagenome | isolation source: 20 cm soil or saprolite under Garry oak tree replicate 2 | place: USA:California | collected 2016-06-15
GTTCCGCTGGCCAACCGAATCGCGCTGGCGATGCGGGGCATTGACGGCGTGGATGTGCCGGTGGGGACGCTGGACATCACGCTGTATCGCGACGATCTCTCGAAAGTCGCCGCTCAACCCATCCTGCAATCGAGCGAAATCCCGTTTCCGGTGGATGACAAGGATCTGGTTCTCGTCGACGATGTGCTTTACACGGGCCGCACGATTCGCGCCGCCATGAATGGTCTGTTCGACCTCGGCCGCCCGAAGCGCGTGCGCTTGTGCGTGCTGATCGACCGCGGGCACCGCGAACTGCCGGTCGAAGCAACTTTCATCGGCCGGTCGGTGCAGACGAGCGACGCTGAAATTATAGAAGTTCGCCTGAATGAAATTGACCGGGAAGAGCGCGTGGTGCTCGTCGAACGCGTGTCCTGACCCCCGAGCCTGCAGCAAAGGCGCCAGTCAGAATTCTGAGGACGGTTTTGTCACATCGCTTTGGCCACATGCTCGGCATCGAACCGCTTACCGCCGAAGAAATCGTATTTCTCCTCGATCAGTCGAAACCTTTCCAGGAAATTCAGCGCCATCCGTTGAAAAAACTCGCCACGCTGCGCGGGAAAACCGTTGCGCTGGCTTTTTTCGAGCCTTCGACTCGCACCCGCATCAGCTTCGCCACGGCCGCGTCGCGGCTCGGAGCCGACCAGATGAATCTGCAGGCCGAGTCGTCCAGTCTGAAGAAGGGCGAATCGCTGCTCGACACCGTGCGCACGCTGGACGCGATGAAGCCTGATTGTATCGTAATACGACATAGTTCCTCGGGCGCACCCGACTTTGTCGCGCGGCACCTCCCGCTCCCGGTGATTAATGCGGGCGACGGCACGCACGAGCACCCCACGCAGGCGCTCCTCGATGCGCTGACGATCCGCGACCGCCGCGGGACTCTCGAAGGATTGAACGTCACCATCCTCGGCGACATCCTGCACAGCCGAGTGGCGCGGTCGAATATTCACCTGCTCGCAAAATTCGGATGCCGCTTCACGCTCTGCGGTCCCGCGATGTGGTTGCCGCGCGAACTCGAATGCCTGGGTCCGCCGGGCACTTCGATTCGCCGCGTCACACGCATTGCGGAAGCGCTGGAAGGCGCTGACGTGATCCTGACGCTGCGCGTACAGCAGGAACGGCTGCATGAACCGGCGTTACCGCTCGACGAGTACATCCTGCAATACCAGCTCACGCCGGAGCGCCTGCGCCTTGCGAGGCCCGATGCCCTCGTGCTGCATCCCGGACCCATGGTCCGCGGCCTTGAAATCGATCCCGCCGTCGCAGACGGGCCGCAGTCCTGCGTACTGGAGCAAGTCACCAACGGGCTGGCCGTTCGCATGGCGTTGCTCTTTCTGATGACCGGCAGCGGCGCGGACACGCCTCCCGAAAAGGATTCTTCCCATGCTGCTGATTAGCAATGGACGCGTGATTGATCCCGCAACCGGGACCGACGCTCCCCGCGACATCCTGCTCGACCGGGACCGCATCGCCGCCGTTGCTCCGCAGGGCCAGCTCGCCGCGCGCGCAAAGGGCGCGGAGATTTTCGACGCCGCGAATTTCGTCGTGGCGCCCGGCTTCATCGATTTGCATTGCCACCTTCGCGAACCGGGCGGCGAGTCCTCGGAAACGATCGAGACCGGCACGCGCGCGGCCGCCCGCGGGGGATTCACGGCCGTGTGCCCGATGCCCAACACGCGCCCGGTAAACGACAACGTATCGGTGACGCGTTCGATCCTCGAACGCGCCGCCGCCGTTTCCGGCGTGCGCGTGTGGCCGATTGGCGCGGCGTCCATGGGCAGCAATGGGGAAGCGCTTTCCGAAATTGCCGCGATGAAGCAGGCGGGAATCGTCGCGGTTTCCGACGACGGCCGGCCCATCGCGAACGCCAAATTATTGCGGCAGGTGATGGACTATTGCCGGGCGCTCGACTTGCCGGTGATCGATCATTGCGAAGACAGTTCGCTGTTTGCCGGCGCGGTGATGCGCGAAGGAAAACAGTCCGTGCGGCTCGGTCTGCGCGGCATGCCGGCGGCCACGGAATCTCTCGCCGTCGCGCGGGACGTCCAAGTCGGAGAGTTGACGAACTGCCGCCTGCACATCGCCCATCTGTCGGCGCGCGCGTCGCTCGAATTGGTTCGCGCCGCCAAAGCGAAGGGCCTCCCAGTCACTTGCGAGGTCACTCCCCATCACTTCACGCTGACCGATGAAGACGTCCAATACGATACGCGCTACAAAATGAATCCGCCGCTGGCCTCACGCGAGGACCGCGACGCGCTCATTGCAGGACTTGCCGATGGCACCGTGGATGCCATCGCTACCGACCATGCTCCGCACGAGCCGGCGCTAAAGGACGTTGAATTCGACCGCGCGCCCTTTGGCGTTACCGGATTTGAGACGGCTCTTGCGCTTGGGCTCGATCTCGTGCACGCGGGAAGGATTTCGCTGATGCGCCTCGCCGAGCTGTTCACCTCGGGTCCCGCGCGCGTGCTGGGCATGACTCGGCGCATTGCGGAAAACGAACCCGGCGACCTGACGATCTTTTCCACAGGCCACAACTGGACATTCCTCGCGCAAGAATCCGCCAGCAAATCACGCAATTCACCCTTCGACGGACGAACCTTCCGCGGCGCCCCGATGGCAACGATCGTCGCGGGAAGAATTGCCTACCGAAGATAGATCTGCCACAGAGGCACAGAGACGCAGAGAAAAATCAAGAAAGAACCAGGAATAAATTCTGGACAGAAATCACTCGCAGGGGAAAAGGAATGCGGTTTTCCTACTCTGTGCCTCTGTGGCGACCTACTTCCTAGCGCGAAGTGGGTTCGGAGGCGGGGTGCATGCCGTGTTGCGGGACTTCGTGGACGCCGCGTGGCGGCGGCTCCTGGTGGATGCGGTAGAAATGGTCGAGCGGGCCAGGGCCCTTGCCGATGGAGTATCCCTTCTCGATGGCTTTTGTGACGTAGGCTTTCGCGAGCAGTACGGAATCTCGCAGCGGGCGCCCGCACGCGAGCTGCGCGGCAATCGCCGACGCGAAAGTGCAACCCGAGCCGTGGGTGTTTTCAGACTTTACATGGTCGCCACCGAGTGTGAGCACTCCCGTGCCGTCAAAGAGGACGTCGATCGCCTTCTCCATATGTCCGCCCTTGACGATTACAGCGCGCGCGCCGCGCTCCACGATCTTCAAAGCGGCCGCTTCCATCGAGGTGTGGTCCTTGATGGTGAGCCCGGAAAGAATCTCGGCTTCCTCAATATTCGGCGTCACGACTGTCGCGCGCTTCAGCAATTCCTCCGCAAGATAATTTATCCCGCCGGCGTCGAGCAAGTCCGTCACGCCAGACGTCGACTTCATGACTGGATCTAGGACCACATTTGCGACGCCTGCCCGGTCCAAAAATTCGGCGACCACCACGGCGTTGCCGCGATGGGCCAGCATGCCAATCTTGATCGCGGCAATTTTCACGTCTTCGAGTAAGGCGTCCAACTGAGCGCGCAGTTCCGAGGCGGGGATCACGTGGATGGATTTCACGCCCTGCGTCGACTGCACTGTCAGCGCAGTGATTGCCGCAACCCCGTAACAGTTGTGCGCGGAAAAAGTTTTCAGGTCCGCGGCGACGCCCGCTCCGGCCGAAGGATCAAATCCGGCGATGGTCAACACGATCGGCGGTGCCGGGTTATGGTGATTCGACAAAGTGATGGCGCCCTCCTCGCAAAAGGCTCCGAAGAAAACTGGACCGGCTGCGCCCGATGTGCACGCAAGCCGGCAAGTCGAAATGTACGCGCCTCAACCGCCGCACGCAAGAAATTTTATTGGGAAAGTTGGGGACCTGTGATGCGTCCGCCCTCCAGGAGTTGTGTTGGGTGGGACTTTAGGGGGATCTGGACGACTCAGACTGGACTTCGGACGACTATTCAATCGTGCGACCGGCGTCGATGAAGAACCAGGCCAAACCACTAATCATCGTAACCAGGGCGGCGAAATCCAAGGCGTAGCTCCAGCCAAGTTTGGTCGCAATCAGAGCTGTTACCACCGGCGATGCCGCGCCCCCAAGGCTTCCGAACGTAGCCATGATGCCCGAAATCGAACCAGAGCATTTTGTGGAAATGTCTGTGCACGTAGTATAAAGAATTGCCGACGCGGCGAAATTGAATCCCGCTGCAACCGCCAGCTGTAAGAGGGCCGCGGTGTTGTTCGAGGTATGACTCCCGGACCACAACAATAGTGCCGATCCCGCTATGCCCAACCAGGCCGTCACTCGGCGACCGCTTTGCTTTCCCAGCTTTTGCACTGCGCGATCAGAAAGCCAGCCCCAAAAAGGTACCATGATAATGTTGGCGACAAACGGCGCCGAACCCCAGAAGCTCGCTCTCGAAACTGTGACTCCGCGGATTTTAACCAGGTAGATAAAAAACCAGGTGAAGAATATGTAAAGCGGGTAGACCAGGCAGAAATGGGAGATCATGAGCGCCCAGATGGATGGATTGGAAAAAACTTTGCCCCACGGCACGCCACTTCCGCGCGAGACCTGCTCCCGCACAGGTTTCACATCAGTCATGGTCGGACCCGCAATGAGCGCGAGTTCAGCGGGATTAACGCGAGGATTCTGTTCCGGCCTGTCTGTCACATAGAAGTAACAAGCGAAGCCGGCAAGGATTCCGATCAGACCCAACACAAGAAAGGGCGTCCTCCATCCAAATCCGGCTGCCAGCTTGGTGATCAGCACGGGCGCAATGATTCCTGCAACACCCACTCCCGCCAGAAAAATGCTTGTTCCCAGGGCGCGCTCATTCGGCCCGAGCCAATACCCCATCAATTTGTTCCCGACGGGGAAGGCGGCGGATTCTCCAACACCCATGAGAAAACGAACGATCGCAAATGCCCATGCGGCACCGACCAAATTCAGAAGGGGCAACCTTGGAGCAATTGTGGTTAGTGCTGTGAATGCAGAAAACCAGACGATTGCCCCAGATAATACACGGCGAGCTCCAAAGCGGTCGGCAAGCCACCCTCCTGGCACGTGAAACCATGCGTACCCCAGGCTGAACGCGCCCAAAATCCAGCCCAATGTTTGAGTTGTGAAGTTGAATTCCTCTTGGAACGTTTTTGCGACAATCCCCAGGTTGAGCCGGTCGACGTAGGTAAGACCAGTGACAAATGCCACCAGTGCCACGACGCTCCACCGCACGCGGGATGGAGCCGCCATGGTCTCGGCAACTTGTCCAGCTTTGAGCGACGAAGGAGTTGAAACCAATTGCGTGGGCTCCTTTCCAGTGAACTCGCCCGGCCGAGATTGCGTACAGCGTGCGAATCGGACCGTTTAACCTGCTTCGACTGGCAGCCGAACGAGAGGGCCATGAAACTGGCCGCCATAGACATCGGTGTCATCCACATCCCCGGAGAAAACCGGCCGGGGAATCGATATTTTTACAGTGAGGAGCGATTCGATCACCCAGAATCGCACTTGCTTCCGATCTACTCTATATAACTGTGCGATTAACTCCGCGGAGAGTTTGCCGCTCGACATCACTTCCCGGAAACAATTCTCGTCTTTAAACATAATGTCAAAGGTCAGCTCAAACGGCCCCGCGTTCTTGCTTCGAATCAGCTTTGTAAATTCCCATAGTTCCCGCACGCGTCTCCTCAGTTCTCACGAGTTTTACAAATGTTCAATCGCCATGCGAAACGGTTTGCAGGGATCATCCAACTGCCACACGTGATTTGCGCAGAAGCGATAAACGGGTCCCATGTCAGCGCCCGGTGGCGAAAAAGGAAATGCAAGATTGCTGATCAATCCTTGCTGTTCCGGAATCGGATGGTGGAGTCCCGTATGCCAAACAATGGGCAATATGTCAGCAGCCAGCGATTGAGAAGGTGCAACGACATCGATGATCAGGCCAACCTCGTGGCCTTCCACTTGGGGACACGGCTCGGCCCGACCGAGCGAGCCATTGGAACCGTAAACGCGAAATTGCAGTGTGTAAGCATCGCGATTTAATTTCAAATTGTCTTCGATTTTTCGTTCGACGACAGTGCGAAGACTCGACAGAAATGGTTCCAGTTGACGCAGTACGAGCGGGTCCCGGATTCCAGCGACCACGATAGATCGATAACCGGCCAAAGCGGCGCCTTCGATTTTCACTGTATATTTCTCAGCTGGAATGAACCGCGCACCGCTTACGCGCACCGCCCTATCGCTGGTGGCTTCGTACTTCGCCGAGGTCGTATCGACCACGCCACCGGACTCTACCAGGTGATATGGATCTGCATTTTCATACAAGGTATGGGCAGCGACACTTTGCGGAGTGCAGCGAAAAGTGGGATTCGGCGGCTCTACTGTAAACCCGTCATGATCTAGTTCTGCCGCCATGCAATCCGAATAGAAGCGCTCTGCAACAGCAGCCGAGCCGCATTCAAGAATTTTCCCGGCGTGAAAAGCGACGTGCTTGGGAATTCCTTCCAGTACGGGCAACGCCGCATAAATCGCCACATCGCTGCAACGCCCCGCAACCACCACTTGCGCCCCGGCATTCAAGGCCGATTGAATGGGTTCGATGCCCATCATGGCCACGAATCGCTCGGCCTGCCGAATCGAGGTTTCGTGCAGCTCCGGGGCTGGACAAAGCGGAGCGATCCGGCCTTCCAGCAACGACCCCACAAGCACCTCTTTAGGCACCTCGCTATCAATTGCGGCCAGCGTGAAGTGCCATGCGTTCTCCCGCGCGAGTTCCCGGACAATTTCCAACGTCCAGTTGAGGTGTGGAGTGCCACCGGCATGCCCGGCCGATCCTATGATTACGGGGATGCCTGCGTTTAGAGCCTCGCGGATCATGAGGCGGAGATTGCGTTTGGTGCCTTCGCGGGGGCCGCGTGGATTTCCAGAGCCCAGGTAATACGGTCCTGAGTCAGTGGTGCCGGCATCGCAGCCTATGAAGTGCGCGCCCTGTTGCACGGCCCGGACAAGAGTCTCCTCTCGGAATCCTGTGCTCAGGTTGCCAGTGGCGGCTATTGCTCTTATTTTTTTCAAGATCAGTCCCGGCCTCTTCTATCATAGTTCAGGAAGCGAAATCCATCTGGAGTAGGTTCGGGTAGTGTCCCAATTTGGAAATTATCGGAACGATGGTGGTTAGGAGGTCGGGGCTTCAGCCCCGACGTTCACGTTCCCACACCCTAGGGGCTTTAGCCCCTGAAGCTGAAGCTTCAGGGCTTAAAAGCCCTTCTCAAACTGGTCCGTATGTCGGGGCTGAAGCCCCGACCTCCTGAAATGCAAAATTCAAACTGCTTCCAAAGCGTTCCTCCCCTACTAGGACACTACCTAGACTAGAGAGGGCCGACGCCGGAGTGGCAATCACGCTTAAAATAGGAGACGATGGAAACTAGCGTAACCTGTAAGCTCTTAAGCTCGTCGAACCGCACGGAGGTACAAATGCGCACGAGACTCTTCATGCTCGTCGTGGTGATCGCGACCGGTGTTGCCTTCCTATCTCAAGCGGCATCCGCTCAGACCGGTAGTCGGACCCAATCCCCGGCAGCATTGGCGGGGCAGGTTACCTCCGCCGAAGAAGGTCCGATGGAGGGCGTGCTGATCACGGCAAAGAAAACGAATTCTACAATCGCTATTACCGTGGTCAGCGATGCGCAAGGCCACTATCGCTTTCCCTCTGCGAAATTGGAGCCGGGCCAGTATGCGATCAGTATCCGGGCCGTGGGCTATGACCTGGAGAGTCCCGCCGCGACGGGTGCAGGCTCTACTTTGAGCCCGCCGATAATTGATATCGGCGCGAAGCAAGGCGCCACGGCGGATCTGAAACTCCGCAAGGCGTCCAACCTCTCCATGCAGCTCACGAACGCGGAATGGATCGAGAGCGTCCCCGGTACGCAGGAACAAAAGGGCTCTCTGCGGAACTGCGTGACCTGCCACACGCTTCAGCGCCCGATCCGTTCCATTCACGATGCCGATGAATTTGTCCAGGTTCAGGAAAGAATGGCGAGTTACGTGAATCAAAGTATTCCGGAGGTCCCGCAGACGCGTCTGGCCGACCGGCTTGCAGTCCAGCAACAGCGCGGCGAAGAGGGCGGGCAATCCCGTCAGCTGCAAGCTCGCCAAAAAATGGCTGAATTCCTGAGCAGCATCAATCTGAGCACGGAATCCACTTGGTCCTATCCGCTCAAAACGTTCCCTCGCCCCACGGGCCGCGCCACTCATGTCATTATTACCGAGTACGATCTGCCAAAACCCACCAGGCAACCGCACGACGTGATCGTGGATTCCGATGGAATGGCCTGGTACATCAGCTTCGGGGAACAAATCATCGGAAAACTCGATCCGAAAAGCGGCAAGACGACCGAATTTCCCGTGCCGCTGTTAAAACCCGGCTCCCCGATTGGTGAGCTTTCGCTGCGCCCGGATCAAGATGGAAATCTGTGGGTGGGGATGATGTATCAGGGAGCGGTCGCGAAATTCGACAAGAAGACTGAGAAATTTCAAACCTGGAGCCTTCCCCCGGAAGACAACAAGGGCTACACACAAATCAATCAAACAGATGCCATGCACTCCAAGGTGGATGGAAAGGTTTGGGTCCAAGACGCCGGCACGTATTCTCTCCGCCGGCTGGATCCTGTGACTGGCCAATTCGAAGTGTTCCAGCCATTTCCCGAGCCCAGCCCGAATATCTACGACGTAATTTCGGACTCCCAAAATAACGCCTACTTCACGGTCTTCGGCGCCGATCAAATCGGAAGGATCGATGCGAAGACCCGGAACATCACGCTCTATAAGACGCCCACTCCGAATTCCGCTCCGCGCCGCGGGTCGATGGACTCGCGCGGCCACTTATGGTTCGGCGAATTTCGCGGCAATCGGATTGGCATGTTCGACACAGAGACGCAGCGCTTCCAGGAGTGGATGCCGCCAACGCCGTGGGCCCAGCCTTACGATGTGGTGGCTGACAAAAACGGTGAAGCGTGGGCTGGATCCATGTTCACCGACCGTGTGACACGGCTCGATCCGAAGTCAGGTCAAATGACCGACTACCTCCTCCCGCGGTCCACGAATATTCGAAGAGTGTTTGTCGACAATTCCACAACGCCGGTCACTTTCTGGGTGGGCAATGACCACGGCGCCTCGATCATTAAACTCGAGCCGCTCGACTAATGTCGCGCCGGCCTTCAGGCCGAAAGTGTAGATTCAAGCACCTGCCCGCCTGAAGGCGGGCGCTACATAAACTTCTGCGCGCTCACATGGTTGCGGGATCGCACGTGATGAAGGAGATTGCACTTGGAACGGCGGCGGGTGTAGCATTCAGCATCATTAGGACAGGACGAGCGGGGCATTGCTAAATGTCCTCAGAAATAAAGATCAAAGTAAACGAGCGTTTGTGGCCGGTTACCTCCAGTCCGGATACTCCTCTGTTGTATGTCCTTTCAAACGAATTGCTCCTGCAAGGCCCGCGATTCGGTTGCGGTCTGGCACAATGCGGGTCCTGCTCGGTCCTCGTTGACGGGGTTGAAACGCGTTCGTGCGTGACGCCGGTGGGGTCTCTTGCGGGCAAATCGATCACGACGCTCGAAGGCCTGCCGGCATGGTACGCAAAGCAGAACGGGCTTCGAAAGCCTCCCGCGCTCCATCCCGTACAGCAGGCATTCATTGACGAACAAGCGGTTCAGTGCGGGTACTGCTACAACGGGATGATCATCAAGGCTTCTGAGCTTCTGTCAAAGGTGCCCAGGCCGACGGAAGCGCAAATCCGGTCCGCGATGAATGGGCATTTGTGCCGCTGCGGGACGTATCCACGAATCCTGAAGGCGATCGTGCGCGCTTCGCAGACGACTTCGGTTCCGCCAAAATGACGAACGCGTTCAACGCTACGAAGTTTCCCCGCCGCGATCTGCTGAAGGCCGGTGGCGCCCTCATCATCGGTTTCAGTTGGCGCGGTGCGCTGTTCGCTCAGGGCCAGGATGCCGTCGGATTCATTGCCGGCCCGGACCAACCCGATCCGAACCGGCTCGACACTTGGCTTGCGATCCACGCCGATAACACCGCGACAATTTTCATGGGCTTCGTCGAACTCGGCCAGGGCGCTTCCACTGTGCTGCTACAGCTCGCTGCCGAGGAACTTGACCTGGATATGTCTCAAGTCAAGTCGGTCAGGGTCGAGACGCACACCGCGCCGAATCAGGGTGGAACCGTCGCAGGCTCCGCAGTTATGAGGGGCGGACCGCGGATTCGGGCTGCCGCCGCCGAAGCACGGCTCGCTTTGCTCGCGCTTGCCTCGAAGAAGTTGAACGTGCCGGTGGACCACCTGGCGGTGTCCAAGGGGGTCGTCACTGTAGTCGACAAACCGAATCGGTCGGTCACCTATGGCGAACTCGTGGGCGGTAAGGCGCTGGGCGTCCCGTTCACGGGAAAGGCTCCGCTGAAGCGGCCGAGTGAATACAAGATCGTGGGAACTCGTGTGCCGCGGAACGACATTCCAGCCAAAGTTAGCGGTAAATATGTGTACGCGCAGCACGTGCGCGCGCCGGGAATGCTTCATGGCCGCATCGTGCGTCCTCGCGGACAAGGCGCATACGGAGCCGGAGCCGCGGTTGTGGACATCGACGAGAGTTCGATTCGCAACATTCCGGGTGTTCGTGTCATCCGCAAACGCGATTTCGTGGGCGTAGTCGCACCTGGAGAATGGGATGCCATCCGTGCGGCCCAACAATTGAAAGTCACCTGGGGCACAGTTCCTTCTCTGCCTGGCAACGCCGGCCTCTACGAAAAAATGCGGACCGAAAAAACGACTGACACCATAGCACTAGAGAGAGGTGACGTCGCATCGGCGCTGGGCCGGGCCGCGCATGTCGTTTCTAAATCTTATCGTTGCCCCTACCAATCGCATGCACCCTTTGGCCCCAATTGCGCGCTTGCCGACGTCAAGCCGGACTCCGCGCTGGTCGTGTGCTCGACGCAGAACATTTATCTCACCCGCGATAAAGTTGGCAAGGTGCTTGGTATACCTGTCGATAATATTAGAATTCAGTACTATGAAGGCTCGGGAACATTCGGCCACAGTTGCCACGATGATGCGGCGGAAGCGGCCGCGATTCTGTCGCAAGCAGTTGGGAAGCCGGTCCGCGTACAGTTCATGCGCTGGGACGAACACGGTTGGGACAACTATGGCCCCGCTCATCTCGCTGAGGTCCGCGCTGGAATCGATGTCGATGGCAATATCGTGGCGTATGAGTACCACGGGACCCAGCATATCTGGGCGAGGACTGAAACTTCCGAGCAGTTGGCGCTCGGCACGCCTGCACAAGAGAATGAGACTTCGCCAGGCCCCGGCCGGCCGCTGGGAGCCGCGCAGACTGTCACGCCATTCACTCTTGGCGTCATGTATGGCATCCCGAACATGCGGCTGGTGAATCACCGTGTGCCCGGCCAAGGCTACCTCAAGGGACAATCCCTGCGCTCGCCGCTCGATGTCTCGTTTTCCTTCGCCTCGGAACAGGCCATCGACGAGCTTGCTCACCTCGCGGACTTGGATCCATTCCTGTTCCGGCAGCGCAACATCAAAGACCCGCGCTGGCTGGGAGTTCTCAACGCGGTCGCGAACGCTGCCCGATGGACGCCCCGGAAATCGGCATCGAACTTGTCGGACGCGAAAGTCGTGAAGGGGCGAGGAATCGCGTTGGGTACGCATCTTACCTCCTACGGCGCCGCCGTCGCCGAAATCGAGGTCGACAAGGAATCAGGCCGAATTGTGGCGAAACACATGTACGGAGCGCTGGACGTGGGTCTTGCCGTCAATCCGGCTTTCGTTGAAAACCAAATCACCGGAATGCTGGTTCAGGCGACAAGCCGCATCCTGATGGAGGAAGTGACGTTCACGGAGACGAACGTCACCAG
>WNGO01003148.1_pt1 | contig 11904 bp, 10 predicted proteins | sample 5400511 | NCBI WGS metagenome assembly WNGO01 (sample SAMN13153380, study PRJNA577476) | soil metagenome | isolation source: 20 cm soil or saprolite under Garry oak tree replicate 2 | place: USA:California | collected 2016-06-15
GCCGGGATACGCTACAACGAGGCGATGATGCAGCTGATCGACCGCTAGAAGCCGAGCCAGACGTGCGATTCCCTTCGATCCTGAAGTGGAGGCGGGCCGCCGCGTGAGCGCTCCGCGCAACCGACCTGTGCGGATCACCTATATCGGCGGGCCCACGGCTCTACTGGAATTCGCGGGCGGACGGTTCCTCACGGACCCGACCTTCGATCCCGGCGGCACGGCGTACCCGACGCCGCATTACACGCTGCACAAGACGGCCGGGCCGGCGGTTCCGCCGGATGCGATCCTGCCCGTGGACGCCGTCCTGCTGAGTCACGATCATCACTTCGACAACCTGGACCACGCGGGGCGAGCGCTGCTCTCGCGCGCGGGCCTGGTGCTGACCACGCCCGCCGGTGCGCAGCGACTGGGCGGCGCAGCCACCGGTCTCAAGCCCTGGCAGTCCGCCGCCGTTCCGGCGCGCCAGGGAGGCGTTGTTCGGGTCACCAGCACGCCGGCCCGTCACGGCGCTGCCGGCGCGGACCGCGGTCCCGTGACCGGCTTTGTGCTGACCTCCGAGGACCACCCCGAGCACTGCGTGTATGTCTCCGGCGACACGGTGTGGTACGAAGGCGTCGCCCAAGTCGCGCGTCGCTTCGCCGTACGGGTAGCCGTGTTGTTCATGGGAGCGGCGCGCGTGCCCGAGGTGGGCCCCGATCACCTGACGTTGACGGCCGCCGAAGGCGTTGCGGCTGCGGGCGCATTCAGGGACGCCACCATCGTGCCGCTGCACTTCGAGGGCTGGGCGCATTTCTCCGAGTCTCGGGCGGCGATCGAGGCGGCGTTCGCAGCAGCGACGTTGACGCACCGTCTCCGGCTCTTGGCGCCGGGCGAGACGGCCGACTTCGCCTAGCTGTTCCCCCCTTGCAGCTCGGTCAGCACCCGCCGCGCCTGCCACAGGTGGCGCCGGTCGTGGGCGAGGAGGAAGGCGAAGTAGGCGCCGAGGGGGAGGCGGAACCAGCGGGAGACGGGGGACTGGACGATGGCACGCTTCAGGTCGAGGCCGTCGGCGCGCTTGGCCCGCTCGGCGAGCTGATTCCGGAGATCCAGGAATTCGGGGAGCACGTCGTTCACGCCCAGCGGTGTGTCACGCGGCATGAGCAGCTTCCACGTCTTCATCCGGAACTTGGGCGGCGGCTCCATCCATCGGACGTTCGAGCGAGCCCACCAGCCGTACTGAAACGGTCCGGGGTTCCGCAGGGATCGCCGCTCGGCGTCTTCGATGGTCCGATCGATGGCCGGAAATACGCTCCGGATCGAGTTCAGGTGATCGAGACACTCCGCGACGGACCAGCGCCCGGGTGCAGGCCGCTGGTTGAACCGGTCGTGGGGGAGGCCCGCGGCGATGGCGCGGGCCTCGGCCTTGATGGCTTCGATCTGCCGGAGGTCGTCGGCGAGTTCGGGCGTCATGGAAACACCACTGAACTTACGCGCAGGTCGGCGCGCGTTCCAGGCGCGCGCATCGCGCGTACTTTCCTGACGCCAAGCGGAGCGGGGTCCCTACCTGGGACCCCGCTGTGCCCACGACAACTCGCCCGAGCGGTCTCTCAATGGACCACTATCGTGCCCTGCATTGAGGGGTGGATGTGGCAGGTGTACGCATACGTGCCGGCCGTCGCAAAGCTTCGCGCGATCGACACGTTCGTGTTGTTGCCCGCGATGTCGGTGGGCGCGCCCGCCTGCTGCGTGAAGAATACGTTGTGCGGCACCGACCCAAACGCGAACGTCACGGCATCACCCGCGTTCACGCTCAGCGTGGCGGGAGTGAATGCCAGGGACGGCGTGGCGGCTACCGTGTTGTCCGGCGGGGGTGGTGCGGCGGTGCCGTAACCGTTGCCACCGCATGCCATCGCCATCAGTGTTCCGGCCAGCGTGGCCAGGACGAGTCGAGTGTTGCGCGTGAACATATGTGTCTCCGTGTGACTGTGAGGGGATCAACCTAGGGCCGGCCCGCCACACGGTCTTGATCGAAACGAGCGCGCAGTCTTGAACGTCCCTGCCCAGCACCGCGCGTTGCCGACCCCTTCGGCCGGCCGTAGGTTGGTCCCGTCAACACGGGACGATAGTGTGAGCACCCCGCCAAGCATCAGTGGCTTGCTGCGCGACCTTTCGGAAGGCCGGCCCGGGGCCCTCGATCAGCTCGTGCCCATCGTCTACGAAGAGCTGCGGCGCATCGCCCACCGTCAGCTCCGGGACGAGCGGCCGGGCCACACGCTGAACACGACCGCCTTGGTGCACGAAGCCTATATGCGGCTGACGGGCATCGAGCGGGTCGAATGGCAGGACCGAGCCCATTTCCTAGCGGTGGCCGCGCGGGTGATGCGACGAGTGCTGGTCGATTACGCGCGGTCTCGGGGGCGCGACAAGCGCGGCGGCGGCGCCGTGCCCGTGCCATTGATCGACGCCCTGGACGTGCCCGCGGGGCAGGCGGAGGACCTGACCGACCTCGATGAGGCCCTCGAGCGGCTGGGGGCGCTCAGTCAACGACAATGCCATGTCGTCGAATGTCGTTGCTTCGGCGGCATGTCGGTGGAAGAAACCGCCACGGCGTTGGGGATCTCGGAGGCGACGGTCAAGCGAGACTGGGCATTCTCACGCGCCTGGCTCAACCGGGAGCTGGGGCGCGGTGATCAGCGGCTGGAGAAGTAAGGATCGTCTGGCCTGAGGGTCACAAACAGATCCTCCCGTCGTACCGCAGCGTCACCTCGCCCGTCGCCAGGTTCACGTCACCGTGAATCCGGATCCCGCCGCTCACGTTGCTGTAGGAGCCGGTGCCGCTCACGAATTCGTAGTGCCCGTTGGCCCGGTAGAGCGGCGGCTCTTCGGGCGAAAGGACCCCACCGTCCGACGTGTTGATGGTCCCCGACGTGTTTGTGATCGCTCGGTGGGCCGTGAGGTGAAGGCTCCCGTCGTCGCCCGGCCGGATCTCATCAATTACCGCCTCGAAGGTGCCCTCGAGATCACCCGACAGCGTGCCGATGGCCGTCGTCGCACTCGTGAATTGGGCGAGGTCCATCCCTGCGATGTACCGGCATGTCGCTGACGAGAGACTGAATCTCGCGGCCTCGGGACCCGTGGGCGAGTCCACGCCGCAAGCGGCCAGAAGTAGGACGCAAGGCACGGCGACACCGCTGAGCTGTCTCATTGCTGTTCTCCTCTCGGCTGCTTCTGCCGGTTCAATCACATGCCCCGCATTCCCTGTTCCGTCCACCCTCCTGCTTGGTTAGGCGCCGTAACGGTCCGTCGGGGCTCATGCGGCTGTTTTGCGTTGCCTCCCCGGGGAACGAGCCGTACGTTGACCCGGTGGCGCCTTCCCAAGAGTCACCGACTCCCTCTGAGGGCCGGCTGTTGAACGAGGATCGTCCCGAACGCGTCGCAGAGCTGTTTGCCTCTGCGTTGGAGCGGCCGCCGCAGGAACGCGCGACATACCTGGCAGCCGCGGGCGCGAGCGCCGCGGTACAGGCCGAGGTACTCTCGCTGCTCCGCGCGCATGAGACGAGGGGCCGGCTGGACCGGATGGCAGACCAGTTGAGCGGCGCGCGCGCGGCCCACGCTTCCCGGCTGACCAGTACACATCGCTTCGAGCCCGGCGCCGTCTTGAACGGCGTCTACCGCATCGACGGCGTGCTGGGAGAGGGTGGCATGGGTGTGGTCTATCGGGCGGTGGACCAGCTGCGGGATCGCGTGGTCGCGCTCAAGACGGTCCGCGGCGACGCCCTGACGCCCGAGCAAGTCGAGCTCTTCAAGGCCGAGTTTCGGACACTGACGGAGCTCAAGCACCCGAATGTCGCCGCCGCCTACGACTTCGAGCCGATCCGCGGGACTGACGCGTACCTGTTCACGATGGAGTACATCGAAGGCCAAACGGTTTTCCAGGCGACGGACGCAGCTGCGTGGTCCGACGTCCTGGACTTGCTCGTGCCGGTGTGCCGCGCTCTCGCCTACGTGCACAGCCGTCAGTTCATTCACTTCGATTTGAAGCCCGAGAACGTGCTGGTCGACGGCCGGAATGTGGTGAAGGTGCTCGACTTTGGCGTCGCCGGCGTCAGGCACGCGGGCACTCCGATGTGGCGCGGCACCCCTCACTACATGGCGCCCGAGTTGATGAGCCCGGACGCTCCGATTGATCACCGCGCCGATCTCTACAGCCTCGGCATCATGGCCTACGAATTGTTGTGTCGGCGCCTTCCCTTCAACGGACCCACGCCGTTCGCCCTGGCAGCCCACCACCACGGCACGCCTCTCGTGTTTGATGCGGAGGCCCAGGCGCGCGTGCCGGAGTGGCTGCGCAAGGTCGTGGAGCGGCTGTGCGCCAAGCTCCCCGCCGACCGGTACCGCAGCGCCAACGCCATCATCGAAGACCTCAATCGTCGCGGTGAACGCGCGTACGAGCTCGACACCAAACAAACGCGCGAGAGCTATGTGCTCTCCAGCCGTTTCGTGGGGCGCGACGCCCAGTGCCGGCAGATCCTCGGCTTCACGGATCGCCGCGTGACGGGAGACGCGCCCGAGCAGCCGGCGTTGTTCGTGGCGGGAGTGAGCGGCGTTGGAAAGTCCCGACTCATGCGAGAAGTCCGGCTGCAGGCTCAGTTGTCCCAGATCGTGTTTCTCGAAAGTGCCTGCTACGAAGGGAGCTTCGTCGAATACGGACCGCTCCTCACCGTGATCGAGCACCTGGTGCGCATCGCGGAAACCGCGGGGGCCACTGCCCTCCTCAAACGCTACGGACCTGAGCTCATGAAGCTTTCGCCGCGAGCCGTCGCGGGTCGCGGCATCGAGCCGTCGCCACCGCTCGAGAACGCCGAGCTCGAGCGGCTCCGGCTGATGGACCAGGTGACCGAGTTCTTCGTCCGCGTCGCTGAGATCGCACCGTATGTCATCTACCTCGATGACCTGCAATGGGCCACCGCCGGTACCGTGGACCTGTTGACGTACCTGATTCGGCGCGTGGCGCTCGAGGAGCGGGGAGGACGCAGGCTCCAGTGTGGGATCCTCGGGACCTACCGCGACGACGAAGTGCACGGCAGGCCCGTGGAGAAGCTGCTCCGGGGACTCGAGGCGCTGTACTGCTCCGTGCACCTCGCTCCGCTCGACCGCACGCAGGTCGGGACGGTGCTCAGCTCCATGCTCGGCGTCGAAGCGCTCCCTGCCCCGTTCGTCGAGCGCGTGGCCGACGAGACCGCGGGCAACGCCTTCTTCGTCGAAGAAGTGATGCGCAGCCTGATCGAGAACGGGTCCGTGTACCTGGAAAACGGGGAGTGGGCCGCCCGGGAGCGAATCGGCGAGCTGCAGATTCCGGCGGGGATCGAAGCCCTGTTCCGACGCCGCACATCGTTCCTCGATGCGGGGCCGCGCGCCATTCTCGACCTCATGGCCGTGCACGGACAACCGATCACGGCGGGCGTGCTCGAGGCCGTGGGCGGTGTCGAGCCCCAAACGCTCCACGCGTATCTCGCGCAGCTCCAGCGGCGGCAGATGGTGCGGCCGGTCCCGGGCGACACCGTGAGCTATCAGCTGCTCCACGACCGCATGCGTGAGATCCTGTATCGGGACCTGGAAGATGAACATCGCCGCACGCTGCATCGCGGCATCGGCGCGGCGCTCGAAGCCCTGAGCGACGCCGAATCGCACGTGTACGACCTTGCCTACCATTTCTGGCAGGCGGGAGACGCCGAGCGGGCCTTGACGTATTCCCTGCGGGCGGGCGAGCGCGCCGAGCGAAGCTATGCCAACGCGCGGGCGATCGAGCTGTTCGAGCGCGTGCTGCAGCTGCTCCCAGCCTCCGGCCGACCCGACGCCAAAGACGTAGCTGCCCGGGTGACCGAGACCCTCGGCGATCTCCATTCCCTCCAGGGCGATTTCGAGCAGGCCCTCGCGTCCTACCGCACGCTCTTGACCAACGGGACAACCGAACGCGACCGCGCGCGGCTGTTTCGGAAGCTGGGGCAGGTCCACTGGCAAAAAGGCGAGCTGGCGGAGGCCGTCGAGGAGCTTTGGAACGCCGCGGTGCAGCTCGGCGACGGGCGACCGGCATCAAGGCTCGGAGGCGGACTCGCGACGTTGGGTGCCGTCCTCACGCATCTCGGACACCGGATCTTCAGGACCGGACGTCGCGAGCACCGCCCGCCCGAGGAGCGCGCGCGCCTGCTCGAGCTGACCCATGTGTACTCGTACCTCGGCGAGGTCCTGTTCTTTCACAACCCGGCTGAAATGCTGCTCCCCACCATTCGCGCAGCTAACCGTGGCGAGCGAGCGGGGGGCGACTCCCGCGAGCTCGTGGTGGCGTACAAGCCCATCATGGTCGTGTACGGGACACTGACGTTGTGGGGGAGCGCCCGAACCTACGCGCAGAAGCTCGCCGGCATCGCGGAGCGCCTCGAGTCCGACTGGCACGTTGGGATCGGCCACGCCTATTGGCTCATCCTTCATTACTACGCCGCCGAATGGGCGCGGGGGATCGAGGCGGGACACAAGGCGAAGGACCTGCTGCTCCGTTGCGGTGACATGGCCGAGCTGTCGTTCGTGTACTGGCTGTTGAGCCTGTGTCACTACTATCGCGGCAACCTTTCGGACGCCCTCGCGATTGCCAAAGAGGGCATCACCACGATGGAGCGTTCCGATTCGGCGCAGCCGAGCAAGGGCATCCTGGCGGTGGGAGCGAGGGTGCAGGCGCGCCTCGGTGACTTCCAGGGCGCGCGCGAGGCGCTGGCGCGCAGTGTGACGCTGTGCGAACAGGCCCAGGACCGGTTCTTCTCGACCTGGGTCCAGATGATGCAGGGCGATTGCCACTTGTTCGCGGGCGAGGTGGACCAAGCGGTCGCCTGCCTCGATGCGGCCCGCCAATCCCGAGAGAAGCACGGTCTCCTGCCCGAGTTTCTGGTGGAGATCTACCCCTTGTTGGCTACTGCGTTACTGGAGCAGCTCCGTCGTGATGACCCTGGGCTCGATCCTGCGGAACGACGGGAGCGCCTGAGCCGGGCCTCGAAGATCGCTCGCCAAGGCGTCCGCTTGTCGAAGCGCCGCCACGGGTACCATGCGCCCGCGCTGCGAGCCGCCGGCACGGCGGCCTTCCTCTCGGGGCAGCGAGACCGAGCCTGGACGCTCTTCTCCCGGAGCATTGTCCACGCCGAGAAGGTCGGTGCGTCGCTGCAGCTCGGCGAGACGCACCTCGAGCTGGGGCGTTGCTTGAAGGAGGCAGGCGACCAGCAGCAGGCTCGCCGCCAGTTCGACACGGCGCTGGACCTGTTCGAGCGCGCCCAGGCCGGCACCTATGTCGAGCGCGCCAACTCCCTCAACGGAGGCTGAAATGCGGTTTCTCATTCGGTTTCGTTTCCCCACGGAACACGGCAACGCCTTGCTACGCGACCCCAAGTTCGGCGAGAGGATGGGCGGGATGCTGGCCGAGCTGAAGGCCGAGGCCGCGTACTTCACGACGGTGGACGGCCATCGGGGTGGCTACATCGTCGCCAATATCAGCGACGCCTCGAAGATTCCCGCCATGGCCGAGCCGTTGTTCTTCTGGCTCAAGGCGGACCTGGAATTCATTCCGGTCATGCTGCCCGAGGAGCTCGGCAAAGCCGGCAACGACATCGCCGCGGCGATGAAGAAATGGGGGTAACGCTAGCCGGTCACGATAAAGTCGCTGAACGAGGCGTCAGTCACGTACGTTCCCTGCGAAGGTGAGGCGAGCCCGGCTTTCACAGGGGTAGCGCGTCGATCGCGCTGGCAAGCACGACAGCCAGAAAGTCCTGGATGATGGCGAGCTCCGGATCCACGCTCTCGTCAGCCGTTACGGAGGGTCGCACGCCGTCCGCCGCCGATCCCACGGGCGGGGCGCTTTGTGCCAGCTCGCCTCGTGCTCTCGAGAGCACCGTCGCGGCCGTTCGGATTTCATCTTGCGTCGGGGAGTTCGAGAGGGGGGCGAGGGCCGCTGCGAGTTGATCCGCTGTCCCCGGTGCTGTCGCCCGTTGCAGCAGAGGCCGCAGGAACGCGCTGTCCACGAGCTGCGCGATGAGCGCCAGAGAGTTATCAGACGCCCCCGGGGCTTCCGGTCCCGGCGTAATGGCAAGACCGGCCGGGTTGTCACGACAGCTCGAGAAACATGCAAGCAAAGCGACGAGGCCGAGGAGGGCCCACGACCGCGGCGTGCTCACATGCGGGTCCCGGCGACGGTCGCAGCCAACGGATCGCACGTGAACGCCTTCCATCCTGACGCTGGCGTGTACAGTTGCCCCTGAATGCTGAAGGTCACGGTGGCCGTGAACGAGTTGAAATCCACGAACGTGCCATTCACAGATATGGCCCCGCTCTCGATGAGATTGTCGTACGAGAGCGAGAACGGCGTCGAGGCGGCGAATGAGCCACTCACGCCATCGAACGGCATCGCGAATCCTCGAGCCGAGACTGGGAGCGTGTAGTATGTTCCTTCAAAATCGAGGACGATCTGGTCAGCCGCCGGCAGGCGGGTCTGTATGACCGTGAACGCCAGCGTGCTCGATAGCAGCGGGTAGTCCGGCACCGAACAGTGCGTCCGTAACGCAGGTTGCAAGGACCACGCTCCGACATACTGCGTCGGCGGCGGCGTACCGCCTCCACCGTCCGAGCCGCCGGAGAGGGCGCTACACACCAAGGCGCCGCTCGTGCTGAAGCCCACGACGAACTGCCCAGCCGGGCAGATGTGTCCGGCGAGCGCCAGATTGCCCGCCTGTCCGGGATCACCCTTGTCGCCCTTCTCGCCCTTGTCATTCCAGCTGAACAGGACGTGATTCTGCGACGCGCACACCGGCGTCTGAAACCGGAGATCGGTCTCGGCGACGCGGTACACTACCCCCGACTGCGGCAAATAACAGGCGTAGAGGGTCTTGGGCGCCGTGCCGCCCTGCGCCGGCGCGCGGCCGGGAAGACAAATAAGCATTGCCGAGAGGGACGCAAGACGGAATCGACACTTCCTTTTCATCGTTATCTCCCGAGATGATGGGGCTCCGTGGCACTTGCTCACAGCCGGCGCCCCGTGACGTCGATGGGGCCCACCGGATCACACGTGTACTCCTTCCACCCCAGGTCCAGGGGCGAGCGCACGAACCCCCGAATAGACAGGGTGACATGCGCCGTGAACGAGTTGGCATCAATGAACGAGCCGACCACCAATGCGCCACCGTTCACGATCAGTTGGTCATCGAAGTATGAGAATCTGGTACCCGAGCCCCCGAATGCGCGGCTCTCGGCGGCAAACTCCATCGCAAGCTCCAGACCCTCGACCGGGAAGTTGGAGTGCGGCCCCCCTAAATGGCTCACGTACGTTCCCCGGAAGCTCATCACGATCGTACCGGCCCCCATGAATCCCGTATTCATGGTTGCGAAGGACAGCCCACCCGATAGCAGGTCGTCGTCCGGTATCGTGCACACAGCCCCGAAAGCCGGTTGCAAGGTCCACTGTCCCACGTACTGATCCGGTGGCGTTCCACCGATGAAAAGGGCGCTGCAAACGAGCCCGCCGGTCGTGCCGAAGCCGGTAACGAACTGCCCGGCGGGGCAGGTGTGCCCGGCGAGCGCCAGATTGCCGGGATCACCCTTCTCTCCCTTATCGTTCCAGCTGAACAGGACGTGATTCTGCGACGCGCACGCCGGCGTCTGAAAGCGGAGATCGGTCTCGGCGACGCGGTACACTACCCCCGACTGCGGGAGATAGCAGGCGTAGAGGGTCTTGGGGGCCGTGCCGCCCTGGGCCGGCGCGCGGCCGGGCAGACCAAGGAGGAGAGCCAAAAGCCAACCGTTCCTGACCATCGTCATCTCCCGACGTGATGGGGTCCATCCAGATAGGCGTCGGGAGAGCTCTTCGGGGCTCACGGCGCACCCGCCCAGGATCTTGGCCAAGGCCGGCAACGACATCGCCGCGGCGATGAAGAAGTGGGGCTAGGACCTCGCTCCAGCCGGCGCGTCGAGCAGGGCGCGAACCTGCGTCAGCAGCTCGCTCACCGTCCACGGCTTGGTCACGAAGCCGACGTTCCCGTCGCCCGCGACCACCTTGCGGTGCACAGGAGCGGCATACCCGGAGGTGATGAGCACCTTCGTCGCGCGCGATACCCGGCGGACGGCGTTGTACACATCGAACCCCCCGGCTTTCGGCATGACCACGTCGGTGATCACGAGCGCAATCGCCGAACCGTGCAGGCGATACGCCTCCATGCCTTCGACGCCGTCGGCCGCGGTGACCACCCGATACCCAACCTTCTTGAGGAGCCGCTCGGCGACGGCGCGCAGGCTGGGGTCGTCCTCCACCACCAATACCGACTCGGTACCGCCGGGGAGCGTCTGGTCGGCACGTTCCGCCGTCGGCTTCACCGCCTCCCGGTACGCGAGCGGCAGGTACAGCTTCACCGTGGTTCCCTGCCCGGGCTCGCTGTACAGGTGGACGAAGCCCTTGTGCTGTTTGACGAGGCCGTAGACCATGGCCATGCCGAGGCCCGTGCCGACCCCTGGTGGCTTTGTGGTAAAGAAGGGTTCCAGCACCCGCGCCAGGGTCTGCCGGTCCATCCCGACGCCCGTGTCACTCACGGCGATGTCCAGCTCGATGGTAGCCGGCAGGAGGCGACGCAGCGTGTCGATCATCTCCCGCAAGTACTCGACCAGGCTGAGTGGCTGCGGGTCGAGCTGACTGCTCCGGCTGAACCCGAGCAGTTTCTGGACCAGATCGGCCCCACGACGAGCCGCCTCCGCCAGGTCGTCGAGATCCCGACGCAGATCGGGGCGGTCGTCCGGCACGGCCTCCGTCGCGAGCCTCGCCTGCGTGAGGATGACCGTGAGCAGGTTGTTGAAGTCGTGGGCGATGCCGCTCGTGAGCTGCCCGACGGTTTCCATCTTCTGTGCCTGGCGCAGCGCCTGTTCGAGCGCCCGCTGTTCCGTGACGTCTTCGGCCATCATCTCGAAGCCGAGCAGGTCGCCCTGCTCGCCGCGCACGGGCCGGCCGCTCAAGCGCACGACGATGCGATGGCCGTCCTTGCGCTGCCACTCGACTTCGACGCCCTGTACCCGCGGCGCGTCCCGGAACTGCTCGATCAGCGGGCGACGCGTATCTGGATTCGCGTACACGTCGCGCGCGAGATCGAGGGCCAGCACTTCGGCCTCGGATCCGTAGCCGAGCATCGCGACGAGCGCCGGGTTGACCTTCAAGAACCGGCCGTCGAGGCTGGAGCGGTAGATGCCGTAGGCCGCATTGTCCACCAGGGCGCGGTATTCCGCGCCCGACCGACGCCGCGCCTGCTCCGCCCGCCGCCGGCCCGTGTCCTCGACGACGATGGCACCGATGCGCTGGAGCTCGCTGCTCGGACCGGGGAGGGGAAAGTATGAGGCCATCCAGTACCGCGTCACGCCGGGCTGGGCGGGCGTCTCCCCGGTCACTTCGATGTTCAGGGCCGGTTCGCCCGTCGCGAGGATGCGCTGAAGCATCGGCTCGAGCCGCAGGGCGAGCTCGGGGAGCACCTCCCGGACTGACTTGCCGAGATGTTCGGCGACGGACGGGCCGTTCATGAGCGCAAGAGTTTCGTTGAGCTGCACGTAGCGGAGGCTCCCATCGAGGATGGCGAGCCCCGCAGGCGCCGCCGTGAAAAAGGCGTTGAGCTGGTCTGGTCTCGGCGTCAGAGGCTCTGTCACCAACTCTAATCTGCTTGGGTGCTCGGGGCGCCTGATAGGGCGGTTTTGCGACACGAAGGGGCGGTTTTGCGGCAGCTATGATGGCCTCGCCTGTTCGGCCGATGCCGCTCATCTCGCCGGCGTGCCATACTCCCAACCACTCGCGCGGGCACCGACGCCCGCCGCTGACGGAGGAGCCATGAGCCCAGTGCTGCAGTCCCTCTCGACCGAGCTCGC
>WNGO01013544.1_pt1 | contig 11904 bp, 9 predicted proteins | sample 5400511 | NCBI WGS metagenome assembly WNGO01 (sample SAMN13153380, study PRJNA577476) | soil metagenome | isolation source: 20 cm soil or saprolite under Garry oak tree replicate 2 | place: USA:California | collected 2016-06-15
GCCAGCCCCAAACGCGCGGATTGATATCGATAACCTTATATTGACTGTCCCGCGGATCTTTTTTGAACTCCACTTCTACCAGGCCGGTGAAGCGCAGTGCCTTGAGCAGCCGCACGGAGGGCTCAATGACTTGTGGCTCATCCACGGTCTCGACATAGGTGCTGAATTGCCCGAAATCCATCGGATACTGTCGAGTGCGCCTGGCGACAATGGAAGCGAGTGGCAAGCCGTCTTGGCAAAGAGCGGCATAAGAAAACTGGGATTCGCCGCCCCCGGGCACGACTTCCTGGACGATCAGATGTTCCGGGCCTATCAACCGACAGGCCTCGTCGTAGCGCGCCAGCAGGGAAGCACGATCATCGGCACGCCAAGCTTTGGGGACGGCAAGACTGCTAGGCCCCAGCCTGAGTGCGGGCTTAAGGATCAAGGGGAAAGAATGGTCGAGCGCTGCCAGTTCCTCCCGGGTGTTTGGAGAGGCCGCCCAGGGTTGCTGAACCCCCAGGCCGTGGGCAAGATGATGCAGGAGCCGCTTGTCGCAGGCCCAGCGCAGTTCTTCCCAAGGAGGCACGGTGAGCCGATAGTAACTCGCTAGCGCCTCATAATTGCGCGAAACAAGGGTGACAGCGTAGTCGTCGGTGGGAAAGAGCACCCATCCGTTGAGACCATGTTTGGCCGCCAGGTCGATGAGGAAGTCAATTTGTCTGCGTTCGTCCTTGGGTGGCCAAGATACGTTGCGGCTAACGTAGCGAGAGGTCGTGGCCACAAGATGTCCACCCTGCTTGATGACCCAAACAGGAATTCCACGACGACCCAAGCTGCGCACCACACCGAGGCCCCGATAGTCCGCACCCATGATCAACGCACCGGCGGTTCCGGCGCAGACCTCGGCGTCAAGATTCGAGGACCTGGTCATCTCCGCAACAGTGGCTGCAGCTGACATAAATCCTTAGGCGCCGCCGTGACCGGGCGCTTTTCGAAAGATCTTGGTGGTCAGCTCTCGGGCGGCGAAATCCGCGCCAGCTACAAAACGCAAGAGCGGACCAAAACTCCAGGCGGCGGGGGCGCCCAGGAAGTGCAGACCAGGAACAGAAGATTCGAATCCAACTTCAAGTTGCGGATAGCCGCCGATTTGACGGATCGATGAAAGCAGCCGCGCGGCGAGGAACGGATAGCGGGAGATGTCCACACGGTAGCCAGTCGCAAGCAGAACGTGATCGACACGCCGTTCGCTGCCGTCTGCCAATTTAAGAATTACGCGGTCGCCAAACGTAGCGCTGGAAATGACCGCACGTCCTGTCGAGATCGGAACGTGCTGGCATCGCGGCTTCAACCAAGCGGCGCCCGCGGGCCGGATGGCGCGCACCGCCAGGCGATTCTGCATCAACCGGGGTAGCCGGCGGAACAAATTTGGACGTGCCACGAGATGGCTAATCCCCGCTTGCCCCACGTCCGGTGGTGCGTACAGCATGCGTGCTATTGGCCGGCAAGTGTGCACCCAAGGTCTGCGCCAGAGCCAACGGACAATCGTGGTACGCACCAACACTTCAACCTCGGCTCCTACCTCATGCAGGAGCGCAGCCGATTCGAGGGCGCTCTGCCCTCCGCCAATCACCGCGACTTGCTTTCCTGAAAAGCGGCTGAGATCGGTGTGCTCGGAGGCGTGCGAGGCTAGGGAGCGCGGAAGAGAACTAAATTCCTGAGGATGCCAGGCGAAGGGCATGATTCCAGCAGCAATAATGACGCGCCGAGCCTTCAAATTCTCTCCTCCTTCCAGCGTGAGATGGAACCCAGATCCGTTTTTCTCCACATGGTCGACTCTCCGGGAATCCAGGTCGGGGACGGCTTGATTCTGAAACCAACGCCCATAATCGGTGAAGCGGGGGAGCGGCAGCGGTGCGGTGAGCGGGTTCCCTCTGGCCGCCGCATACGCTTCTAACGACAGCGCACCGCTGGGATCGGAAAGGTGCGACCCCTCCAAGGGAGAGCGGAGAAGCATGCCCTTGGGCATGTGTCTCTCCCAGAAAGACATGGGTTCGCCAAAAACACGGATATCCAGGCCATCGGCGGCTTTCAAGTGCGCTGCCGCCGAGAGTCCGTAAGGACCAGCTCCTATGATTGCTACATCACACGCCGGCATAGGCCTCCATTCCTATGGAGTTTCCAAAATGGTCTCGCAGAAATGTTCATGCGGGACTTTCTTAGATGAATTTGTTGACTCCGCAAGCTCATATTGCCGAATATCGTGCCCGGCCTCTACAGCTGGGACAAGGCAGTACATACCGGAACAGTCCGAGGGGAATATCCGCAGAACAGGAGCGGGTAGAAACCTGGAACCGGCCAAGAGATTCTGTCCGCGTGAGATGAAATTCTGGAAGAATGGCTGGCGCATTTTTAGTTATGCGAGGACGCTGATTTGGGTGCGCTAATCTCTGCCGGCAGATAAGTTGCCAGTGCTGACGTGAAGAGCGCTGCACCCTCGGAATTGAGATGGAGTTCATCCGGCTGGTAAAACTCTTCTGAGAGTGTCGCGGGATCAATAGGCACGAGGGAGTCGACCCCGGCCTTTTGTGAAGCGACGGCCATTTGGCGGACCGCATCTTCCGAAGAGCGAATCGGTGGAACCAGGATAATCAGTTTTGCCCCGTGCGCGTCGCACAGCTGACGCAAAGTCCGAATCCGAGTAAGGGTGATGGCTTCGAGTTCCGGACTGGACGGGAGTGCCGGTTTGGCCTTTACGAGCGAGAAGAGCTCTCTACAATGAGGAACCGTGCGGCGGAGAACCTGTGTTCGAATGACGCTGCGCGTGTCCCAGAACACACTCGCATGTGCAAGCAAAAGGTTACTCGTGGCCGTACGATCCAGCTTCAAATCGGAAGCGGCACCGAGGACGTCGCGCACGTCGAAAAACATCATCGGAGCGTAGTCTTGACGCACGCTGTCTTGAAGAAAGCTATTCACTCCGACACCAAGGACCACCACCTGGGGCCTGGCGCCTTGACGAAATAAGCGTTCGAGGCCATACAGCCAGTCGTAGTAACCAGTGGCTTCAAGAAAAATGGGATAAATCCGCATCTTGCTGGAGGTCAATTCCTGCAAGCGCTCTACGTCAATTCCTTCCATCAATAAGGAATTACCCAGCATCAGAACGGATGCTGGTTCACCAAGCCCTGAGGGGCGCACCTTGACGGCCTCAGCGTATTGCTGAGAAACACGAGCGTAGGTTTCCGAATCATGTTTGAGAAGGTAATCGGCACAAATCTCGAAGAAAAGGACAAGAAAAGCGCAGATCCCCAGCAGCACCCTTGTGTGGATCAGGGCCGGCGACTTAGAACTGGAAGTAGACGAAAGCATTGAGACTGTTCCCCGAAAAGAGTGCAAGGATGATGAGTGCGAAAGCCGCAAGCGCGGTCCGCACGGCGTAGGAACCTTTTGCAAATGGGTATTCCTCTCCGCTGGCTTCCATCAACAGGTCTACAACAAACAAAGGTATGGAAAAAAGGCACAGCATGAAGAACGCCGAGGCGTACTCGGTGCGCCAAGCGAAATTAGATAGGCCAGCCAGGAATTGCACCGCCGCAGGGAGTGATGCGGCACGGAAAAATGCCAAGCTCAGGCAAAGGACATTGAAGGTCAGAATTCGCTGTGTCCAAAGGGAGAAGACCCCGGCAGAATGTTGAGGCCGGGCGGCATCTTTCTGCGTGGTTTTGGCAGGAAGAAAATAACGCTCCACCCCCAAAACGGCCCCATGAATTGCTCCAAACACCACAAACGTCCAGTTTGCGCCATGCCAGAGACCAGCCAGGACCATGGTAATCAAAAGGTTTCGAGTGGTTTTCCATTCGCCGCCGGCGCTGCCTCCCAAAGGAATGTACAAGTAATCGCGGAGCCAGGTGCTCAAGCTGATGTGCCAGCGCCGCCAAAACTCCTGAAGGCGATGCGACAAATAGGGCTGTCGGAAGTTGACCATGAAATGGAAGCCCAGCAATTGAGCGCTACCGCGCGCCATGTCGCTGTAGCCGCTGAAGTCGCCATAGACTTGCCAGGCAAACGCGTAGGTTCCGATCAGAACAACCCAGAAAGTCGAAGGACCGAACTGTCCAGCAAAGGCCGCGTTTGCCAGAAGAGCGCAATTGTCCGCGATCACGCATTTGCGCACCAGGCCAGAAAAAATAAGCATCAGGCCATCGAAAAAGCGATCTGCATCAAAGGCACGGTCCTTCTGAACCTGAGGAAGAAGATGTCCCGGCCTTTGAATCGGTCCGGCAATCAAGTGCGGGAAGAGGCTGATGAAGAGACCATAGTCTAGGAAGGACTCAGCCGGTTCCAGCTTACCTTTATAAACGTCCGCCATGTAGGCAACTTCTTGAAAGGTATAAAACGAAATGCCCGGCGGAAGAATGACGCGGATGAGGGGCAGAGGAATATGGTGAATGCCGAGCGCTTCCAGCGCACTCGAAAAGGACCCCGCGAAAAAATCAAAGTACTTGAACACCCCGAGAATCCCAAAATTCAACACCAGCGAAAAGACAAACCACTTCTTACGGTTGGAGTCCGCGCGGCCGGGGGTGATTTTCTGGGCGATGAGAAAATCCATCGCCGTACTTCCGATCATCAGTGCTAGGAAGCGCCAGTCCCACCAGCCGTAGAAAAAATAACTCGCCAGCAGCAGGAAAATGTTTTGGGCGCGATGACTCAAGCGCCAGTACGCCAGCACAACAAGGATCAGGAAAAGGAAGTAGGCCGGAGAATCAAAGAGCATGGCGCCAAATTAATGTTCTCATTTAGAGTCTCTTGCACTGGGTAGCACTGAGCATATTCAAAGGGGCCTGACCGGACAATCCATCGAATCAGGGCTTTTGGAGTCAGGGGAATCGCTGAATCTCGATGAGGCCTATACCCACGACTTGTCAGGTACTCATCTGGAGCCTCCGTGGTGTTCGCCCAATGCCAAGAACCAGAAGGAGTTGCGCCAGTTTCGTTCAGGCATGTACGTCCAAGCTTTTAGGGTTTAGACCGGATTGTGAGGAGGCTGGGTGTCAGCTAGTTTGCTGCCCTGGGCTGTTTCCTTAAATTTTGCCGCGCTGCGATTGAGAATCAGCAGAGTCGTTCGAGGGAACCCCGGGCCAACACCGTGGCAGGGTCATCTGAATCTTGGGACTCTTACGGCGGTAGCTTCTCTAGGAGTCGATTATGGGTATGCGCCAACAACAGTGGCCATGGTTCGCGATCCTGTCTAGAACGGGCAGAGAAAAAACAACGACATTGCTTCTGGAAAACTCAGGTTACCAGTGCTTCTTGCCGGTCAGCAAGTCCAGGCGGCTGTGGTCTGACCGCGTAAAGGAGTTGGAGGTGCCGCTGTTTCCTGGTTACCTTTTTTGTCGGATGAATCCGCACAATCGGCTGCCTGTCCTCCAGACTCCCGATCGGCCACGCTGCGCGAATCGAGTATGGGCCTCTGGCCGGCTTGACCGGAATCGTCGTAAAGATCAAGTCGGGATGGAAGCTCATTCTATCCGTTACGCTCCTGCAACGCTCCGTCGCCGTCGAAATCGATCGCAACTGGCTAGGCGCTCCAGGGCAGGGCAATTCGATGGGATTTAAAGGTGACTCTGACTCCTCAACTCCTGTTGATCCGACTGATCTATCCGGAGCGCGAGGCTTCCCGGGCGAGCTGGCCGAGGCGGACTGATGGTGCCGGATAAACATGTTGTCGAAGAGAAGGAGACACCGGTGCTTCACAAGAATATAGCGCGTGTTAGTTTCCTGGTTTATCTGACCATCATGGGAACAGTCGCGACACGGGCACAAGAGACACCCGCCACGACTCCTTCCGTCCCACCAGCCGTTGCCGCCGGCGGAAGCGGGGACGAGGCTGACCGCGGGCAATCACCCGTGCTGCAGCACCGCAATCAACGGTATCAATTGCATTCATCGGATGTTCTGGAGCTGAATTTTCCTTTCACGCCGGAGTTCAATCAGGCGGTCACCGTTCAGCCCGACGGATATGTCACCCTCCGTGGCGTGGAAAGCGTAAAGGTGGATGGAAAAACAATACCAGAGCTGGTTGATTTGCTGCGGACTAGCTACGCCAAGATTCTGCATGATCCGGTCATCAACGTGGAGCTGAAGGATTTTGAAAAGCCATACTTCATTGTGGGCGGTGAAGTGGGGCACCCCGGAAAATTCGATTTACGCGGAGATACCAGCGTTGCCCAGGCAGTGGCTATCGCCGGCGGCTTGAGGGATTCCGCGAAACATTCACAGATCCTGTTGTTCCACCGCGTGCCGGACGGCTGGCTACAAGTGAAAAAGGTGAACCTGAAGAAGATGCTCAAGGAGGCCAACTTGGAGGAGGATGCCCACCTGCAAGCCGGCGATTTCCTGTTCGTGCCAAAGAACTCGTTTTCCAAGATCGAGCGATTTATTCCCACGTCGTCAGTCGGGATGTACACAAATCCAGCCCTGCACTAGTCCGATTTTCCGGAGAGTGAGGTTAAACGTCATGATCGAGAGAGACTTGGCCGCCGACGCAGCAGAGGGCACACCATCCCTCCGTTTGCGTGACTTCCTTGAAATCGGCTTTCGGCAGCGCCGGGTGATCATCAATTCATTCCTGGGGATCTTTTCGGCCGCGGTGTTGCTGGCGTTCCTCCTGCCGAAAAAGTACGAAGCGCAGATGAAAATTCTGGTGAGACACGAGCGTGCCGAGTCGGTGGTGTCGCCGGAACGCGAGTCACCCGTTCAGTGGCGCACCGAAGTGAGCGAGGAAGAACTCCAATCGGAAGCGGAATTGATCAAGTCCCGGGACTTGCTCACCAAGGTAGTTGTCGCTTGCGATCTTCAAAATCTTGGCCTCAGTTCGTTCTGGAACAAAGCGGGGGACAAGGACGACCAGAGAGTTTCGCGCGCAGTTCTAGCCTTGGAGAAGAACCTCACGGTACAGCCCATCAAACTGACCAATCTGATCAGCGTCTCCTACCTATCAAAAGATCCACAGCTTGTAGCCCGTGTACTGAACTCTCTAGCCAGTCTGTATCTCGAAAAACATCTGGCCATGCACCGAGCCCCCGGCGAATTTCAGTTTTTTCACCAGCAGGCAGAGGAATACCGCAAGGCCCTGGCAACTGCGGAGGCCAAATTGACGGACTTCAGCCGCGAACAGGGAGTTGTTAATCCAGGGCTTGAGAAGGAAATCGCGGTGCGTAAGCTTGCCGAGTTCGAAGCGGAAGCGAAGTCGGCACAGGCAACCATCGCGGCAACACGGCAGAGTATCCGCACGCTCGAGTCCCAGCTAGCCACGCTGCCCAAACGTGCGACCGGCCAAGTGCGGACGTCTGACAATCCGCAACTCATGGAACGTATGAAATCCAAGCTGCTGGAATTGGAGCTGAAGCGCACCGAGCTCTTGACTAAATTCGAGCCAACTTACCGCCCCGTGCAGGAAGTCGAGGAGCAGATTGCTCAAACGCGCGAAGCCATCGCAACCGCTGAAAAAACGCCACTACGGGATGAGACTACGGATCGCGATCCGACCTATGAAGCCTTGCGATCCGAACTTGCCAAGTCAAAGACCGAACTCGCCGCCACGGAGGCACGCGCCGCCGCCATGTCGGATCTGGTGCGCACGTACCGGACGGAAAGCCAGCAATTGGACCACAAAGAGGTTCTCCACGAAGCCATACTCCGCGCCGCCAAGTCCGACGAGGAAAACTATATGCTGTACCTCCACAAACAGGAGGAAGCACGGATTTCGGACGCTCTGGACCAGCAGCGCTTTTCCAACGTCGTGGTTGCCGAGCCCGCCACCGTGCCCTTTGCACCCCAAGGACGATGGCTGCTCGTTGTACTTCTAGGCGGTCTCATCGCCAGCCTGGTGAGCGTGATGGTGGGCCTTGTGGTGGATCGGTGGGATCCGTCGTTTCGAACACCGGATGAGGTCGAGTCGTTCCTGGGAACTCCGGTAATTGCGGCATTTCCGAAGAACGGACGGTAACAACAATGTTCCTCGATTACTACCGATTACGGGAGCAGCCTTTCGGTGTGACTCCGGACCCGCGCTTTCTTTACTTCTCTCCCGCGCACCGCGAGGCTCTGGCATCGCTCTTCTATGGTATCGATGCGGGCCGTGGATTTCTCGCTCTCATTGCCGAGCCGGGGATGGGTAAGACCACACTCTTGTTCCAGCTTCTCAAGCGGCTGAAGGGCTCTGTTCGGAGCGCTTTCTTATTCCAAACACAGTGCGATTCCCATGAACTTCTTCGCTATTTGCTGGAAGCCTGGGGTCTCGATAGCCGCGGTAAAGATCTCGTACAGATGCACGCGCAACTGAACGAATTTCTCTATACGGAGGCGGTGGCGGGCAGGCGTGTCGCGGTCTTCATCGACGAGGCCCAAAACCTTTCAGACACAGTGCTGGAGACCGTGCGTTTACTTTCAGACTTTGAAGCGGCAGACAGAAAACTGCTCCAGATCGTCCTTGCCGGTCAGCCGGAATTGGCGCACCGGCTGATGCGTCCTGGCTTGGCCCAGCTGCGTCAACGCATTTCGGTGGTGGCAGGTTTGCAGCGTTTGCCCGCTGCGGAGACTTTTCGCTACGTCAATCACAGGCTCCAGGTGGCCGGATACGACGGCCCTGAGTTGTTTACAGCCGCAGCTCTCACCTTGATCGCGGAGCGCAGTGAGGGTATACCGCGGAACATCAACAATATTTGTTTTAACGCCATGTCGTTGGGTTGTGCAATGGGGGGCAAGAAAATCGAGGCCCAAGTAGTCGAGGAAGCTCTGCACGATTTGTCCCTGGAATCTCTGGTCCAAAAGCCGAAAACGGCGCCCACCGTCGCGCCAGCACTCCGCGACGCAGGCCGGACTTACTATTCTCGGATGAAAACCCATCTCGTCGAAAGGAGGGTTTATCTGACCACTGCTGTGGCCGCCTTGTTGGCATGTCTGGCGATTTATGTGGGGGCCCGCAGCGGCCCGAGCCCTACGCACTCCTCCTCCGAGGCAACCTCTCTTAGTTCCTCAAGTCCCGAGGTAGCCCCCAGCTCGGAATCGCAGTCCGCGAGCAACGTCCCCGCTGCGTTTTCCGGCGCCCCATCCCACGAGCCCGCGCAGACCGAACCCCATACTGACTCTGCCAACTCGTTAACGTATGTGGTTCAGCCGAACGACACAATGCGGGACCTATGCATGTCGATTGTAGGGCGCTACGATGCCGTGGTGCTAGAGAAGGTCCGGAAGCTCAATCCAGATTTGAAGGATCCCAATCGCATAGAGACCGGACAGGAAGTTCGCCTTCCTTTGTCACTCACGGATTGAGCGGAAAAGCAAGACCTGTTCGAAACGGCTAGTAACCCGGCGGGTCTTGTGGGTACGGCAGAATGCGAGCCGCGTCCTCGATGGAGCGAGAAGCCCGAGTTGTTTGAAACGGCTGATGATCCGGCGGATCTTGTGGGTACGGCAGAATGCGAGCCGCGTCCTCGATGGAGCAAGAAGCCCGAGCAGGAAGTGGCGAAGAGCGAGGCTTTGCCAATTCATCTGCCTGACCTGATTCTAGAAAAGGCCCGAAGCTGGGGAAAGCAAGTACAAAAGTTAAACAAGGAACGCCAGAATGATTTAAAGGACATTTCCCGCGAGGAAGAAATCAAGTTGGTCCAGCGCATCTTCCCAGCCGCGGGTCAGGGTTCGCCCCAGATCGTTTTGTTTTCCGCAGTTGAGAGTCAAGCTGGGTGTGCTGCGATTTGCATCCGCAGCGCTAAGATACTGGCCGGTCGAGGCGACGGATCCGTCTGCGTAGTTGACGCGAACCTCCCATCGCCCTGCCTCCATCACTACTTCGGCATAGATAATTCCAAAGGACTTGCCGAGGCTGTCCTGGAATCCCTTCCGATACAAGACTTTGTGCAGAAGCATGCGGAGACAGATCTCTGGATCCTGCCGAGTGGCTCGGCGGCCGGACAGCTGGGTTTCTCAGGGGTTTATGACCGTTTGCGTTCGAGGATGACCGAACTGCGCAGCCAATTTAAGTATGTCCTCATCCATGCGTCTCCTCTCGATCTGGACAGTGCTTCGATTCTGCTCAGCCGTTGGACGGACGGCGTGGTAATGGTGGTGGAAGCGGACACTACGCGGCGCAAGACAGCCCGGCGGATGAAGCAAGACCTTGAAGCCGCGAACGTGCGCATCCTGGGAGTGGTGCTGAACAACCGCACCTTCTCCATACCAGAGGGCCTCTATCGCAGGCTCTAGAAAGCTACCCCGGTAAAAGCGGTGTAGATAGGCGAACGCGAACACGCTCGTGGTACGAGCACCTTGCCATTCACCGCTAGAACTTTTGCCCTCCGACACCCCTTGTGCCCTCGAGGAAGTCGTCGGGCCGCCTCGAGGATTCCAGCGAAGCAACTGTTTTCTCAACTTCGAAAATTCATTGGAGACCAAATGGCACAACAACACATATGGCAATTTCCGAGCCACATCTCGGGATTGGCGGAAGAGTCGGACAACAATCTCTATTTCGCCTGCAAGCGGGGAATAGACGTCATCCTGGCGTGCCTGTTACTCATCCTCTTATCTCCTTTGCTGCTCCTCATCGCCATTTTGATTAAGTTGGATTCGCCCGGCCCGGTCATATTCACCCAGGAACGCGTCGGATCTGAACGCCAGTGGCTGGGGAGGACGTCCCTCTGGGTTATTCGGAACTTTCGCATGTTTAAGTTCCGGTCCATGTATCAGGATGCAGACCCTGCTGTGCACGAGGCCTACATTCGGGATTTCGTCGAAGGACGAGCGCGTCCCTCCGAAGAGAGTGACGGAAAATTCAAGTTGACCAACGATCCTCGCGTGACGCGGGTCGGGCGCATTCTCAGGAAGTTCAGCCTGGATGAGCTACTGCAACTGGTGAACGTCTTGATAGGCGACATGAGCCTGGTTGGGCCGCGTCCCGTTCCGCCGTACGAGGTTGCCGGCTATCGAGGCGACCACCACAAACGACTGGCAGCTCTGCCGGGCATCACCGGTATTTGGCAGGTGAAGGGGCGCTGCCGGGTCACCTTCGAAGAAATGATTCGCATGGATATTGAATACGTTCGCACCGCGTCCCTGTTGCGCGATCTCAAAATCCTTTTTCTCACGATTCCGGCAGTTTTATCAAGAAGAGGTGCGGAATGAACACGACGATACTTTCACTTGGGGTGGAGGAAGATCCCGCGAACGCCAAACCCCTGGGTATCGCGGTCGTAGGTTGTGGCTATTGGGGAATGAACTACGTTCGAATCTTCAACGAGATGACGGATGCGCGCGTGGTTGCGGTTTGCGACCAGAGTTCCGACCGCCTCAAGGAAGTTGCGCGGCGATTTCCCGACTTGTACTTGACCACCCAGGTCAATGATGTGATATCGCAGCCAGGCGTGGACGCCGTCGTGGTTTGCACAGAAGCGACGACGCACTACAACGTCACGCGCGACTTGTTGCTGGCCGGCAAACACGCCCTCGTAGAAAAGCCGCTAACCACAACATCGGCCGATGCCGAAAAACTCATTGCCCTGGCAGAGTCCAATTCTGCGATTTTGATGGTGGGTCACACGTTTGTTTTTAATGCGGGCGTCCAGAAAGTCAAAGAGTACGTCCAGAAGGGCGACGGCCGGGTCTATTATTTATACGCCCGCAGAACAAATCTCGGTCCCATCCGCCGCGACGTGAATGCCGTCTGGGATCTGGCTCCGCACGACATCGCCATTTTCAATTACCTCCTTGATAGCTCGCCGGAGTGGGTCAGCGCGGTAAGCGGCAAAGTATTGCGGAACTGCCGCGACGACGTGGGATTCATTTCACTCGGCTATCCGGGCAATATTCTCGCTCACGTTCACGTCAGCTGGGCCGATCCCGACAAAGCGCGGGAGGTCGTGG
>WNGO01002418.1_pt1 | contig 11902 bp, 11 predicted proteins | sample 5400511 | NCBI WGS metagenome assembly WNGO01 (sample SAMN13153380, study PRJNA577476) | soil metagenome | isolation source: 20 cm soil or saprolite under Garry oak tree replicate 2 | place: USA:California | collected 2016-06-15
TGGCCTAGTCCAGCGAGGCCAATGAACTCAACGAAGTCAGCACTCTCCTCAGCGTCCGGATTGAAGTGCTGTGATCTGATGTTTGCGACAATGGCCTTAAATTCTTCGACACTCGGGGTTTTGCGAATGGGCTTCTCGCGTTTGACGTAACGTAGATGACCGGCTGGGGAATGGCATATCGCATTATCACGCAGTGCCATCGCAAAAAGCGCCTTTACAGTCGCGATATAGAGATTCCGGGAGGACGGGCCGAATGCGTATCGCGACAACCAGAGATCCACATCGGAAGGCCTTACCTTTGGGAGCTGAGTGTGCGGCCCAGTTGGCCAATCGTGCTTGATGCGTTGGATAATTAGAGTCTTTTGCGCAACTGTCTTTGGTCTCTGATGCTGGATCGTTTTGAGGAAGCGGTCGCAGAGTTCGGAAAGGGTAAGCTTGCCCTGCGACCGATCAATTTGCCGCTGCGCGCCTTTGAACCGTGCCAGCTCCCGACGAGCAACATCGCGATCTGTGGTCTCTAAACTGCGGCGGATTTCCTTGCGGTTGAATTTGACGCGCGCATAATAAACGCCATTGGATGAATTACCGGTAAAGACATTCGCCAACTTTCTGAAATGCGCCTTTCCTGCTCTCTCGCGTTCTCACGCTGTCCAAACCTACAGTGGATAAAATCGGTGGACAGCCAGAATTTTTGGGACTGGACTGGAGGGCGCTTTCCCCTCTATAATAGGGCGGTTAGCTCAGTGGTAGAGCGGCTGGTTTACACCCAGTAGGTCGGGGGTTCGAAACCCTCACCGCCCAGGTCACTCGTGAATAGTGATTCATGAACTGTGATTAGCCACCCATCTAGGGAGAGATGCCATATAACGACTTTGGGGCTCAGGTAAATTGCGAAATTGGTTAAGGTAAATGTATGGGCGAGGCATCAATCGACCCACGCGTGCACATCGGGCATGTGCATTTGAAGGTGGCTAATCTGCAACGGGCGCTCGATTTTTACTGCGGCGTTCTCGGATTTGAGCTGACACAGCGATACGGCGAAGAAGCAGCGTTTGTTTCCGCGGGCGGTTATCATCATCATATCGGACTTAACACTTGGGAGAGCCGTGACGCGTCGCCACCACCAAAGGGCACAACCGGCCTCTATCATTTCGCGATTTTGTATCCGACCCGCGCAACCCTGGCGGAGGCTCTTAGACGCCTGATGCAGGCGAACATTTCTCTCAAGGGCGCAAGCGACCATGGAGTGAGCGAAGCGTTGTACCTAGGCGATCCGGATGGGAACGGAATCGAGCTTTACTGGGATAAGCCAAAAGAATTATGGCCGCGCGATACAACCGGACAGATTGAGATGTTCACGCAACGGCTCGACTTGGAAAACTTGCTTGCGGAATTGTAGCTGGTGCTCTCTCAGCGGCAGGGCATTGCGGTTCTGCCGCCAGCGACGGCGGCAGCTATATCATTGGATACGGTAAAGCTCGATCAGGCCGACGCCGGTCGTGTTATTTTTGCCACGCAGGATGGCGGTCCAGTTACCCTGAATCAACGTGGTCAAGATGGCGGGCTCGCGATCGTCGCCGGGCGCAAGGCCGGTCGCTTGAATCGCTGTCTGTTGCGAATCCTTCCAGTTATCGTTAGAACCGACCAGATTTCCATTGCCATCAAATAAATTCAGCGTTGGGTCGAGCAGAGCATCAGAAACCCCAAAACTCGTTAGCTCAGAGCCGAGCGCACGCACCAATACTTTGGAACTGCCATCCCCATTGGTCCCAAGTCCATCGCCGACAATAAAGCCCCCAATCATGACGTTGGCATCGGTGCCGACCACGCCGCGCGTGCTGATATTCGTAATTAAGGCGCTCGATTGAGCAAGATCGTAAACTTCCAACAGGGCGGTGCCGACGGTAGTATTCGCTCCACGCACAATTGCAGTGTAATTGCCGGGTGCGAGGGTCAGCACGATCGCCGCTTCGTGGTCGTCACCCGGTGCGAAACCGCTTGCCTGAATTTCCGATTGCTGGGCATTTTTCCAATTGTCGTCAAAAGCAATCCGGTTATTGCTGGAATTGTAGAGCTCGAGGATGGGATCCTGTAAGATGCCAGGCACGCCGAACTGCGCCAGGGTCGGGCCAAGCGCGCGCACGATTATTTTTTTCGAGGTGCTCCCGCTAATAATAAAGCCGGCGATTCCAACGTGCTGGCCGGTTTCTACATGCAGCCGTGTGGAAATATTCAACTCCTTCCCGGTGCGCCTGACCGAAGCGAAGTTGTTTGGGTCCTTCCCGGAAGCAAGCTCCGATTGGTTATCTTCGCCGTCGCGGTCAGAATCGCTAGTCTGGGCACGCAGCGAAGTCGTTGGCACTTGCGCAAGTGATTCGCGCGCAGCTTCCCACGCCGTAACCAGGTCGGAATAAGGCGCGATCCCGGCGCGAGCAACAAACGGATCGGGATTGCCGGTTCGTGTATCCACCCATATCGGTACTGCCGGCACAGTCGGTCGCGTAGTTTGTGCAACCCCAAGATAGTCGCCGAGCATGTAACCAGCGGAAGTGAGTGGGGCTAGTGAAGCATCGGTTGATACAGAAGTAAGCCGGATGTTGGGTTGCCAGGTAGCGCCACTGTCAAAAGATTGTGCCAGATAAAGATCAACCAACACATTAGAACCTGGGTTATTCCGATGATCATAAAAGACCACCGTGACTGTCCTGCCATCCGCTGAAACGTTGACGGCCGGATTAAACACCCCCGACCCCGCGGGATTATCACTAATTGCAACCGGCGCGCTCCAATTAGTCCCGCCATTAGTTGACTTAGTAAAAGCAATCCGAGGATTGCCCCTGAGTAACGCCTGATACACAACGTAAATGTTCTGTGTCGTTCGGTCTGCCGCGGCTGAGGGTAGAAACGAACCGGTCCGAATCGAAGGCTCATTATATTCGACGGCTGAAGTAATGAGACGGGGCGGCCCAAAACTTTGGCCGCCATTGGTCGATATCACCGCTTCGAGCCGTTCGCCGGGTTGTTGGTTAGTTCCGAAGTTCCAATAAACGACCACGCAGTTTCCATTCGGCAAATACAATGGTTGCGATCCTTGCAAGGTAGTCTCTGTGCTTATAGCGGCGGGCGAGCTCCAAGTAGCTCCACCGTTGTCGCTATAAACGCGCATAATCGGGGCGCCATCAGAATTGATGTTACTAAATAAGGAAAAAGTAACGAGCAAGCGACTGCCGGTCGCGGTTCCGGGAAAAGTATTAATTGCCATCCATTCTTTGTCGGGAAAGACACTGTTGCTGCCGGGCCTATAAGCTACCACGGGTGCAGCGAAGGTTGCCCCTCCGTCGGTTGATTTACTCAGGACAATTGCGCCGTTGATGAACTGCGGGTCGGTGGCAACGAGTGTCTCAAGATAAACATTGTTGATCAAATTGATGGCCACCACCGGATCTGTTGCGCGGAAATAGGGACCACCTGAGGTCATGGTGAGTTGCGGAATCAGCGCGCGCGTCCAGATAAGACCGCCGTCGTGCGAAACCGAGTAGCCGCAATCGACGGCCCCGCCGCCGTTTGCAAACCGCCCCTCTTGAAATACGCCCACCAGGAAATCCTCGTTCGAGGTGGCGCGGGCAATGTGGGGCTCCGCTTGCGCCCGCATGTTGGATGGCAAAGGAGAAGGATCATTACCCAGTCGAATGTTTGGGCCAATGCGCAAATCGAGCGCGACCGGCGCACTCGCCGCCGCCTCCGCGGTGATTCCCCCTTTTGCAGTTGTGATCGAACGCGGCGGCAGAACGAGATTGTTGTCGCGATTGAGCAACATCAGCGCGCCAGACGACAAGCGGTGAAGTGGAAGATTACGCAGATTGGGCGGAAGTTTTGCCCGGTCGACCGGCGGCATTATCAGAGGCTGGCTTTGTTGGGCAACGGCAATCGACCCGACCGCCAAAAATAACAATGCGAGGAAGAACTCTTTCAATATTGAAACTTTAGCAATTCTCCTCGATATAACAACGCTGGGGAAGAATTGTTGCGCAGTCAGCGCACAGGATTGCGACCTACGACGCCAATCACCGTTAGGAGACTAGCGCCACACCGACAAAATGGCGCCCATAATAGGCAGCCGACAATGTGATAACCTGTATCGATCGCCCAGAGGCTCCGTGGCGGCGATTGCCAGACGTAAGTCATGGTCAATGCGGTGGCACAAAACCCCAGGCCAACGCCCGCACCAATTTTCAGGCCGCGTAACAGATCAACGCCGTGCAGTTGATGTATGACGCGGGCTAAGACAAGAGCTGCGATTAAGTTGCAGACCAAGGTCACGATCAACTTTGTTCCCATCCCGCTTTGGTCCGGCTGACCTAATTTAACGCCGTGTTGCTCAATGGCGGAGCGCCACGCCTTACTAAAATAGCGCCGAGTACCATACCGCGCCCAGAAGCCAGTAGGTCAGTCCGGCACAGACAATCGCCAGCCAGTTCATATCGCCATAATCCATCACGCCATAGTCCATAATGCGTATTGTGGTACTTCGGAATTCGATAAGACAAGATTAAACCAGGCTGCTGCCGTCAATGGGCAAGATGCCCGTTGGCCCCACAGCCAAGATGGCTGTGTTACGACCGGCTTGCTCGCCGCTCGAAATTATTCGGCGACTTAATACTAATCCTTATATGGATCAACAGTATCGCGCCCGGCCATCGCCACGCCGAGCGGATGCAATGTGTGTAGGACGCGGATTGTTCCTGCATGCGCGGCCAAAACTTCCGGCAGACGCCGATATGCTTGCGGCGCCTCATCGACATCTCCGCCGCGCAATTCCACTCCGCGGTCTGCCACCCACTTCATCATCTCATCGTGACGCACCAAACCGTCGCGGCGAATCCGCTTGCTACCCACCCTCTCGAATTTACCTTTGGCCGCGGTGCGCGACATGATCCGACCAGCCCCGTGGACGGTCGAGTAAAGCGCCTCACGCGATTCACCCGAGTCGACTCCTTCGATGATGACAGCATCATCGCCCATGCTGCCGCCGACAAAACCGCGTTGGCCGGGAAACGCCGGCGTCGCGCCTTTGCGCACGACCCAGAATTCGTCGCCGTCATGCTTTTCCTGCCAGGCGAAATTATGATGGTTATGCACCTCCTCTAGGATCTTCGCGCCAAGAATTTCACGGACGACATGTCGCGCCACTGCTTCGCGGCCGGCATAGGCATACCTCCCGGCTAGTCTCATTCCCGTTAGATAATTGGAGCCGATCTCCGAGTCCACTGGAACTATGGTCGGAGGCACGTCCATGCCATCTTTGCCGCCGGCAGCTTTCAAGAAATGCGTCGCCGTTTTGTGTCCTAGCCCGCGCGATCCGAAATGTACTCCTACCCAGATGCGGTCTTCCTCATCCACAAAAATATCGACGTAATGATTTCCTCCGCCGACCGTGCCGAGCTGATCCCGCGCCATTTCTTTTAATCCTCCGATGGGCGCGATCTTCCACCCCTCGTCTTCGAACAACTCATGATCCACCCGGGTTTTGGCTTTTCGACCGATCCCGAACGAAATATCGCGCACGACATCGTCCATAATGGATTTGATCCTTGGGCCGACTTCGCTGCGTTTTGCATCGGTTAGAATGGCAAGGTTGCCGCAGGCGATATCGAAGCCAACGCCGGACAACGAAATCTTGTCTTTGTAAGCGACGACTCCACCGATCGGTTGCGCATAACCTTTATGCCCGTCGGCACATAGTACGCCACGCTCGCCTCCGGCCTCGACACAAGTCTCGATCTGGCGCAGGGTCGCCTCATCGTGCTGGCCGAATACTTTCGCTTTCATTATTACCCTGTCATCCCTAGCGTAGTCGAGGGATCCCGCCGCGCAACGAAAAGCGAAAATGCTAGCAATGATCAAAGTCCATCACCTTTCAGGCGATGAATATGAAGTAAAGGTTGGCGGCGTTACGCAGACGACTCATCGCGTCACATTGCGAGATGCTGACCGGCAGCGACTGGGCGGAAAAGATGTTTTGGCTGAGCAGTTGATCGAGGAGAGTTTTCGCTTTTTGCTAGAGCGAGAACCGAACACGAGCATTCTAAGTAGTTTCGAGCTGCCGTTAATTGGAAAGTATTTTCCGCAATACGAGCGAGAAATCCGGAAACGGCTGAGGTAAGGTTAAGCGAATCTGCTACCTGGTGACGCGGTAGCTAATTCAATCAGCGGGCAGGATGCCGCTGGCCCCACAGCCAAGCTGGCTGTGCTACGACGCACGCTCGCCGGAGCGCGTCAGGACGAGGCGGTGCTGATGAGCTCGTAGAACTTGTCGAGATCGACGTTACCTCCGGAAACTACCGCAACGATCGGTCCCTTGCCGACTTTACCACTTAGTGCGGCTGCTACCGATAAGGCGCCGGCGCCTTCCGCGATCACGCGCGTCTTTTCCGCCAATAATCGCATTGCTCGCCTGGTTTCTTCCAAGCTAACGACAATTGAACCATCGGCGACCGGCTGCATCCGTTGCCACATCCGCGGGAAAATACTTTTGCCACCCGCGCCATCGACAAACGATTGCTTCCACTCCGTGAACTTCTGGGGTGATTGTTTCGCGAACGACAACGCGCCGGGCGCCGCCGTCTCTGGTTCCGCCCCCCAAACCTTCACTTCCGGCTTGAGCGCTTTCACCGCGCTCCCGAGTCCCGTAATCAAGCCGCCACCGCCGATTGCAGCAATGACGGTGACCACGTCCGGCGCATCCTCCAAAATCTCCAAACCGATTGTCGCATTCCCAGCAACGAAATTCTGATCGTCGAATGGATGGATAAAGGTTCCCTCTGCTCCATCAAATGCCCGCTCTTCCATCGCGTTCCATGCCACATCGAACGGCACCGGAATTAGTTTAGCGCCGAGGGCCCGCATTCGCTCAACCTTCGACGCCGGCGCCGTCTCTATCACGACGACTGAGCATGGCACGCCGGCCTTACGCGCCGCGTAAGCTACACCTTGCCCGGCGTTCCCGGCGCTAATCGTCCAGACCCCCCGGCGGCGCTCCGATTCCGACAACATGGCGACGGCGTTGGCCGCGCCCCTTAGTTTGTAAGCGTTAACCGGCTGTAAGTTCTCCAATTTGAGACGGATATTTGGGAAATTCGCTCCCAGCTCGAGACGAACCAGGGGCGTGCGGAGAATCGTGCCCGCGATTCGTTTCCGCGCTTCACGTATTTCGTGCAATTCAATCGGGCGGACTGGTTCCAAGATCGCGGACATGGTGATGGAGTTTCGGATTCACCTGCAGGCGAGCAAGAAAAATCTCGGCAAAGGAAAGCTGTGGCTCGCGAGATGCTGCAGCCCTCTTTTATGAGCGCTTCTCCTACACTCGCACACGATACCCCTGTTCATCAGCCATCCGATCGCCTCCCCTGGCAGGAACAACAAAGTCCGCGTCTTTATTCGGTCGGGCGCCCTCTCCCCAAGAACACAATTCGTTTTAAGTGCGTTGATTGCGGTCGACCGATGGAAGCACGAGCCCAAGACGGCGGTGTCGATACGAATTGCCCGCATTGTGCGGCGCCCCTTACCGTCCCGCGGATTCCACCAAATCCGTACCTGCGTCCGATTAAGAATATCGTGCGGCAAATGAAAGCCGTGCCATTCCCATTCCCCTATCTGCCACAGCTGATCCAAATCGCAGTATTGACCTCGGTCCTTTCTCTCTTTGCCGTTCTATATATCACCATCGGCGTCGTGACGCAGGCCGCCGGAGTTTTTCGCGGACTAATCATCGAAGCGCAAAAACATTTGCGGGAGGGATCGACCGTGGAACGCAGCGGAACGGCGATCAGCATTGGAATTTACTCGTTTCTTTTCCTTCCCTTCTGGATGATCCAGTTTCCTTTCTCTCTTGTCGGGTCAATCTGGAGCTCGCGTCGGCTCAGCGCCCTTCTCACCGTTGCGCTGCTTCTCTCCATCGCGTACGTGGTTACGCTCTATTCGCAACACCTGATTAGGTTTTTGCATTCGTTTTAAGTGACATTGCCGCGAGCTGTTCCGGCGAACTGCTTCAAGCATCACGGCTAGGCGCGACATACCTGGAGCGAGATTCATCTGCCAAGTTCCGTTAGGGCCACAGGAAAATCGCACTCCTTCCCATGCCGGCTCCCAACCATACTTTGGATCGCAGTTAACATTTGAATGTCGCATATGCGACATCCGAATGTTAACTCGGTAATTGTCAAATAAGGCCTGGTGTCCGGAGCGCCGCTTTGTTACGCTAGGACTTGACTTCGGTGCCGAGTAAATTCGCTACCGTCATCGGCTCAGCCGGTTTCGCCTGCTGGTTCACGAACTTCTGAAAACGTTCGGAAAAAAGGTCGTGCCGCAAGTTCCAGTAATGTTCCAGACCGGGAGAAGCGAGATAATGCCGGTAAAGATTCCACCAGCCGCGCCAGATTTGTTCGTCCATCAAACCATAAATGAAATGGAAGTGGATTGTTTCCATCGCCTTTAAGAACTGGAAGGTGACATGGTAGAAGCGGGCACGATCATCAGGGGAAAGCGCGTTGATGTCTTCCAAGCCGATCCGCCAAATCCGGCCGAGCTCGGCATTTTCGCTGAATTGTTTGGTGACATCACGCACGGCGCTGGCGGCGGCATCCTGCGCGGTGAGCTTCGCGACGCGAGTGCTACGGTGCACCTGAATGGCGAGATACCAGAGCGACGCAACGACCGCGAAGGAACTAATAAGTTGCGCGGTAGCATTAATTGCCTCCCAGCTCATCGATTAATCAACCTATTGATGGCGGGGCCGCGTTCAACTATAAGCTCATAGGGAAGCGCTTCCTCTGAGGGCAGAGCTCCTGCAAGGGCCGAACCATACAAATGCTCGCAGGAATTCGCTTCTCCAGATGTCCAATTGTCAAGCGTCTTTGTGAAACGCCATTCTTTCGGTTCGGCGGCTGACACAGCCGCCCTGCAATTCTCCCGAAGTCAAGGTTCCAGGCAATCCATAGGCTCCCATGCCCCAAAACCGGCTCCGCAGAGCGTCGCCCTACCAACGACATTTTCGCGGAGACGCATTGGTAGGGCGAGACTTCGTCGAGCCGCGAGGGTGTACAACGCCTTTTGTGGAGGCTTCCCGTCGAAGTTTACAAGCCTTCGCCTGTTACTTTGGCGGCTCAGCAACTTTTAGCACCACTTTGCCACGGGTATGGCGCGATGCGATTTGCTGATGCGCCTTAGCCACATCGATCAGGGGCATGACCGCGGAAACGATTGGCGTAATCTTCCCGGCATCGATTAACTTGGCCAGCTCTTCCAACACCTTTGCGTCTGGATGTGCGTCAAGCCCTGTGCCCCTGATGCCATGTTTCTCGAGCTCGACAGGATCGGGCTGGCCGGTAATCGAAACAATGATGCCACCTTTCTTCACTGCACCGTAGGATCGCGCCAGAGTATCGCCGCGCACGGCGTTGAGAACGACATCGACATCCTTAACTACGTCCTCAAACTTAGTGGTGGTGTAATCGATCGGCTGATCTACTCCAAGCTGTTTAAGTAGGTCCTGGTTTGCGGTAGATGCAGTCGCGATAACTTTGGCGCCGCGCGCTTTGGCGATTTGCACAGCGAACGTCCCTACCCCGCCGGAGCCGCCGTGAATAAGAACCGTTTGTCCCGCGGTAAGCCCGGCCTTCTCGATCAGCGCTTGCCAGGCCGTAGTTGCCGCAAGCGGGACGGCTGCCGCCGGTTCGAAATCGATCGATTTGGGCTTGAGCGCAGCATGATCTTGTTTCGCCACCGCAAACTCGGCATAACCTCCTTGCTCATCAAAACTGAGATAGGCGTAGATGGCATCACCTCGTTTAAACTTCGTGACTTTGTTTCCAACTTGTTCTACCACACCCGCTACATCCATACCGGGGATGAGAGGAAACTGGTTGCTCCGGCCTTCGCGAATAAAAACGTCAACCGGATTAACCGCCGCAGCCATCACCCGAATGAGCACTTCATCATCTTTCGGCTGCGGTCGCGGCGCATCTTCATACTTCAATACTTCCGGCCCCCCAGAAGAATGAATCACGATCGCCTTCATCGGCGGCCGAGCTGCAGCAGCCAAAGAAAGGATTGCGATCAAGACAACGAACCGCAGTAAATTAGTTACTTCGAAGAACGGCATCCCATTTTAGGGTAGACCAATTCGTTATCTCGACAAGGTTGAAGCGTTTCACCGCGACGGCGCAGGACAGGTCCCTTTTTCTGAACTGCAGGGGGACCTCCTGCGAGCCCAACAAGGGCCCGTCAGTTACGCGAAATCGGTGGTGAGCTAAGCTGAATCCATGACGGCAAGAACGAACCAAGATTCTAAACGGCGGATTACCCAGATCGCTCGGCCGCGAGGGAAGATAGACTTCCAAGTCTGTGCGCCAGACAGGCATTCTGCCTCTTTTCTCCGGAAACGCACAATTATGTTTCCCTCGGATGACATGCACGCACCTTTTCTCGGAAGCGCGAAGCAAATACGAGGTGGGCTTTGGCATGAAAACAGCGCTTGATAACGAGGCCGCCATAATTGCCGGCGCCGCACGCGCGCTTACCACGAATCCGGACTACGACTCGCTGGTAGAAATGGCTGGAGAGGCACAATGCGTTCTCATCGGCGAAGCCTCACATGGAACGCATGAGTTTTACGCGATCCGTACTGCCCTTACTCGTCGATTAATTGAAGAAAAAGGATTTCGCGCCGTTGCTCTGGAAGCAGATTGGCCAGACAGTTTTCGTGTTCACCGCTTTGTCACCGGCCGCAGTGATGACAAGCGAGCCAGCGAAGCGCTCAACGATTTTCGCCGGTTTCCTTCATGGATGTGGCGTAATACTGTTGTCGTGGATTTTATCGAATGGCTGCGACAATGGAATGCGCACAATAAAGACAATCTTGCCGGCTTTTACGGACTCGATCTCTATAGCATGCATACTTCGATCGAAGCGGTGCTCAATTATCTCGACAAAATCGATCCCGCCGCGGCGCGCCGGGCCCGTCAGCGCTATGCTTGTTTCGATCATTTTGGGGAAGATCCGCAGCATTATGGGCTCGCCACTGTCGCCGGCAGAGCGGAGCCATGCGAAGACGATGTCGTAGCACAGCTAACGGAATTGCGACGAAAATACGCCGAATTCATCCAGCGCGACGGACACATTGGTGAGGAAGAATTCTTTTCCGCAGAGCAGAACGCACGGCTGGTTATGAATGCGGAACGCTACTATCGCGCCATGTTTCACGGTCGCGCCAGTTCGTGGAACTTGCGTGACCAACACATGTTCGAAACGTTGAGTGAGCTATTTAGTCACCTCGACAGTGGTCAGGCCAAAGTTGTTGTCTGGGCGCACAACTCTCATCTGGGCGATGCCCGAGCCACAGAAATGCACGCGCGCGGCGAGCTTAATATTGGCCAGCTCGTCCGCGAACGCTTTGGCGAGCGCGCCTTCGCCATCGGCTTCAGCACCTATGGGGGGACGGTTACGGCCGCATCGGACTGGGGCGCGCCTGCCGAACGTAAGCACGTGCGCCCAGCTCTGGCCGGCAGTTACGAGGAACTATTTCACGCTACTGATCAGCCGACTTTCTGGATTGACCTGCGCGAGCGCAACAGGGCTAACGATTTGTTGCAAAGGGAGCGGCTGCAGCGCGCCATCGGCGTGATTTACCGACCACAAACGGAGCGTCTCAGTCATTACTTCGAAGTACGATTGCCGGCGCAATTCGACGTCATCATTCACATCGATCAAACCAAGGCGCTAGAGCCTCTTGAACGCACCTCCCAATGGGACCGCGGTGAGCTGCCCGAAACGTACCCGACCACACTTTAACCACTCCCAATTCTCGGTAGTGCGTTTGGTCGCAACAGGTCATCATGCGGCGAGG
>WNGO01002855.1_pt1 | contig 11901 bp, 13 predicted proteins | sample 5400511 | NCBI WGS metagenome assembly WNGO01 (sample SAMN13153380, study PRJNA577476) | soil metagenome | isolation source: 20 cm soil or saprolite under Garry oak tree replicate 2 | place: USA:California | collected 2016-06-15
TAGCGTGACTTTCGCTTCGACTGTGAGATCCCTCTCTTCGTTCGGGATGACAAGCTTGCCGCGCGCGTTCCGCCTCTTCCCTAAAAACAAATCCCGACAGCAGGCGGAAGAATTCCATTCTGTTCGCAATTCCATCGTCGCCAAATGGCTTTGCATATCGTGTAGGACGGATAGATTCCTTGGCGATGATTCCCGCTCTACTTCTGGTGCTTGCTGCTGTCCTCTACCGCCTCGCGACCGGATTATTGATTTATTCCGGCGCAAGTTGGTTATCGAATTTTGCGCCTATGGCCGCGATTGCGCTCTGCTGCGCCGTCTATTTGCCGCCCAAGCTGAAATTTTCGCTCCCGCTGCTTGCGCTGTTTATCTCAGATCTAATCTTAAACTATCGTTACGGAGCGTCGCTCCTTGATGCCCATGTTGTCGGTCGGTATCTGGCGCTGGTACTAGTAGGGGCCGTCGGCCTTGCGCTGCAAAACCGCGCCAACCTGAAAACACTTCTGCCAGCCTCCATCGTTGGATCGACGATTTTTTACCTGATCACGTGCGCCATCTCCTGGCTGAGCGATCCTGGTTACGCGAAGAGTTTCGCGGGATTAATTCAAGCGGTCACCATAGGGCTTCCGGCCTACAGCGCGACCCCGGCCTGGATGTTTTTTCGCAATTCTTTGCTGAGCGATCTCTTTTTCACCCTCCTTTTCGTGATATGCATGAGCTTCAGCCGAAGCGCTGACCTCTCACGCGCCAAAACGGCACTGCCACATTCTGCGTGACCTCTATACCGTCGGCGGAGCAGCACGACGAAGTCGAGATGCTCGCGCTGATGTTGTTGATCCGGCGCTTTGAAGAGCGCGCTAGTCAACAGTATCAAGCGCAAAAGATCGGCGGCTTCTGCCACCTTTACATCGGGCAGGAAGCGGTCGTGTGCGGCGCAGTCGCCGCGACTCGGCATGACGATTACATCATCACGGCTTATCGCGATCATGCCCATGCTCTCGCCCGCGGGACGAGCGCCAGTGCCTGCATGGCCGAACTTTATGGCAAAGCCACGGGATGCTCGCGTGGTCTCGGCGGCTCAATGCATTTTTTCGACCGGCAGAATCACATGTACGGCGGACACGCCATCGTCGGCGCGCATGTTCCACTCGCCGCCGGTATGGCTTTCGCCTCAAAATATCGAGGCGAAGATCGCGTGACACTCTGTTTCTTTGGCGATGGCGCCATTAATCAAGGCGCGTTTCATGAAGCTTTGAATTTAGCGGCGCTCTACAAGTTGCCTGTTGTTTTCATCTGCGAGAACAACCTTTTCGCCATGGGAACTTCGGTGAAGCGATCGACGTCGCTCAAGCAAATTGTCGACCGCGCCGAAGGATACGACATCCCCGGCGAAATCGTCGACGGCATGAATTTTCGCGAGGTGCGCGACAAATTGGCCGAGGTTGTCGTTTCTATTCGGAAGGATTCGCATCCCGCCTTTATTGAGGCGCGCACCTACCGTTATCGGGGCCACTCCATGTCGGACCCGGCAAGTTATCGCACGAAAGCAGAACTGGAAAAATATCGGCTGGATGATCCGATTACTCGTTTACGCGCCCAGCTTACGCGTGAAGGAAAATTGACGCACGAGGAGTTCGACCAGCTCGACAAACGCGCCAAAAAGATCGTGGCCGATAGTGTGAAGTTCGCCGAGGAGAGCCCGGAACCACCATTGGAAAAACTTTACGATTACACATACGTCGACGGAGCGACGGCGCTGGGCCGCCCCCAGCCTGGGGAGCGAGAGGAGAAACAGCCCGCGGAGCGCCCGGAGAAACGGCCCGAGGGCGGGGCGGCTCCGGCCACCAACGGAACAAACGCATGAGAGAAATCACGTATCGTCAAGCTCTCAATGAAGCGCTCGCGGAAGAGTTGGAGCGCGACCCGAATGTTTTTTTGATGGGCGAGGAGGTCGCCGAATACCAGGGAGCCTATAAGGTCAGTCAAGGACTGCTCGAGCGCTTCGGGCCGAGACGGATCATTGACACGCCCATCAGCGAAAATGGTTTCGCCGGAATGGGTGTGGGTGCGGCCATGGTGGGGCTGCGCCCGATCATCGAGTTCATGACATTCAGTTTCTCGTTCGTGGCTTTCGATCAGATCGTCAACAATGCGCCCAATATGTTGACGATGTCCGGCGGCCAATTCAACGTTCCAATCACCTTCCGCGGCCCAAATGGTCCCGCGCATCAGCTCGGCGCGACCCATTCGCACGCCACGGAATGTCTTTATGCCAATGTTCCAGGACTAAAAGTCTGCACGCCGGCCACTCCACGCGACGCCAAAGGCTTGTTAAAAACCGCCGTGCGCGACAACAATCCCGTTCTCGTTCTTGAGGCCGAGTTGCTCTACAGCTCAAAAGGCATGGTCGAATCACCGGATGAGGAGCTGCTCATTCCGCTCGGGAAAGCGGAAGTAAAGCGTGAAGGCAGCGATGTCTCCATCATTTGTTATGCCCAGACTGTGCCGCTGGCTCTGGCTGCCGCGGAAAAGTTGGAGGACGACGATATTTCTTCGGAAGTTGTCGATCTTCGCTCCATCAAGCCGCTGGACGAAGATGCGATCTATCAGTCAATCGCCAAGACCCATCGCGTGGTGATTGTCGAACAAGACCGGCCATTCTGCGGAGTGGGCGCGGAAGTCTGTTATCGTATCCAGAAAAACATTTTCGATGAGCTTGATGCGCCCGTTCTTCGGGTGTCGCAGGAAGACGTCCCGATGCCGTACAACGAGCGGTTGGAAAAAGCGGTTTTGCCCAACACAGAAAAGTTGATCGCTGCTGTCAACAAGGTGTGCTACGCATGAAACAGGTTTCAGGATTCAGGATTCAGGTTTCAGAATCGCTTTTCACTTTTCACTCGTCACTCATCACTCATCACTTTCCAGATCATGCCTGAGATAACGATGCCCAAGCTGAGCGACACGATGACGGAAGGAACACTCGTATCGTGGAAAAAAAAGAAAGGCGATCAGGTTTCGACGGGTGAGGTCATCGCTGAGATTGAAACGGACAAGGCGACGATGGAGTGGGAGTCTCCGGAAGACGGAACGCTCACCGAGATCTATGTCGAAGAAGGCGGCAAAGTAAACGTCGGCGACAGGATCGCATTTATCGGTGGGGAAGGAGAAGAAGCTCCCGCAGAAAAAAAAGCAGAAGAGCCGAAGAAGAAAGCCGAACAGAAAGAAGAAAAGAAGACTGAATCGGAAAAGAAGCCGCCAACTGAAACGGAGAAGCCGGCTCCAGCTGAAGAAGAGGAGGAAGAAACCGCGCCTCCACAAGAGGATGAGAAAGCAGCAAAACGGACCGAGGCAAAGAAACCCGCTGAGAAACCAAAAGCGGCCGAGCCTAAGATCGAAACGGGGGAAGAAGCACGCATAAAGGCGTCACCCGTTGCCCGCAGAATCGCGGCTGAGTTTGGGGTCGACCTTGCAAAGATAAACGGCACCGGTCCTGACGGTCGCGTTACCGAAAGTGACGTCCGCGCAGCAGCCCAATCTGCTGTAGCCGGGGCCGGTAATCGCGCAAAGACGGCCCCGCAGCCGAAACCTGCTGCTGTAATCAAAGCCGGCGAAAGCGCGCGCATCAATCTTTCCGGAATGCGCCGGGTTATTGCGGAGCGACTGGTCACCAGCAAAGCGCCGGTTCCCCATTTTTACCTTAATATCGACATCGATGCCGGGCCGCTCATGGCGGCGCGTGCCGAATTGAAGTCCGCCGGCGAAGGCGCTGACGCATCGAAGATCACCGTAAACGATTTTGTTTTAAAGGCCGCGGTTCAAGCAGCGGTTAAAGTTCCAAAAGTGAACGCGTCATTCGACGGCGACGCGATCGTGCAGTACGCCGATGTCGATCTTGGCATCGCGGTGGCGATCGAGGAGGGGCTGCTGACGCCGATGATTCGCGCGGCCCAAAACAAATCGTTGAGGGAGATCAGTGAGGCCGCAAAAGACCTGGCGCATCGCGCGCGCAACAAGCGGATGAAGCCGGAAGAATTTCAGGGCGGAACATTCACCGTCTCAAATCTCGGCGGCATGGGCATCGACAGTTTCTCCGCCGTTATCAATCCGCCCCAGGGCTTTATTCTCGCTATTGGCGCGATATCGAAGAAGCCGGTGGTCGACAATTGCGATCAGATTGTTGTCGGCCACCGCATGTCGATTTGGATGAGCTGCGACCATCGTGTCATCGACGGAGCGCTCGGCGCTGAGTATTTGAAAGAGCTGCGGCACCTGCTCGAAAACCCGGCGCTGCTGCTGGTATAGCTATGGCCAAGCAGGCTGCGCTTCCTGCATTATCGGCTGAGGGCTAAGCAATGACGAAGCACCCGCCTTCGCCGCTGAGCTACGGCGCGGCAGGCGAATGGCGAATGACGAAAGAATGACGAGGCGCGAATAAGTCAGCTGCGCTGAGAGCTTGCCACGATTTCGGATTTCGTTACTCGGCTTTCGTTAGGCATTCGTCATTCGGCTTTCGTCATTCCCAACGGCGTTGTTGTTTCCCAGATCATAAACTCATCCAGAACGTGCCTCGTCTTGTGGACGGCAAAGGCAATCACCGCGGCATCATCCAAAAAACCGAGAAACGGAACCACATCGGGAATTAAATCGAACGGGTTCGCGACATAGGCGAGCGCGGCAATGATTGATACCAGAGCGGTCGGCGGCACATTGCGGTACTCGCCGCGGTGATAGGCACGAAGAAGACGCAACATCGTCTGCAAATAGGCCCAAGTTTCCTTGAACGGTTCGCGCGGGATCGACGCCACCTTCCTCGACGCCTCCCTCAACAGACCGCGTAAACGTTCTGGATTTTTGATGTATGATTTTGCATCTGCTACCGCCTCGGAAAACGCCTCGCTCCGGATGGCAGGCGGCCGCGGCGGGACTCTTTTCCGTTTGGTCGGCGCGGGGCGAGCTTTGCGCGGTCTCGTCGATTTGGCTTTCGCCTTCTTCATGTCGTTCGATGAAAGCATCTCTGCTGATTTGTGAGAAGAGCATTGTTGGAACACAGGCATCTTGTCCGCCAATCGGACGGACTCGGCCTGTGGCCAGCCTGCGTGGCTGGCGGGCTTCCAGCGTGCAACAAAACCGAGAATCAGAGGCAACGGCTGATTGCCGTACAGGCTAGAGACCTAAAGCAGAAGCGGCTTCCAGCCGCGTACATGTTTAGCGCCAAAGGCGCAGCGTTCAGCTTGGCCTGGGGCAGCGCCCCAGGTTGGGGTAACCGCCGAAGCGCCAGCTGAAAGCGCGGTTCATTCCGGACGGCTGCCTTGAGTCGCGCTTTCAGCGCTTATTTAAGATTCGCCCACAGTCCTGGGGCCATGCCCAGGGCTGCCATGAGACAGCGCCGTTGGCGCTAAACACAGCCGCTTCAGGTTGACAAGCTAACGCGGCTAGAAGTCGTGTTTACATTGGCTGGAGTTACGGTTTCGTTGCCAGAACTAGCGGCGACGGCCCCGGGGCGTCCAACGTGCGCACATTCTTAAAACCTGCTCCTTCAAGCCAACGTTTGATCTCGTTGAAGCTGAAGGTGTCGCCTTTCTCCGTATTGACCAACATCTGCACCGCGAACATGAGCGACGGCAGCGGCTCGGTGCGCTCGTCATTCACCAGCCACTCTCCGATTGCAATTGTTCCGCCCGATTTGAGGGCATCGAACGTTTTCTTCAGTAAGTGTCGGCTGCGTTCTTCACCTTCACTGTGCAAGATGTGGCCCAGCGTAGCGACGTCGTAGCCGCTTGCAAAATCGGTTTCGCCGATATCGCCCTCGATGAATTTGAAACGATCCGCCACGCCAAACTTTTGCGTGATTCGCTTGGTCGTGGGAATCATTCCGGCCCAATCTACCGCCGTGACTTGGACCTGGGGTGATTTTTGCGCCAGAACGATGCCCCAAATTCCGGAACCGGCCGCGATGTCGAGCACGCGTTTCGGTTGTTTCGCCTCCCCCAATTTCAAATGATCAGCCAGCGCCTGCGCGCTGCCGTAACTCATTGGAATGATGTTCTCGACCAGTTCGCTAAAAAATTCCGTGCCGGGATGTTCTTCGTTGCGCGCCTCTGCTGGCCGGCCTGTGCGGACGATGTCGTCGAGCTTCAGCCAATGTGGGATCAAGCGCTTCATGTTCATCGGAAAAAATCCAGCCAGCGTACCCGGCTTGTTGCTGAGGAGAAACGCTTCGCTTTCGGGCGTGAGCGAATATTTGTTTCCGTTCGTGCTAAGCAATTCAAGCCCTACGAGCGCGTTCATGATCGCGCGCAACCCCCGAATCGAAGATCCGGTTGTTTTACTGACCTCCTCGGCGGTCTTCGGTCCATTTGCCAAAGTATCGAAAACTTTGTTACTGACAGCTGCTCCAATAATCAGCGGTGGCGCATAGGCAAAACCAAATTGCATCAGACGCTCCGGGGTAACTTGATCTTTTTCAGGATTTTTCATTTCGACGTTTGTCTTAGGTTCGTATGTGGGAACAATCGACAACTAGCCAGCGTCTTAACGCTGGCAAATCGAAAATATTTCCTGGTAGGGACAGGCAAAAGTTTCCCAGAGCTTTCCGGTGAAACTACGGATGTTCTTGCGGCCCTCCTTCGCGTCGGCGAGCGTCGCTCCATAAATGGACGAGCCGCCGCAAAAGCCGTTACGAACTGTGTCGTTCGTGGTGCACGCAACTCGCGGCATCATTCGCGACCAGAATGTCCGTCGCAAAACCATGTTCCTTCTTCTGGTCGTCGCTCTCCTGCTCTTGTTTTCGGGTTCAACATTTTTGGCCGCAACACTTAATCCGCGCCAGCACCCGGGTTGGTTTATCTTTTTTTGGTTCGTCTGCGCCTGGCTGACCTTAACTGCAATGTTTCTCGCGATTTTCGATCTGCTCATGGTGAGATTGCAGGGTCGTAAGGCCGAACGCAGCTTGAGCCGAAAGTATTCGCGACGTGAAACTCCGGACTGGCCAAGCACGAGCGACGGCGAATAATTCTGACGTGATCACGGAATCCGCGCCGACACCAGAAGGGTGGAAGACGCGCGAGCAATTGGAGGCGACCGAAGACGCCACGTTGGCGGCTTTTGCACAAAAATCGGGCAATTCGCGTGGACGAAAATATCCGGAACCGAGCCACGCTTATCGCATGGAGTTTCAACGGGATCGCGCTCGCATCATTCATTCGCGCGCCTTTCGGCGGTTGGAATACAAAACGCAGGTCTTTCTTAACGGCACGGGCGATCATTTGCGCACCCGTTTGACCCACTCGATTGAAGTCGCCTCCATCAGTCGCACCATTGCGCGGGCGCTATCGCTGAATGAAGATCTGGCCGAAGCCATCGCGCTGGCGCATGATCTGGGGCACGCACCTTTCGGGCACTCGGGCGAGGAGATGCTGGCCGAGTGTATGCGCGATCATGGCGGTTTTGACCACAACCGGCAAAGCTCGCGCGTGGTCGCGTTGCTCGAGAACCCGTACCCAAACTTTCCCGGTCTCAACCTGACGTTTGAAGTCCGTGAAGGTTTGCAAAAACACCAGGCTTTTTACGAATTGCCGCAAGAGGGGGCGCAACTTTCAAACGTTCGAAGTGAAAACGAAGCTCGCCCTGCCTTGGAAAAATATCGCTGCCCATCCTTGGAAGCGCAGATTGCGAATCTCGCCGATGAAATCACCTATTATAGTCACGACCTTGACGACGCGGTCGATTTTGAAATCCTGAGCGCGGCGCAATTGGAGGAAAACGCCGTTTGGCAACTTAGTCATCGGGCCGTGATCGCGCGCTATGCGGCAGCCCGCGAACCGGAGCTGCACAAGCTTATTATCCGCGACATCATCGACGTTCAGGTACGTGACGTCATTATGACAAGTGCGCAAACGATTCGAGCCGCAAACCCAGGCAGCGCCGACGAAGTGCGCCGCCAGCCCGGGCCGCTGATTCGTTACAGCGAGGAACTCCTAAAAGCGAATGGCGAACTGCGGCGATTTTTATATCAACACGTTTATTATCATCCGCGGGTCACGGAAGTGAATGAGCGCGCGTGTGAGATGCTGCGCCGCGTTTTCGAAGCCTATCTGCTCGATCCAGAGCGGCTGGGTGAGATGGCAACAAAGCGTATCGAGACGGAAGGCTTGCACCGCACGGTTTGCGATTACATCGCGGGAATGACGGACCGATATCTGATGGAAGAGCATGCGCGGATCATCGCCCCGGATGGAGTAAGGGAGTGACGGAGTAAGGGAGTAATGGAATGCCAGAATCCCGCCATTACTCCACTCTGCATTTCTGGAACGCTGCCGCGCCGCGCGCTTCGAATCGCAATCCGCGTGACAAACTTGTCATCCCGAACGAAGAGAGGGATCTCACAGTCGAAGCGAAAGTCACGCTAACTGAAAGAGTGTGATCAAATCAGCTGTGAGAGATCCTTCACTCCGTTCAGGATGGGTGGGTATAGCCCAAATAGGATGTAAGTTCCCCGGATGGAGTGATGGAGCATTACTCCACTACTCCAATACCCCATTTCGGCTAGGCTGCCGCGCTACCGCTCTCTTCGCGCAAATATTGAATCACGAGCCGCAGCCGTTGATTTACCGAAAGTTCCTCCAAAACGCGTTGCCGCCGCAGCGCGTCACTAATGAACGTCGAAGCCACCAGGTCGGCCAGCATCTCAGGATCACCTAAGTCGGAGAGATATTGATCTACTTTGGCGGGGAGTTGTCGCCCATCCCCTTTAAGTTTCGAGTAAAGCTCCAAAACCTTGGCCGCAAGTGCTTCGGTTTCGACGGATGAGACCGACTCCGACTCCAACATATCGATTCTCGCAATCGGGAATGGCGTGGCCTGCTCGAAGGCGGTGAATCGCACGCGCTCCAGTCCTTGTAAGATGAGGTTCGAAGTTCCGTCGCCGCGTCCGACGCAAGCTCGTATTAATCCTAAGCCGGCAATGTGAAAAAAGTCTTCAGGGGTGCTCCATTGCGCGCGCTCCGGCTTAATCAGGGCGACGGAAAACATGCGGTGATGGTTGAGCGCATGCTCCAGCATTTCGCGATACCGCGGTTCGAAAATGTAAAGCGGCAAGAGCGCGTGCGGGAAAAGTAATGCCCCGGGCAACGGCATGACCGGAATTTCTTCTGGCAAAATGTTGGATGAATCCATGGACATTCCCGTCCTAAGATATGCGAGATTGTCGATCGGCAAGCGGCCGAAAGTTTCGCGGTGCTCGTTAAGGTCTAAAGCGTCGTTCTGTCGTTCCCAACCGCAGTGGAGGAATCTCTTCGCCTTAGAGGTTCAATCGTTCTTTAGTTGTCCTCCGCCGGTTCGTGACTGGGTGGAGCGCTGATCTCGCAATCGAAGCAAACGTCACGCTGATAACTAGCGTGAGCAATGCGGTTTTTGGGAGATCCTTCACTCCGTTCAGGATGACACCTTAGGCATACTTCGTGGTGGATACGACCCCAGGCATCGAACCGCTCTGTTTCTTTCGCTTCTCGCTTCGCTCGCGAACGGCGCGAGATTTCTTCTCGCAACGGCTGGACTCGGCCGTGACGATTTTTGCGGGCGGCTAGCTAAGATCAAAGATATTGAAAGCGGCGCGAAGTTGCTCGACGGATAATTGCCCTTCAAGTCGTTTCTGCCCAAGTGAAGCATAGGTTAAGATTGAGCCGCTGCGCGCAAGGGCGAGGCGTGAAATGCCACCAAGTTCTCCAATCCCCATGATACTCAGTGGCAGACGGAAATGTCCGCTGGAAGCGAAATTCAACAATCGAACGAGCTGAGCCGGCGTGTCGGTTCGCGTCGCAACTTTGAAGATGGTCGCGCCATACAATTTTGCCGCACGCGCTTTGGCATGCAAGCTGCGCGGACCGGGCGTTGAAGCAAAATGATGAAACGAAATAATACGGCCCACGCCCTGTCGCCGCGCTGTCTCCAACAATGTCTGAAAAGCAGGAAGCGAGCGCAATTCCACATCGACGTAGCGGGCCCGCGGCAGGAAGCGCGAAAGCAATTCGCGCCGGCGTTGGAGCGACAAATTATTGGCCCCTCCTTCGGCCGGATGGCGCGCGGTGATGACAATCGGTACGCGCAACTGCGATATTTCACTTTCCAGTTTATTCGCAATGGCCACCAAATGATCCAGTCGCAGCTCAAACAGGTCTGGCGGATGCGCCATTCGAGTGGCCAATCGCAACTCCGATTTCGTTGTGATTACCCCAACGATACGGCAGAGGCGCCGGCGCGCTTTGACCGATTTACGTGCTGTCATATCTTATTTCTCGCCAGGAAAGTGAAAGCAATCGCGCCAAGAGCTGCGTCTGTTTAAGCATGCTTGCACGAAAACAGGAACTAAACACGCAGATCCAACAGCTGATCGACTCGTTCGTGCTAGCCTTGTCGCTGCTGGCAGCGCATAGCCTGCGACTTTACGGCACGGATTGGTTCAATCTCAGCAAGCGCATCGATCCGTTCGGAAATTATTCATGGCTGCTGATCGTTGTGATGCTCTTCGGCCCGATTTTGCTCGACCTGCAAGGTTTCTACGAATCGCCGCTCGATAAAACCAGATGGAAATCTTTCGTCCAGATCATGCGCGCAATGATCTACTTGAGCATCATCGTGGGGGCGTGCGTGGTTTTTCTCCGGCTCCCCCTGGTCAGCCGATCGGTGCCCATACTTTTTGCGATCATTGGCACGGCCGTGCTTCTGATCAAGGAACGAATCATCGCCGAGCGTCTCCGGCGCAGAGCGATGCGCGGCGAGCTGCGTGAACCGGTCCTGCTGGCGGGGTCACCTCAGGACATTGCAGCTTTGGAGCAGACTTTCACCCCGGAGCAGAAGTTGCTCATGGAGGTTGTCGCCAGGATTGACATCGAAAAGCAGCCTATTTCGGACTTGATCGAGGCCATGCATCGTCATTCTGTCGCGCGCGTTATTTTCGCTGCCGGCCACAGCCAGCTGAACCGGGTGGAAGAAGCAATCGCTGCGTGCGAAGTGGAGGGAGTGCCAGCCTGGCTGGCGGCCGATTTTATTCGGACTGCCTGGTGGTGCTCGCCATCCCGCTGGCGATCGTCGCCCTCGTCATTCGCATCACTTCACCGGGGCCGATCATTTTTCGACAGAAACGCGCCGGTAAGCACGGTAAACCATTCGTCATGTACAAATTTCGCTCCATGTCGGACGACGCCGAGATGCGACGCGCGGAACTTGAGCCCTTTAACCAAATGCATGGACCTGTGTTCAAGGTCGAAGCAGATCCGCGTATTACTCGCTTTGGACGCTGGCTGCGGCGCACCAGTATCGATGAGCTTCCGCAATTTGTGAACATTCTGATGGGAGATATGAGTCTGGTCGGGCCGCGGCCTTTGCCACTTTATGAAGTGGAAAAATTTGAAAACACGGCGCAACGACGACGCCTGAGTGTCAAACCGGGGTTAACTTGCCTTTGGCAGATCAGCGGCCGCAACCAGGTCCGCGATTTCCGCGATTGGGTAAAGCTCGATCTCGACTATATCGATCGCTGGTCGCTGGCGCTGGATTTCAAAATTTTGTTGCGAACTGTTCCGGCTGTGATCCTGGGCTTCGGCGCCAAGTAACGTACTATATATATAGCAATTGCCCGCGAGTTGGTCGACGCATTCATGGACGAAGGGACGAGGGCTGGCGTTTTTTAGGGGTGTGAGTTCCGGGGAGCTAGGGCTAGGAGCCTGTCCTCCTTAGAATGGCGCTGCGCCAGGGCTCGTAGTGTTTTGCAATAGTAAGAGATGTCTCCACCCATTCGGCTTCGCTGCCAATGAACTTCAGGCATTTTGTGGTGCGAGTTGAGTAAGGGTTATGCCGATTTCTGGTACCCGTTACAGGCCAACAACGCCCAACACCCAACGCTCAACG
>WNGO01002535.1_pt1 | contig 11898 bp, 10 predicted proteins | sample 5400511 | NCBI WGS metagenome assembly WNGO01 (sample SAMN13153380, study PRJNA577476) | soil metagenome | isolation source: 20 cm soil or saprolite under Garry oak tree replicate 2 | place: USA:California | collected 2016-06-15
GCCGAATCCGGCCGCTACGATGCCTATCTTCCCGAGAGCTCCGGCCGGCGCGGGCTCGAGCCACTGTGCGCGGTGTATGGGCCGCGCTGCCGCGCGGCGATCGAGCGGCGGCTCGACAGTGGCGACTTGAAGGCCATATCCTTCCACCCCGACGTGCGCGTCGGTATCCTCTCCCTCGCTCGAGTCAAGACGTTCGGCGACCCTGAGACGCTCTTCTTCAATGTGAACACGCCCGCCGACCTCGAGCGGGCGGAGGCCCTGTGGCGGCAACACGCATGATCTCGGTGATCGGGCTCAAGAACGCGGGCAAGACGACGTTCCTGGTCGCGCTCGCGGCCGAGCTCGTGCGCCGGAAGTTCCGCGTGATGACGATCAAGCACGGCTCGCATCCCGCGGAGATGGATCAGAAGGGCAAAGACACCTGGCGCCACTGGCACGAAGGCAGGGCGGAGCGCGTGTTGATGGAAGCGCCCGGGCAGCGGGTCCTGTTCGAGCGCACGCCGGCGGAATCCGATCCGATCACCCTGACGCGACGCTACCTGAGCGATGCCGACATCCGCGCCCCATTTCCGGTATTTCGCTTCAGCGATACCGCGTGGCTCGTGAACGTGGCGAATCTCGCCTGGGACAGCGCGAAGATTTTGCCACCATGAGCCCCCTGCCCACCCCCCCCACCCCCGCCGAGGCGGCCGGTCTCATCATCGGTCACTTTCGGCCGCTCGATCCCGTGCATCGACCGCTGCGCGAGGCGCTCGATGCAGTGCTTGCCGAAGACGTCGCGAGTCCAATCGATTTGCCGCCGTGGGACAACTCCGCGATGGACGGCTACGCGGTGCGCAGCGCCGATCTCACGGGCAGCACTACGGATCTCGACGTCATCGAAACGGTGCCCGCCGGTCAATTCCCCACGCGGAACGTCGGAGCCCGGCAGGCGATCCGCATCTTCACCGGCGCGCCGGTCCCGGAAGGCGCCGACACGGTGATCCGCCAGGAGGACACCGCCCAGTCCTCCAACGGCACCGTGACCATCACGAACGCGCGCGACGCTCGCAAAAACATTCGCCGCCGCGGCGAGGATATCCAAAAGGGTACGGTCGTCCTGGAAGCGGGCACGCCGCTCGGGCCTGCGCAGCTCGGTGTGCTCGCCTCGATTGCGCGCGATCAGGCGCTGGTTCATCGGGCGCCGCGCGTCGCGTACTTGGGATCGGGCGATGAGATCGTCGATCTCGACCGCAAGGACGAGATCCTTGCCGGCAGGAAGATCGCGAGCTCCAACTCTTACACCCTCGACGCGTTGATCCGGCGGTCCGGCGCCGACCCGGTCAATCTCGGAATTGCGCGTGATACCAAGGAGAGCTTGCGCGAGCACCTGCAGGGAGCCGCGCGCGCAGATCTGGTGGTCACGACCGCCGGCGTCAGCGTGGGCGAGCATGATTTTGTGCGCGACGTGCTGCAGGAAATGGGCGGTGAGCTGAAGCTCTGGCGCATCGCCATGCGGCCCGGCGCGCCGGTCGGCTTCGGCATGATCGGCGGTGTCCCCTGGATCGGCCTGCCGGGAAACCCGGTGAGCACGATGGTGACGTTCGAGTTGTTCGTGCGCCCCGCCATCCGCCGGCTGCAGGGTCATCGGTTGCCGTTCCGCAGGACAGTCAGGGTCGTGGTGCGCGAGCCTGTGACACTCGGACCCAAGCTGCGACACTTCCTGCGCGTTATAGTAGAGGATGGTGAGGCGCGTTTGACAGGACCGCAGGGGTCTGGCATTCTCACGAGCATGGCGCGCGCCAACGCACTGCTCATCGTCCCCGCCGACATGCCGGTGGTCGCCGCCGGCACGGCGCTGCAGGCACTGATCCTGGACGATCCCCGGCATGTGGCGGAAGCGCCGTATTGATGACCGCGTCGCCAACCGTGCGCCGTGCACTCCGGCTCGTGGGCTATGTGCTGCTCACGCTGCTCGTGTACTGGGCCAACGCCCTAACCCCGCCGGCCGCGCGGCTGGGGATCCTGTACATCGTCCCGGTGTTGCTCGTCACGTGGACCGATGGGCTCCGCTGGGGCATCGTCGCCGGGATCGCGTCGATCGCGCTGCGTGAAACGGTGGCGTGGGATCAGATGCCCGCCGACACGCCGCTGGGCTGGCGCATCGCCAACGGCGCCTCATATGTCGCGGTGGTCGCGGTGGCGATGGCGGGCCTGCAGACGTTGCGCCGCAGCCAGGCGCAGCTCGCTCAACTCGTCATTCAGGATCAGCTCACCAATGTCCTGAACGCGCGCGCCTTTTCCGAGCGCCTCGGTCAGGAGCTGGACCGCAACCGGCGCTATCCGCGCCCGCTGGCGCTGCTCTACATGGACCTCGACAACTTCAAGGTCATCAACGACACGCACGGCCACCAGACGGGAGACGCCGTGCTGCGGCTCGTCGCCGACGCCATGCGCTCGTCCGTGCGGCACGCGGACGTCGTCGGGAGGCTGGGCGGCGACGAGTTTGCGGTGCTCATGCCCGAGACCGACGCGCCGCTGGCGGACGCCGCCGCGAAGCGGCTCGTCGCGGGACTCCGCAACGTGTTCAAGGGAACGCCCAACGTGACGGCGAGCATCGGCGTGGTGTCGTGTACGGCCACCGATGCCAGCACCGACGATCTGCTGCGCCGCGCCGATCAGGCGATGTACGACGCCAAGAAGATGGGTAAAGATCGCGTGGTTCAGGTCGCGCTTTGATCCTGCTGCTCCTCGCGCTCCTCCAGGCGAGCGCGTCAGACTCCACCCCTCAGCTTGCCTACACGCTCTCGGTCCCGCCCGACCGCCGGGCGTACGCGGTCGAGCTGGCGATCACGCATCCGCCCAATCCCAGCCGCCTCGTCATCCCCAACTGGGCGCCGGGCGCTTACCGGCTGATGGACTCGTGGCAGAACATCAGCGATTTCGTGGCCGTCGATAGCGGTGGTGCACACCTGCCGGTGCGTCAGGACTCGCCGATCTCCTGGGTGGTGGACACCAGGGGGGCGCGACGGATCATCATCAGCTACCGCGCCGGCTTGCCCGACACCGTTCAGTGGCGCCGCCCCAACAATCGCTGGTACCTGCGCGCGACTTCGGGGGTCGTCGATGGGCCGCGCACCTTCATGTATCTGGATGGTGCGAAGCTGTTGCCGGCCGTGCTGACATTCCGGTTACCTCCCCGGTGGCGGGTGGCAACCGGCCTGCCCACGAGCGACAGCGCGACCTACTGGGCGGAGAGCTACGACGTGCTGATCGACTCCCCGGCGATGGTGGGGTCCTTCCTGTCGTATCCCTTCACCGCCGACTCAACGCCGCATCGCGCCGTCGTCGATCTCGGCGGCGCGCAGGCGCATGCGGGGGGGGTGTTCGTCGACATGCTGCGCCGCATCGCGCAGACCGGTATCCGCATTTTCGGCAGCGCGCCGTACAAGGACTACACGTTCATCTTCGTGGGCGGACGGGGGGGCGGGCTGGAGCACCTCAACTCCACGACGATCGGTGTGACGACCGGGACGCTGGCGCGCAATCCGCGCGGCGCCCGCACAGTGAGCGCACACGAGTTCTTCCACGCCTGGAACGTGAAGCGCGTCCGCCCGATCGAGCTCGGGCCCTTCGACTACGAACACGAAGTGCGAACGGTGAACTTGTGGTGGAGCGAGGGCGTCACCGACTATTACGCCGATCTGATCCTGGCGCGTTCGGGACTCGAGACCCCCGCCGACTTTGCGCAGGGCATCGCGACCTCGATCGGCAACCACCGCGACAACCCGGCTCGACTGCGCGTTTCGCCCGAGCGTTCATCGTGGACGGTGTGGGACTCTCCCGCCGTCAACGACAGCTACGTCATCTCCTACTATCTCCAGGGCGAGCTGCTCGGCTTCCTGCTCGATCTCGCGATTCGCGACTCGAGCGACAACACGAGATCGCTCGACGATGTCATGCGCCATCTCGCCAGTCATTACTCCGGCGCGCACGGTTTCACAAAAGACGATCTCGTCGAGTCGGTCAGGCGTACGACAGGGCACGACTTCGCCGAGTTCTGGCGCCGGTATGTGAGCGGCGTCGACGAGATCCCGTGGAACGACTATCTCCGCGCGGCAGGATGGGAGGTCGCGTTCACCGAAGAGCAGGCGGTGGATGCGCGCATTGGCTCGATCCCTCCCGCCGTCCAGGGCGGGCGTTGGCGCGCCGTCGCAACCCCGGGCAGCGCCGCCGCCGCCGCCGGCCTGCGCACGGGTGACGAGCTGGTGCGCATCAATGGCCGCCAGATCATCGACGGGACGGACGTAACCGCCGTCGTGCGCGCCGCCCGTCGCAACATGGCGGTCGCGGTAGACGTGGTGCGCGACGGCCAGCCGCTCGCGATCCGATTCCACGCCGGCTTTTACCAACGCGTGCGCGCGAGGCTGCGCGACCTGCCCGCTCCGACCGAGAAGATGCGCCGCATTCGCGCGGGACTGCTGCACCCATGAGTCAGCGGATCATGCAGCTCGTCCTGATCTTCACGTCGATCTTCTTCATCGTCGATCCGTTCGCCGTCATTCCGTCCTTTCTCGCCATGACGGTGCGCGACTCGCCGGCGCAGCGCCGCGTGCTGGCGCGGCGCGGGGCGTGGACCTGTGCGATCACCCTCACGCTGTTCGCGCTGGGCGGCAGCATGATCTTTACGATCTTCGGGATCACGATCGGCGCGTTCAAGATCGCGGGCGGCGTGCTGATGGGACTGAACGCGCTCGACATGGTGCAGGCGCGCCGCAGCCAGCAGCGCGAGACGGCGGTCGAAACCGCGGAGGGAATTCAGAAGGAGGACATCGGCATTTTGCCGCTCGGCGTGCCCATGCTCGCCGGGCCCGGCGCGATCTCGACCGTCATGGTGTTGGCGCTCGGCGCGAAGACGCTCGCGGCTACTGTCGCGGTCTACGTGTCGATTGTCGTCACATCGCTGCTCACCTATTTCGTCCTGTCAGCCGCCTCGCTGGTCGAGCGCCGGCTCGGACAGACCGGCATGCGCATCCTTACGAGACTCATGGGGCTCGTCTTGTTGGCCATTGCGGTGCAGTTCATCCTCGACGGAATCAAGTCCACATTTCAGTAGTTCGCTCCGTTGATCTAGTCCATCGGGTTGAGAACTGCAGTGCTGATTTTCCCTCGTTGGGTCGATTGTGGGCCGAAATGTCGAGCCGTACTCTTCCCCTACATCGGCGTTCGTAGACTCTTTCCCGACAGGGTATTAGATGCCTGCTCCGCTTGCCAATGCGCTGCTGATCGAAGCCCCCGCTAATAGCCACTTCGCTCAGCTGCATCGCGATCCGCAGGCCCTCACGGATGCCGTCACGCTGTACTTGGAGACGGGCCTGCGGCGCGGCAACGGAGTCGTCGTCATCGCGACGCCCGAGCATGTCGATCGCTTTCTCTCGCGGCTCCGCGAGCATGATCTGGATCCCAGCCGCTTCCTCAAGTCCGGCCAGCTCGAGTTGCACGACGCCGAGCTGACGCTGAGCAAGTTCATGTGCAATGACGTGCCGGTTTGGACGGACTTCCAGCGTGCGATGGGGGCCGTTTTCGATCGGGTACAGGCGTTCGGGCGCGGGACGACCCGAGCATATGGCGAGATGGTGAATGTGCTGTGGCATGAAGGAAAGCAGGGAGCCGCCATAAGCCTCGAGGAGTACTGGAACGAGCTCGCACGCCTGTACCCGTTTTCTATGTTCTGCAGCTACATGCTCGACACGCAGGATGATGATTCGTACAGCGGGCCGCTCGAGGAGATCGGCCGGACCCATTCGGACATCGTCGGCACGGCGGAGGACGAGCGGTTTCGCATGGCGCTCGATTCTGCGAGCCGGGATGTGTTCGGCGTTCCATTGTCGCAGATGGTCGGATTCGCGAAGCATCGGGACAGTGGCGAACAGCGGTTTCCCAGCGGGCAGCGCACGATGCTGTGGGTAAAGCGAAACCTTCCCTCTGCCGCGGCCGCCGTGCTGGAGCGGGCGCGCCGGTACTTCGAAGCCTCGCTGAAATAACGCGCCGTGACGCTCCTGGCCGAGGCACCGGCTGGCCGGCACTTCGCACAGTTCCATCGCAATTGCGACTCGCTCAGCGAGTCCCTCTCCGCATTTCTCGAGGGCGGGATCCGACGCGGCCACAGCGCCGTGGTGATCGCGACACCCGAGCTCAGAGACAGCCTCGTTGCGCGTCTGGCCGCAGACAAGTTCAATCCCAAAGCGCTGGCTGACTCGGGCCAGCTCGACCTGATCGATGCCGTCAGGCTGATGGCGCAATTGATGCCCAACGGTCCTCCCGAGTGGGCCCGCTTTCGCGCCACGCTGGTGCCGGTGCTGTCGCGTGTCCAGTCGTTCGGCCGGGGCATCCGCATCTTTGTGGAGATGGGGAGCATGCTCTGGAAGGACGGCAACACCGAGGCCGCGATACGCCTCGAGGAGCACTGGAACGCGCTCGCGCGACTCCACACGTTCGCCTTGTTCTGCGGTTACACGCTCGACACGCAGTCCGAAGAGTCGTACGCGGGACCCCTCGAGGACATCGGCCACACGCACACCGATATCCTGGGAAGCGAAGAGGACGAGCGGTTCGGCATCGCCCTCGACCGGGCCAGCAAGGAGGTTTTCGGCATTACGCTATCGCAGATGGCGGGAATGACGAACCACGACGGGGCGCGGCGCTTTCCGAGCGGCCAGCGGACCATGCTGTGGGTGAAGCGCAACCTGCCGCTGTCGACGGCGCAGCTGGCCGAGCGCGCGCGCCGCTACCTGCAGGAGTTCTTGCCGAAGCGCTCCTAGTCCCCGGCTTACATCCGCTTGTACCTCGGTCCGCTGCCACCTTCCCGCGGTGTCCAGCGCGGGCCCAGCACGTCGGTGGCCTTGCAGTCCACGCAATTGGGCGCGTTGATGCGCAAGCCCGACTCCGTCGCCTCGTACACACCGGCGGGGCACATGTGGGCGTAGAACCGCGCCACCTCCAGCGGCACGTCACTGCCGGCGATGAGGTGGCTCGGGACTGTATCTCGCGTCGCGTTTCCCGACTTGAAGACCGCGTCGACCTTGCTGATACCCGGCGTCGTTGCTCCGGCAGAATTCGGGGATGACCGGCGCGGCACCTCCGCATCGGCATGCATGCGATACTTGCCGCCGGGAAACCGCCCGCCGGTCAGCGTCATCAGCGCCGCCTGGAACCCGCCCAGGTAGAAGCCATCACGGAACGCGAGCCGCATGTTGCGCGTGCGATAGAGATCGCTCACGACGTATGACGCATTGACCAGCCGATCGTACTCGGCGAGTGCGGCGCCTGTGTTGAGATGCTGATAGATCGCACGCGCGGCGTAAATGCCGGACTGCATCGCGTAGTGGATCCCCTTGAGCGAGGGAACGTCCACAAATCCCGCGGCGTCGCCCAGGATGACGATTCCCTCGCCCGAGCGGCGCTCAGGGAGCGCATAGAAGCCGCCCTCGGGGATGGTCTTCGCGCCCCACTCCACCATCTCACCACCAGCGAGCAGCGACCGCAGCAGCGGATGTTGCTTGAAACGTTGGAGGAGCACGTGCACATCGAGATTCGCATCGCGGTAGTCGAGCCCCACGACCAGGCCCAACGCGACGAGATTCGGCTCGAGTGGATAAATAAAGCTTCCGCCGAACGCGTCTCTCGGGAGCGGCCACCCCAGGGTGTGAATCACGCGGTCGAGCGGCTGCTTCGTTTCCCACAGCTCTTTGACGCCGAGCGCAAAGATCTGCGGATTCTCCGAGGGAACGTGCTGCCGCTCGCACCACGCCTGCGCCAGGAGACCACGCGTGCCGCCGGCGAGCGCCGTGACCTTCGCCGTCAGGTCGTTCGGTGCCGAGGCGCCGGGCGTCGGTTTGCCGTCACGATCGAGGCCTGCCGCCGCGGTCCGCACGCCGGCAACCGCCTGCCCGCGCACGAGCAGCTGTGCCGCCGGGAACCCCGTAAAAACGGTCACGCCGAGCGCTTCGGCTTTGGCGCCCAGCCAGCGCACGATCTCGCACAGTGACGCGATGTAGTAGCGGCGATTGTGCATCGTGGGCGGCGTCGGGAGGCGCAGCTTGCCGCTCCTGGTCAGCAGGTACACTGCTTCCTTGTCGACGGGGCGGCGGAATGGAAAATCGGAATCCTGCAGCTCGGGAAACAGCTCGCGCATCGCTCGCGGATTGACCACGGCGCCCGAGAGGGAGTGCTCGCCGAGCGCTTCCGCTTTCTCGAGCACGCCGACGTTCAGCTCTGAGCCATCCGCCCTGGCGAGCTTCGCCAGTTCGATCGCGCACGACAGCCCTGCCGGCCCCGCGCCGACGATGACCACATCCAGTTCCATCGTGTCGCCCGCGCCGTCGGATCCGGCTTCGATAATGAGCTGATCGAGCGGCAGGCGCGGCTGGTATTGGGCGGGGACGAAGCTATCCATGCAGCTTGCGGATCTCCTCGGTGAGCTTCGGCACAATCTCGAACAAGTCTCCCACAACGCCGTAGTCGGCGATTTTGAAGATCGGGGCGTCTTTGTCCTTGTTGATCGCGACGATCACTTTCGACGTGCGCATGCCGGCGAGATGCTGGATGGCTCCCGAGATGCCGACGGCGATATACAGTGACGGGCTCACCGTTTTGCCCGTCTGGCCGACCTGATCGGCGTGGGCGCGCCACCCCGCATCGACGACGGCGCGAGAGGCCCCGACCGCGGCACGGCCCCCGAACGCACGAGCCAACTCCTCGAGCACCTTGAAATTCGCAGGCTCCTTGAGTCCACGGCCGCCCGATATGATCACCTGGGCTTCGGCGACATCGAGGGTCCCCGCGGGCGCCGCCTTGATCTCGCGTACCACCACGCGACTCGGCACCACGGGGGCAGTCACCGCCACGATCTCCGCAGCACCCGCCTTGGGGCGTTCGACAGGCGTGAAAATGTTGGGACGCACCGACAGGACCGCCGGCCGCGCCGCGACTTTTGCTTTGAGTAACGCTTTGCCCGCATAGACGGGCCGGGTGACGACCAGGCCGTTACTGTCTGCGCTCAGGTCTGTGAGGTCAGCCGCTACGGAGACACCGAGCTTCGCCGCGACCCGCGGCGCAAGATCCTTCCCCGTGGCGCTCGCGGCAAACACGACCGCCTCATATCCCCCGCGCTTGATGCGCTCGGCAAGTACCTGGGCGCATCCCTCGGGATCGTACTTGGCGAAGGACGGATTGGTCAGCGTGACGACCTTATCGGCACCGAATCTCCCGACCTGATCGGTTCCCTGCACTGCGCCGGTACCGCACACGACCGCCTCGACTGTCCCGCCGAGCCGCTGCGCGGCGGTCACGACTTCGTAGGAGATCTTGCGGAGCGCCCCGTCGCGTTGCTCCAGTACTGCGAGAGTCGTGCTCATAGCACCTTCGCCTCTTCGCGCAACAGCCGGACCAGCTCAGCCACGGCACCCGCGCCCTCACCCACGATCTTCCCTTCCTTGCGCTCGGGCGGCGGGGTGAGCGCCGCGATCTCGATCGTCCCTGCTCCCGGCCGTACGGCCTTGACCTCGAGCGGCTTTTTCTTGGCGGCCATGATCCCTTTGAGGGCGGGATAGCGCGGCTCGTTCAACCCTTTGTCGACGGTGAGCAACGCGGGCAACGGAAACTCGACCACCTCGATACCACCTTCGATCTCGCGTTCGGCGATGCCCTTCACTCCCTCGATATCCAGGTGAGACACCGCGCTCACACACGGCAGACCGAGCAGCTCGGCGACGATCACACCCACCTGATGGTTGTAGTCGTCGATCGCCATCCTGCCGAACAGAATCAGGTCCCAGGTGCCGCTCTTCAGCTCGGCGGCGATAAGGCGTGCCGTCTCGAAGGAGTCGGCGGGGGTCTTTTCGGTTTGCAGAAGCACGCCGCGATCGGCCCCCATCGCCAGGGCGGTCCGAATCGTCTCTTGTCCGGCGGCGGGGCCAAGGCAGATGACGACCACCTCACCGGTCCCTGCTTTCTCCTTGCGCCGCAGCGCTTCCTCGACGGCGAACTCGTCGTAGGGATTCATGACGAATTTCACCCCGGCCTCGTCGAGGCTCTTGCCGTCCGCGGCGATTTTCACGCGCGTCTCCGAATCGGGGACGCGCTTGATACAGCAGGCAATTTTCATGTGGGGAAAAGCTAAGCTAGGGCTTCACCATCCGGAACACAGTGATGCCCCAATCGTCGGGATCGTCGGGGGGATCATCATTCCAGTCGGCGTGCGAGTGCGAGCCGTCCGACGCATAGCGCAGCACGTAGGACCCGGCAGGCAGCCTGATCGCCCCTTCAAACATGCGATTCTTATCGGCACCGCCCGCGGGCTCAGTCGCGTCGTATTTCATCATCCAGACCGCCCGGCCACCGCTGTCTTCGATCCAGCCGTAGTCGAACAGCTGGCCGTCGCGGCCTTCGCCCAGCGCATACACGCGCAGGCGCGTTGTTCCCGTGAGCTGGAAGGTGGCCCGTGCATTCTCGTTGTCACCCATATCGATCAACTGCGCCACGACCCTGCCGCCCGGACGGGCCCCGCGCTCGAACTTGGTGACGTCGTTTGGATTCAACCGCCCGCTGGCCGGGAAGACGCTCACACCCCAGTAACGCGCCTCCGGTGGTGGAGCCGCGTTCCAGTCGTCGTAGGAATGCGACCCATCGCTGCGGTAGTACACCAGGTAGCTGCCGGGCGCGAGATGCAACGTCCCGTCGAACAAACGGTTCTTGTCGGCCCCGCCGGCGGGCTCGGTGTTGTCGACGCTCATCGTCCAGATGCGCGCGTGATTGTCCGCGTCGACGATCCAGGCGTAGTCGACCAGCTCCTCGCCGCTGGCTTCGCCCAGCGCATAGATGCGCACATCCATCGGCCGCTTGAGCGTGAATCCTTCGGTGCGCCGCACCTCGTTGCCGACCTCGACGAACGACACGATCGTCTGGCCTGCGGGAACGGGTTGGTAGTCGAATGTCTTTACGGCCGCCCGCGCCGCCGGGTCGGCGATCTTGAGCGTCAGACCCCACGACTCGGGGTCGGTGGGTGGCACGCTGTTCCAGTCGTCCGGTCGGTGCGTGTCGTCGTCCGCGAAGTAGGCGACGTAGCGTCCGGGCTTGAGGTGCAGCGTCTCATGCGCCACGCGATTCTTGGCGGCGCCGCCCGCGGGATCGGTATCGTCGTACGTCATCGTCCAGACGCGCTTGCGCGTGTCGGCGTTCATGATCCAGCCGTAATCGAAGGCCTGATCGCGCCGCAGCTCGCCTACTGCATAGATCTCGACGCTGGTCGGCCGCGTCAGCGCAAAGCCGCGTCGATCGGTCGCGTTGGGCCCCGGTGACAGGCTCACGATGGAGGTTGCGCGGAATGCGGCGCGCGCCGAGTCGAGCCGTGCTTCAGAAACCGGCTCGCCCGGACCGGTGATCGCCACCGCGAACTCCTTGTACGCGCCATTCTCGACGTAGGGGCCTCCAGCGTTCGCTCGGCGTGCCAGACGAACGAGGTCGCCGAGATTGGTGGAGGAGTTGAAATCGGTGGGGTTGAACGAGACAGACGCGGCAGCGTAGGAGGCGTAATGGGCCTCGTAGACGCCGGCCGGGAGCCGCACGCTGCCGGAGAAGCGCCGCAGCCCGTTCGATTCGCGGCGCGTGTCCGCCGCGCGCAGATCCCATACGACTGCTCTCGTCTTGGCGTCGAGAATCCACGCCGCCGCCGGCCACGTCGTCTGCTCATCGTCCTGCCAATCGGCCCCGTCGCGGCTCTGCAGCCGGTCAGGCCACGGTTCCGCGCCAACAGCGATGATCCGCAATTCCTGCGGCGCGGTCAGCATGAATCCGGAAACGCGGTGCTCCCGCGGCGGGAGATCGCGGATATCGACCAGAGTGGGGCTTTGAGCGAGGGCG
>WNGO01003191.1_pt1 | contig 11895 bp, 8 predicted proteins | sample 5400511 | NCBI WGS metagenome assembly WNGO01 (sample SAMN13153380, study PRJNA577476) | soil metagenome | isolation source: 20 cm soil or saprolite under Garry oak tree replicate 2 | place: USA:California | collected 2016-06-15
CACGTTTTTATCTGCTATCTGGCTTACCTCCTCCTATCGCTCCTCAAATTCCGCCTCCGCCCCCTCGCTCTCTCTCCGCAACAGGCGCTGGATGAACTCCACACCATGTACAAGGTCTACCTACGAGACGCTAAGCGCGGTTTCCAAATCTCCCGCGTCGTTACCCTCAGTAAGAAACAGGAGACCATCCTTAAGACTATTGATCGCAAGCTCCTGAAGGCGCAAGACTGATGTAGTGAGTATTTTTGCTCCGGAATTCAGGTGGTTGCCTATGGCGAATTGGCGATCGGGCTCGCGCTCGTTCTCGGCATCCTCGTGCGTCCGGCAAGCTTCTGCGGTCTCCTCCTCATGCTCACTATGCTCTTCTCTTCGGACTATCCCGGTGCTGGAGCGCCCCTCTGGCAATACTTCGGCGCAAGCCTGAGCCACTCGGTATTTGCGCTCTGTTTCGCCGCGTTTCTAGTCGGGCACGCGGACTCCGTCTTGTCGGTTGCGACGTTGCGAAAAAATCACCTGATTAATGGTGGTGACAGGGATCAGTGAGCCGCAGGTTTTAGCACCGCGGTATTGCGCTCGTCTCCCGCAATGATCCGGTAAAGTTTTTTCAACTCCTCGACCTTGTTCAGCGGTACGCTCAACTCTTTCACTTCAAATGTCCGCGTGTACTTCAGCGTGTTCCCGTTCACTTCCGTCTTGCTGTGATAGCTTGCGAAACTGTAGTCCGCGTTCACCGGCGCCGGCAGGTCGTCAACCTCGTAACCCGTCGGCAGCGTGATTTCAAACGTGTCCGTATCTCGCGACGGCCCTTCGAATTCCACAGGATATTTTCGCGGCTCCTTGGTCTCCAGCACGTCGCTCGATTTATTGCCAACGACACGTGGCCGGACGAGCAGAAGGTCGCCCGCAGTCTTTGCATAATTCTGCGCTTCTACCGAGTAGTTATAGACGAACGGCAGGTCCGTCGCCTGCAAGTTGCCGACGGTTGCCTTGGTGATTTGAAAGGTACCCAGTGAACGGGATAGGACAGTCTCGATAGGCTTGATTTTGTCCGCATCCTTCGTCGCGGCGCGCAGCGCCCACCGCTGCGAAGAGGCATGATCGCCCATGCGAACTTCCCGCACATCGCCGCTGAGCGTCCCGTTCGCGCTCAGTTTGAGTTGGGCGCTCCTTTGAATCCCGTTCATTGCCGGAGGCAGTTCCGGAAGCCGGAGCAGATCACCGCCGTCCGGCGTCACCAGCAAGGCGTAGTTTGACTGCAACTCGCCGCGCAAGCGCCCAAACGGCATCAGGTCATCCGTGGGATCAAAAAAGAGCAAGTTTCCGAGCTTGGAATGATGAAAAGTAGCAACAAGCGAGGCATCCTCCATTTGATCCGGCAAGCGAATCGCGAGGATCGCGTGATTAAAGATTCCGAGGCGCGGCGGCACATCCGGCCCGACGACCCCGCGCGTGGTATGAATTGCCACATGATAGGAGTCGACCCCAATCTCGCGCAGCATGGAAGAGAGCAGCGCGGACTTGTCCTTGCAATCTCCGTAACGATGAACGTAGACGTCGGACGCCGCATGAGGTTGCCATCCTCCGATCCCCAACTCGATCGCCACGTAGCGAACATCATTCTGCGTGAAGCGTGCCAGGGCGCGCATCTGCTCAAGTTTGCTGGCGGAGTTCTTTGTGAGCTCGGCGACCTTCTGCTTGATCTCAGGCGAGGCATCTTGTCGGCTCTTCCAGAGGTCCGTGTACCACCGGCCCATATCGCTCCAGGATGAAAAAGTCTTGCCTGATGAAACGCTTCCTGGTGCAAAGAATCTGACGAGTAATTGCCCCGCCAACTCTAGATAGGGAGGCATTTCGCGTTCCGGCTCAATGGCCGCCACATCATTCACAACCCACTGCCACTGGTTGTTGCCCAGTGACTGGGGTTCCACGGCGACGTGGTTTAGCCAAACCGCCTTGTATTCCCAGCTTGCAGGCAGTTGTAAAGTGTAGCGAGCCTCGCGCAGTGGAACGCCGCTCTGGAACACCCATTCATCCTGAAAGATGAACGGGCGGTCCTCGTGTTCCACTTCGTAACCAATGATATTCCCGGGTTCAGGAGCCGGGATCTCCATGACTTTGACGTGCAGATCTGAAAAGAGCTCTCCACCTTCGACGTCAAAATACCCTCTCTCTGTCGTCTCCTTTTCCTTCACTTCGTAGTCTTTGCCTTGCGCGGGAATGCACCACCCATGAATGTTGGTGATGCGCGTTTCGGCATCGTAGGTGAAATGGAGTGTCCCAAAATGGCGCCCCTCGGGACGCAAAATCTTGTAGGCTTGGCGATCCGTCTCTTTGATCTTGCCGTTTGGCTGGACATTCAGAATCTCTTCGGAGTAAAGCAGCACGGCGGCAGTTTTTTCATCGTGTTTGGGCAGTGGAGCACTTACCAGCGCGTGCATCCAAGCCGGGGCATCCGCTGCGTCAAGCCGAATTGCCGCAGGGAAAATCATGACCGCGAACACTGCAAATAGCATTGCAATAGGCCGGGGTCGCGGCAGCCACTCATTTATCAGAGGATGCGGTTCCCGGTTGCAGGACAATTTGTTGCTCATCACCAGACCTCACGAGTTGGTAGAAAGTCCGCAGCACTGAATATTGTTCCGCCGGCAGCATAAATAAGTCGCTGCGGAGCGCCCTCTTGAAGTGCAAACTACCGTTGTTGCCTTCCGCTTTCAACGTATATTGAACCGCCTTGGCATCCTGGTCCACTGGCTTGGGCACGCTGCCAACTTGCCAACCGAGAGGCAATTCGACGTTCACCTCGTCGATCTTCTGGAAGGGAAAAGCGAAATAGACGGGGAAGACGCGGCTGGCATGCTCAAACATATGTTTCTCCGGCCCGCTGAAGAGCCCTACTGGAAGCAGCGCGCGTTTCCCGGCGCCGGAAACCCAGCCGGAAACCTTCACTTCATACTCCACCACAAACGGTTCATTCGCATTTTTCCAATCCGGTTGCTTCTTGAGTTCCAGATCGATGGCTGCCGGCACTTGTTCCTTCATCTGATCTTCGAGAAGCTTTTTGCGCGCGGCGTCATCCTCGTTGCGTTCCTCCATCCGGAGCGCATAGGCTTCCAGACCCGTGTAAGTGACCGTCACTTTGCCTTCCAGCGAGCCATCATCCGTCAGCTTCATATCCGCCTTGCGCTCTATGCGTGAGACAGAACTTTCTGGTAGCGGCGTTTGGACCCAACTGCCGCCATCCTTGTCGAGCCGTCGTCCCTGGACACCAGTCTCGACCCACGGCAGTAAACCATACGGCATGAAGGCGGCGCCTGGATCAAAGAAGAGATCCTTGCCGTTGAGTTTGACCGCGACAACTTTCGCTTCAAGCTCCTTGCTGTTCATCCGCTTGGGGTTGAAGAAATACTCGGCCCGGCTGGCGACCAGTGCAGGATACGCTTCAAAGCCTGCTGCCCTGGCCAAGGCCAGAAAAAGCCAGGTAATGTCGTAGCCGGTGCCGTAGCCGTTCTTCCAGAGCTCTTCGACGTTATTGATGGACTTGGGCTTATCGCGCTTTTCCTCTTCCCCGATCCTGCGCGGCTCATAGCTGAGGTTTCTGACCTGCTGGCACCGCGCATAGATTTTCTGCAGCTTCACTTCCGGCGCGTCCGACGCCAAGACAATTCCACCAACCGCTTCTTCCATCGCTTTGCGTTTGTCAACGAAGCTTTCCACGCGGCCATATTGCTTCTTGCCGAAACTCTTCCAGTACTTGTCCTCATTTGACTCGAAAGCGTCTTCGCTATAGACAAAGTTGACTCGGAACTTCAACTCATTCTCCGGCGGCATATAGTCTTCCAAATTGAAGGCTGCCACGTTCACCGCGGTCATGCGGACAAGCCCGTCCGCGCCCTGCTTTGGGGGTTCGGTGCCCGAGGGGAGACCGGCGGGCCAATTCCACTGAACGGGCAGCCGATCAGAAGGCTTCAAAGTAAAAACTGCCTTTTTCGTGAAGAGCTCTTCGCTCAGAATCCATTGCGAACTGTAAACGTAACCGTCAGCAAAATCGTAATTGAAATGGTATTCGATTATGCTGCCGACCTGCACGTCCGGCATGGTAAACGTCTTGGCCAGAAATTTTGAACTCTTGGACTTGACGATGGTTTGCTCGTAGACCTTGCCGTCAAAATTCAGGATCGTGCCGTCCGGGTGAATAGTGCGCGCACGGATGTTGCTGATCGTGGCCTGCTGCCGTGGATACTCGATCTCCACGTTGCCGTACTTGCGGCCCTCCTCGGTCAGGATTTTAATCCGCAGGTAGTTGTATTCCGTGTTGGCCCTTCCCAGATCCTTTCGGTCCACTTGCCGGTACAGATACACCGCCAGCGCTCCTGGCGCTTCCGGCGCGCTGGTCATCTTCAACTCTTCCTGGGAGATCGGCTGCCATTCGTCCCCAGCACTTACCGGCTGGGTGCGTCGCACGGCGGCCCCCACGAATAGCAGCAAAACGAGCACGAACAGGCGGCGATAGCTCACCATGGGCCTCCCATTTTGAATTGGCAGGAATGCGAAATTTCGAATCAAAGCAGGAAGAACGCCGGAGCCCGCACCTCGGAGAAATGACCGCTTTGCGGTCACCAGGGGTATCGACGAATTCGCGGTTGCCTGCGACGTGAGGGGGTCCCGTCCCATGGGCATTGTTGCTGACCTGGGCAACGTATACTGCGGGATAATACAGGGATGCTCCGTCGCTGTCAATGGTGTTGGCAGAACACTTCCTCTTCGCCCAGGCGAGGATTCTCTTTCCCACCCCGCCCACCTGCGGCATAATCCCCCCGCACAGGGCAGCGTTGGCATCCGATTCCGGCAAATGGGGAGGATTCAGTGAGCGAGCGTCCATGGAATTCGACGGCACCCCCGGGTGAATTCCGCACCTACGTGCCGGCCGAGGAGAGCCCCAAGGAATTTACCATTCGCGCGGTGATCCTTGGCGCTCTCTTCGGACTGCTTTTCGGCGCGGTGACCGTGTACGTCGGCCTGCGCGCCGGGCTCACCGTTTCCGCTTCGATCCCTATTTCCGTGCTCTCCATCAGCATTCTTCGCGCTTTCGGCCGCTCCACCATCCTCGAAAACAACATCGTCCAGACCACCGGCTCGGCGGGAGAATCGCTCGCCGCGGGTGTCATGTTCACGATCCCTGCGCTGATCTTTCTCGGCTTCGGCTCCGAATTCACATTTTGGCGGATTTTCCCATTGGCTCTTCTCGGCGGATGGCTCGGCGTGCTCTTCATGGTGCCGCTGCGGCGGCAACTCATCGTCAAGGAACACGGCAACCTGGCATTTCCCGAAGGGACTGCCTGCGCCGACGTGCTCGTCGCGGGAGAACGCGGCGGCTCCTTCGCGGGCCGTGTCTTCTGGGGACTCGGTCTCGGCGGCGTCTACACCTTCCTCATGAACACCGTTCAAGCGTGGACATCGCAGCCGGAAGGCCGGCCCAGTTGGTTCCCCGGTGCGAGTTTTCGAGCGGCAATCACCTCTGAATATCTGGGGGTCGGCTACATCATCGGCCCCCGGGTCTCCGGCATACTCTTCGCCGGCGGCATCATCTCTTGGCTGGTCATGATGCCCGCCATCAAGTTCTACGGGCAGCTTGCCGGCAACACGCCGATCTATCCCTCTACCATTCCGATCCCCCTAATGTCACCGGATGACATCTGGCGCAGTTACATCCGCCCCATGGGCGCGGGGGCCGTCGCCGCCGCTGGGTTGATCACCCTGCTGCGCACTCTGCCTACCATCATTTCCGCACTGCGTGCCGGCTTGAAAGACGTGCGTGCCGAGGGCGCGGGCCAATCGACAGCCTCCAGCCGCATCGACCGCGACGTCTCGATGCGCTGGGTCATCTCGGGCTCGATCCTCATCGTCGTCATGATGTGGGTGTTGCTGACGTTTCATCCCATGCAGGGAGCCAGCACCTATTGGTATCAAAACTTGTTCGCCGCCTTCTTCGTTGTCGTGTTCGGTTTTCTTTTCGTTACTGTCGCGGGGCGCATCAGCGGGCTGCTCGGCAATTCGTCGAATCCCATCAGCGGCATGAGCATCGCAACTCTGATGGCCACCTGCGCGATTTTCTTCCTCGCCGGATGGACGTCGGCAAATTATGCCGTGCTCGCGCTCATGATTGGCGGGGTGGTTTGCATCGCCGCCGCCATCGCCGGCGCCACCTCGCAGGATTTGAAAACCGGCTATCTCGTCGGCGCAACGCCTTTCTGGCAGCAGATGGGGCTTCTCGTTGGCGTCACCGTGTCCACCGTGGCCATCGGCGCGACCCTGAATCTGATGAACAAAGGCCTGGAGAAGTACATCCCCACGCCGATTCCCGTCAGCATCCAGGCTTTGCCATCCGGCGTGAAAATCGAGCGCGATTCGTTCACCTACCAAAACAAGAGCTACGTGCTGATCAATTCTCTGGGCTCGCATGAAATTCCCGACGGCGAATATCTCTACGACGCCGGCACCCGTCAAATCGAGTTTCAATGGGCGCAGGGCATCGGCAGCGATAAAGCTCCGGCGCCGCAGGCGCGACTGATGGCTACGGTCATCAATGGCATTCTCAATCAGCGCTTGCCCTGGCGTCTGGTGCTCATGGGCGTCGCCTTGGTCATCGCCGTGGAGGTCCTCGGAGTTCGTTCGCTAGCCTTTGCTACTGGCTCCTATCTTTCCATCGCCACCACCGGAGCCATGTTTGCCGGCGGGCTCGTCCGCGCGCTGGTCGAAGCAACCACCAGGAAGAAGGACGAAAGCGAAGCCAGCCCCGGCGCCCTCTATTCCAGCGGATTGATCGCTGCGGGAGGAGTCTTCGGCCTCCTCGGCATCATCATAGCCCTGCTGCAGGACCCGGAGATCTCCAATCGCGTCCCGCATTGGCTCACCTCCGCTCTTGGTCTGCCCTGGCGCGCAGATCTCTTCGCCTTCGGCCCCAAATTGATGGGGCCGCTCGCGACCAGCAATCTATTCGGCATTTTCATGTTCGCTCTACTCGCGGCCTCGCTCTTCTACTTCGCCCGCAAGAAGCTGAACTAGCGGATCACGAAACCTGCTTTGACGCCCGCGATTCGCCGCCGTACACTGCATCTATGGGGACTAGGTTTGGCGCGCGGCGTTACAACTTTGACTGGCGCAGTTTCATTACCCCAGGCGTAAAACTGCTCGTGCTGGTTTGCTCCGGCGTTTTTCTTTTGCAGACTTTTGTCGGGCTGCTCGCTCCTCCCGCGGCGACCATCTGGCTGCTCAAATGGTTTGCGCTGATTCCCGAAGCTGTAACGCACCACATTCCTCCCCGCATTTGGCAGCCTTTTACCTACATTTTTCTGCACGGCGGCCTTTTCCACTTGCTGATCAACATGCTCATGCTCTGGATGTTCGGCCGGGACCTGGAACTTGTCTGGGGCAAGCGCCGTTTTCTGAATTATTTCTGCATCTGCGGGGTTGGCGCGGGGCTTATCGAGCTTATCGTCAAAACGATTCCAGTTTTCTTTGGAGGCTTGCCTTCGGTAACGCCTACCATCGGCGCCTCAGGCGCTATTTTTGGCATTCTCATGGCCAACGCTGTGCTCTTCCCGGACCGCCGCATCTGGCTGATTCCCCTTCCAGTCACAATTCCGATGCGCCCTTACGTGGCGGTGATGGGGGCCATCGAATTCTTCTCCACGATCGGTTCCGGCGGAGACAACGTCAGCCATGTCTGCCATCTCGGCGGCATGCTTGTCGGTTATCTCTACCTCCGTCGCGGCTCGTTCCTATATAACGTCAGGAACACCGTCACTGACTGGCAGCACAAACGCAGTCGCAAGCGTTTCGAAGTCTACATCGACAAACACAAGAAGGACCCGCCTTCTCGGCCTGATAATTGGGTGAATTAGGGCAAAGACCACAAAGTTGCCTTTGACTTTCTACTATATTTCTGCTATAATTAACTCTATATGAAACTCCATTTGGAGTGCGGCGGCTCGCTGCCGCTTTTCCGACATACCAGCTGTCGATCCCGGGCCGAGCCTGTTTGATTCCCACTGCCCGCCACTATTGCTTTAAGTCCTGTGGGGTGGGGGCAGTCGGAAGCGATTTTCCACCGAAGACTGGCGACCGATAACTGTCTACGCTGGCCCGCCAATGATATGAAATTTCATGAAGTTCGTCGTCCCGCGAATGCCCATCGGTGTGCCTGCCACGATTCCGATGACGTCCCCCTTGCGCACCAGCCGCTCTTCCAGCAGACGTTTCTCAGCGACCTTAGCTAGCCCGTCCACCTTTTGCACGTCCTGAATCTTCCTTGGCAGCGCGCCCCAGATCAGCGCCATCCGCCGCCGCGTCTCCGCCTCCGGAGAAAACGCGACAATCGGCACCAGCGGCCGGTAGCGCGATACCAAACGCGCCGTAAATCCGCTGTGCGTAAACACCGCGATCAGCTTCATGTGCAGCTCCCGCGAGGCGTGGCACACCAGCTCTGCGACGGTTTCCGCAACTTTCAATTGCTCCTGGGGCGCCGGTCGCGGAAATTCCCGGATGCTTGCTTCCGCTTCTTCGATGATGCGGGCCATCATGCCAACGGCCTCAATCGGATACTTCCCCGATGCGGTTTCCGCCGAAAGCATCACCGCGTCCGAGCCGTCGAAAATCGCGTTGGCCACGTCCGAGGCTTCCGCGCGCGTCGGCCGCGGGTTCTCCGTCATCGATTCCAGCATCTGCGTCGCCGTAATCACCGGGCGCCGGAATTCCCTGGCTCGCGCAATAATCGCTTTCTGAACCACCGGCACGCGCTCCGGATTCATCTCCACGCCAAGGTCGCCCCGCGCCACCATCACGCCGTCGGCGGCCCGCAGAATCGCGTCGAGATTATCGATAGCCTCCGGCTTCTCCAGCTTCGCGATCACCGGAGTGTCTCTCCCCGCGCGGCGAATCAGCTGTTTCGCCAGCAGCACGTCCTCCGGGCGACGGACGAAGCTCACGGCCATGTAATCCGCGCCGTGTTTCAGCGCGAATTTCAGGTCGGCGCGGTCTTTTGGCGTCAGCGCGGGAACGCGCAGTTTGATTCCCGGCAGGTTGATCCCTTTGTGCTCGCCAAGCGCCCCGCCGTTCACGACTTGGCAAATCACCTCCCGCCCGCTGACTTTTTCCACGCGCAGCTCGATCAATCCATCCGAGAGCAGGATGCGGTCGCCGCGGTGCACTTCATGCGGTAGCGGCGTGAAAACTGTATTCACCCGCGTCGAATCGCCCAGAATCTTCGCGGTCGTGATCACGAACTTTTGCCCGCTGCGCAGCAGCACCGGCCCGCCGCCCGCCAAGGGTCCGGTCCGGATTTTCGGTCCCTGAAGATCGGCAAGAATCGCAATCGGCTTTTCGTGCTCGATGGCCGCCATTCGCATCATCGAGATGTTCTTCGCATGCTCCTCGTGAGTCCCATGCGAAAAATTGAGCCGCGCCACGTCCATACCCGCGCTCAACAGTCGATCGATCATCCGCGGCGAACGGCTCGCCGGTCCGATCGTGCAGACAATTTTGGAATGACGAAAACTCATGCTCTTTTCTGCGGCAAGGATTCCCGTTTGCTTGTATGGTTCACAGGAAGGGTGCGCAAAACGACTGTCTTTTTTCTATCTTCTCGATTTGCTTCTTGCTTCCCTACCGCGCGACCACGAATTCCGCGATGACCCGCGCCAATACCTCCACTCCCTTGGTGAAGGACGCCAGCGGGATCCGCTCATCGTCCCCGTGCATCCGCCGGAAGTCCTCCTCTGTCAGCGGGAACGGCAGAAAACCGTAGGACTGGACGTTGTGCAACCGCAACTGCGCGGAATCCGTGGCCCCCGTGGACTGAAACGGCAGCACCGGCGCGCCGGAAAATTCTTTCCCCGCAACCTTTGTGATTGTGGCATAGAAATCGTTTTCCAGCGAAGACGGCGGCGCCGCCAATCCCGCATCCGGCTGGAGCTCAAATCGGATCTGCGGATCGTTCACCAGTTTCTTCAGCTCCGCCAGTAGCACATCGATGGTGTCGCCCGGCAGCAATCGTATGTTCAGGTTGGCGCGCGCCTCCCCGGGAATGACGTTCGCACGCACACCTGCCGCCAGCATCGTCGGCGCGATCGAATCCCGCAGCATCGAGTTCCACAATGGACTTGCGTCCGAAATCACTCTCTGCGCGTGCTCCCCGCGGTCCGGTGCATCCAGCGAGCGCATCCATTTCCCCATTTCATCGTCTTCGATGGCCGCGAGCTGCTCGAAATATCGCCGCACTATCGTCGTGAAGTGCACCGGTGCGGAGTAGCTCCCGATTTTCGCCACCGCCGCGGCTAGATGCACCACCGCATTGTCCTTCGTCGGCATCGATGCATGTCCCGACGTCCCGCGCGCGATCACCGTGACGTTTACGGGAACTTTCTCGCTCGCCTGCACCGCGACGTATTGCACTTTGCCGTTCTTCAGCAAAACCTCGCCGCCCTCATTCAGCGCGAACCCGGCCGCAAACTTGTCCCAGTGTTTCGCGATCAGAATCTTGATTGTCGTCGATCGCGCCGCGACCGTATAGGTATCCGTCCTTTTCGACCGCCGCGAACGGATCGACGGTCCACTTCGGCTTCTCCACCCCCACCACATCCATGTGCGCCACCAGCAGCAGCGCTTTCGAAGGATCAGCCATCGCCGTGCTTTTCAGTCGCGCCACCAGCGCGCTGCGCCCCGGCGTTAAATCCAGAATTTCCGCCTTGATTCCCTCCTTCTGCAAAACCGCCGCGATGTACATAGCTGCGAGTTGCTCGTTTCCCGGCGGATTCGTCGTGTTGATCTTAATGAGGTCCGCCAGCCAGCTTTGCGCTTCCTTCGCAATTGTCGAGGTATCCCCGATCGGCGGCGGATTCATCGGCATTCCCCGTGGCGCCGCTGGCGAAACCTGCGCGGCAACCGGAATACTTGCGGCCATCGCCAACGCCGCCGCTCCCACCATCCTCTGGACCATGCGATTCGAGTTCACGAATCTATCCTCCTGGTTACGGTTGCCGCAACACAGCCGCCTCAGTAAACGTTTTGCCTTAAATGTGCTTCATACTAACATGCAGGTGTGGGCGCTTGGCCTCGGCATTGGCGTTGCGTTGCTTAAATTCAACCGCTTCTTGGCAACCACGTCGCCCCGCAGGCAGGAATCATCGCCAGTTTGGAATTTTTGAGCGCAATCGAGGAGTACATGATGAAGGCCATTCTTTCCGTAGTTCTGCTGGCAGTTCTGGCGACCGCTCTGGTCTTGCCGCTGGCTGAGAATTCTGTCTTTGCCCAGGCCTCCACCGGCCCCCAGGGCGGTTCCCCGCAGCAGCAGCAGAACCCGGCTCCGCCTACTGCACCAACTACGGCGCAGCAGCCTCCGCAGGCCGGCGTCACCATTGCCGTCGACGTTCCCATCGTCACGCTAGATGTCGTCGCCACCACGCAGCACGGCGACATCATCCCTGGCCTCAAGAAAGAAAACTTCCGCATCCTCGACGATGGTGTGCCGCAAACCATCAGCAACTTCGCCCCCACCGACGCTCCGATCACCATGGTCCTCCTCCTGGAGTTCAGCAACGACCGCTGGGGCGGCATTTTTACTTATTTGTCAAAATATTGGTCGCAATCCTTATTTCCCAATCTGCAGCAGAAGGACTGGATCGCGCTCGAAACCTTTGATATGAAAACGCGCATCGAGGTGGATTTTACGCAGAATAAAGATGAAGTTCTCAATGGCATCTATCACCTTTACTTCCCTGGGTTCAGTGAATCGAACATTTTCGATGCTCTTCTCGAGACCGTGGATCGCTTGAAGGACGTGAAGGGTAAGAAGTCCATTGTGGTGTTGGCCAGCGGCGTGGACACTTTTTCCAAACACAC
>WNGO01002421.1_pt1 | contig 11891 bp, 16 predicted proteins | sample 5400511 | NCBI WGS metagenome assembly WNGO01 (sample SAMN13153380, study PRJNA577476) | soil metagenome | isolation source: 20 cm soil or saprolite under Garry oak tree replicate 2 | place: USA:California | collected 2016-06-15
ATTCAGCCCGCGGACCTCCAGGAACTGCTCGATCACGGCGCCAAAGTTGTTGTTCTCTCCCGAGGAATGAAGGAATGTCTGCAGATCCCACCTGAGACATTGGATTTTCTCAAGGAGAGACAGATCGAAGCGCATGTCCTGCCCACCGCCGACGCCGTGCAGCTCTACAACCAGCTCGCGGAAAAGGAGGCGGTTGGCGGACTATTCCACACGACATGCTGACAAAGCTGCGGCTTGCCTCCGGCAAGCAACGCGCAACGCTCAACTCCGAAGGCTTTCGCCTCACCCCCCGCGGGCAAGCTGAGCAGACGCTCAACTAAAATACGCCAGCGTCGGCTTCTATTTTGCGACTTCGAGCTTTTATCCTTTCAAGCCGCGAAACCACCCTCCATCTCCATCTCCATCTCGTCACTCCTGATTCAAGTTTCTGAATTTATCTGACAGGTCCGAGACAAGTTTTTCTCGATTGTCCGGGCGAACCTCAATCACGGTGACATCTGGACGCATCTTAATCGCGTCGGCGAATGGCAGGAATCGTGCGAAGATTGTGGCGAGAACCGGCACGCCGCTGTCGAGCGCCTCATTTACCGCATGGCAAAAGATCGCCGAGCGGATTTCCATCGGGCCGATCTCGTCGATCACGGTAAGCCGCCGAGCATCGACCGCCTCACGGACCGCCTTGACGCCCACTGCTTCGAGCGCGGAAAGATCGAGCCGGTATTTTCCGACGCGCTCGGGCGTTGTGAAATCGACATGCGCGAATACAGCTTCATGCCCGTCGAGCGCCACGACCTTGAATCCGACCCGCGTGCCATGTTTGCGGATCTCCTCGGTATAAAAACCACCGGAGCATTGCGGCAGCTCCTCCAAAACACCTTTGATCAACGTCGTTTTGCCGGAGCCGGGACGACCGGTGAGCAGAACTTTTTGGCCCACGGAGAAAAATCGCATCAGATGCCCCGTGCGTCGAGATGGCGCTTAAATGTCCCACCATCGGACACCTCCGACATAGGCGTCTCTATCGCAGCATAAGTTTCCATTCGAGCGGAATTGCGCGGGCGTGCCGCGATATTTAGGTTGTATAACGGCGAAAAAGCTAGTTTGGCTTCGAGAAGCTCTCGTCCAAAGATGTCAGCCAGCTCGGGGGCAAGAACGCGTTGCTTGGCGACATGATTCGTGCGCTCAAGGGCATCTGAGAAACTTGGAAGACTACATTTCTCAGCGGCGAGATGTGGCAGGCTCGTTCGCCCTCGCGGCCGGCAGTTTTGGCGTAGTTTATTCAGGTAAGACTCCACGCCCAACGCTCGACGTCCAACTTTCAACGTTCAATTAAGAACGCGCAGAGGCAATCTGGCGCAAAGATCCACCCCAAACCCCGCGACGATTGTTCTGAATTGGGCGTTGGACGTTGAGCGTTGAGCGTTGGACGTTTGCTTTGTGATCTCGAAAACACAAAGCGCCCTGCTCATCGTTGGTCACGGTTCCACGGTGAATCCGGACTCGAGCGCGCCGACCCTGGCGCACGCGGCAGAAATTCGACGGCGAGGCGCTTTCCGAGACGTTCACTGCGCTTTCTGGAAAGAGGAGCCAAGTCTGCGCGACGCCCTGTTCCTGTTTGATCCCGACGAAATTCGCGATGTTTATGTCGTGCCCAATTTTATCAGCGAAGGCTATTTCACGCAGACGGTAATTCCGCGCGAGCTTGAGTTGGCCGGTCCAATGACGAAGCGGGCCACCGGGCAAGCATGGCACTACTGCGCACCGGTAGGCAATAATCCGTCTGTGACGGAGCTGCTTTTGCGACGGGCAAAGGAGGTGGCGCCCGATGCTGATCTGGCTCAGACGAGTCTGCTTATCGTGGCGCACGGCACCGATTTGAATGAAAACAGCGCATTCGCAGCAAAACGGGAGGCCGACAAAATTCGGGCGCAAGGCGAATATGCAGCGGTTTTAAATGTTTACATGGAAGAGCCGCCGCTGGTGGCCGATTGGAAGGAATTAACCGACACGAAGAATGTGGTCGTTGTCCCGTTTTTTATTTCCGATGGTCTGCACAGCTACGAGGACATTCCCGTGTTGTTGGGGATTAAAGCGGACGCGAGCTCAACAAGTCCCTCTAAGCAGAACCACAGCCCGGATCCATCACTGAGCGATTCACACGTGGATGACGCTTCGAACCAAGGCGAAGTGTTTCAGCGCAATCCCTACCGGATCAATGATCGGTTGCTGTTTTATGCCAGTTCGATCGGAACCGATCCACGGTTTGCCCAAATCATCATCGAGCAAGCGATTAGTTTTGATCGAGCGAATCAGTTGCAATCTGCACCATAATCGCTTCTGTCGAAGGTTACCCGGACCCAGATGAAGCCTGAAACTGTTAAACGGCTGCAGGAAATTGGCGCCTTTGCGCTGGCGGGCGGGTGCACGGCAAAACGTTTAAAACATTTGGTGGAAATGATCAGAGCCGCCCGCAATTATCGTTGGGTCGGCATTTACAAAGTGGCGAAAAAGGAATTTGTGATTCTGAGCGAAACCGGCAATGAGCCGCCGGCATATCCGCGTTTCCCGATCACGCAAGGCTTATGCGGTGCGGCCCTGGAGTCGGGAAAATCAATTGTGGTTGGCGATGTGCGGAAAGACGCGAGATATCTGCCCGCCTTCCACACCACCCGGTCGGAAATTATCGTTCCAATGATTAATGAGCATAAGCAGATCCTCGGAATGCTTGATGCCGAAAGCGATAAGGTGAACGCTTTCGGAGACGAGGATCGAAAATTTCTTGAGCGCGCAGCCGGTCTTATCGCCCACTGTTTATCGTAAAAATACGCGGCGCAATGCCCGAGGCAATTGAGCGTGCTTTGCAGACTGTACTTGCTGGCGGCTTGTGTTATGTCGGGCAGATTGCCGTTCGGCCGTCAACTCAAGGCGGATTTGTCCTTTCACATCGCGATGATAAAGGACGGACGGACCTGCATGTCGCCCGGGGGGGCGAGCAGGCGGCAGAAATTGCCAGATTCGACGACGCTGGGAATTATCGGCCGCTCAAGACTGCGCCCAACCTATGCCACGGCTGGCGATTGGAAGTCGCGACGTTGGATGATTTAAGGCACGCTCTCGATTATTTTTATCCCGGCCGGCTCGCTGTCTTCGCGGCGTGGCAGGAGGAGCGCCTTAAGACAACGGCGCTGCGCGAAACGCTGGCTAGACAATCGGGAATGTATCGCGTTGCGGCAAAGATTTCCGATGAGCAGCTCAACGATGTCGTCGGAACGTTTTGTCGATCTGGTGGCGGGTGCTTGCGCACGATTCTGTGGCGACGTGAGGCGAGCGGTTCCGTGGCTTCAAGCAAATTACCGCCAGCAAAATTTGATCCCAATTGCGATCAGGCACTGGCATTGAGCGGGCCGGGGTCGGCGGCCCCGGCTACAACTGCCCCAACTGTGATTCCGCTCCTATGTCAGGAAGCTTGTAATTTGCTCGTGGCCGAGTGCCGCAAAGTTGTGAAAGGCGAGGAGAGGCGTGCCTTGTAGCGACACTCGGAGCGTCCTACGTGTTTAGGGTTCGTTGCTGTGACTGTCATTAACACCCTGCTTTAGCGGGGTGCGAAACGTCAAGGCAAGCATCCCTAACCGCTTCAGCGGTTTTTTTCACCGCGCCCGAGAAACCGCTAAAGCGGTTTTCCGCCCTGTGACGCCGCAGGCACCTCGCTGAAGCGAGGTGTTAATGAGAGAATGGTCACTGCGCTTACCACGAGAGGCTAAACACATACGCGCTCTCTGAGCGTGGCATTATTTTGCTGATATTTGCGGCGGTCGCAGACCGCCGCTACAGCAGAAAATGATCATTCGCGCGCGCGTCGTCGTGACAATGGACGGCCCGCCAATTGAAAACGGCGCCGTCGCGATTTCGGAAGATCGAATCATCGATGTCGGCACGTTCGCAGATGTCGAGAAGCATAGCCCAGGCGAGGTTCTTGACTTGGGCGAATACGCGCTGCTGCCGGGGCTGATTAACGCGCATTGCCATCTCGATTATACCTGCTTGCGCGGAAAGATTCCGCGGCCGGATTCATTTACCAAGTGGATCGGTGCGATTAATGCCGAGAAGGCGAAGCTTGCCGCTGATGACTACATCAAATCCATCAATGCAGGATTCGCCGAAGCGAGAAATTACGGCACAACGACGATTGCCAACCTGGTGGCGTTCCCCGAACTGGTTGCGAAAATTGACGAGCCGATCCGTACCTGGTGGTTTGCGGAATTGATTGATGTTCGCGAACCGAATCGAGCAAGTGACATCGTCGATCGGGCGGTTGGCTCATTGAAAGCAGCGAAGAACTGGGGCCTGGCGCCGCACGCGCCTTTTACAGCCTCTGCAAACTTATTTCGCCGCTGTGAAGAGGTTGCGCGAGCCGAGACCATATCGCTTACCACGCATTTAGCCGAATCCGCCGAAGAAATGTCGATGTTTGGCGGTGCATCCGGGCCGCTTTACGAGTTTATGAAAGAAATCGGACGTGATATGGGCGATTGCGGCGGGACGACGCCGCTCAGCGTCTTTTTGAAGCTTCCCGGCGTCGGCGGTCGCGTCCTACCTCACAAAGACAGGGCATGGATCGTTGCACACCTAAACGACCTTACGGAAACCGATTTAAATCTCCTTAAGGCATCTGAAAATCGATTCGACCTCGTTCATTGCCCACGAAGTCACGAGTATTTCCAACATTCTACGTTCGAGTATAAAAAATTGCGCAACTTGGGATTCAATATCTGCCTGGGAACGGATAGTTTGGCGAGCAACGACGACTTGAGCTTGTTCCGCGAGATGCGCGCATTTCGAAAGAAGCATTCAGGGGTTTTTCCGGAGGATATCGTATCTATGGCGACCGTGAATCCGGCGAAGGCTCTCGGGAAACCGCACCTGCTGGGTCGCATTCGGACGAACTACTTCGCCGACATGGTCGCGATTCCCTTCGAAGACTCGCGGAAAAGCTTGTATGAAGCGCTCAGTAGCTACGACGGCGTGATCGGCTGGCTCATGATCGGTGGTAAGGCGACCAAACTATAGTTTTGATAGGATTCTCATTTCCGCTTTATTTTTCTCAAACCTGAAATATTCTCCGCCCTGAGATTCTATGGCGAAGATCATCATTATCGACGACGAGCCCGCCATGATTGAAGTCATTGTGACGCTCTGTCGCGAAAAGGGTCACCAGGTTTTTCCGTTCAACTCCGCCACAAAAGCGGTCGAACAGCTCGATTCAATTCAGCCGCAGGTCGTAATCACCGACATCAAGATGGAGACGATGAGCGGCTTCGATGTGCTGCGGCACGTGCGCGAGCATCATCGCCAGACACACGTGATTTTGATCACAGCTTATGCGTCGGTCGATACGGCAATCGAGGCAATGAAGATGGGCGCGTACGGTTATGTGCCGAAGCCTTTCAAGATTGACGAGCTCCAGCTCACCCTGCAGCGGGCCCTCGATCATCAGGCCGCTGTGCGTGAGAACACCTACCTTCGGAAAGAACTAAAGAATCGTTACCGTTTCGAGAACATCATCGGCACCAGCCGAAAGATGCAGAATGTTTATAATTTAATTAACAAGGTGGCAGACACGGACAGCACCGTTCTGATCGTCGGCGAGAGCGGGACCGGCAAGGAATTAGTGGCGCGCGGTTTGCATTTCAACAGCAATCGCCAGCATCATCCGTTCGTGGCAATTAACTGCAGCGCTTTGCCGGAGAACTTGTTGGAATCGGAATTGTTCGGTCACAAAAAAGGCGCCTTTACCGGCGCGGTTGCGGACAAACGCGGGTTATTTGAAGAGGCAAACCTCGGAACCATCTTTTTAGACGAGGTCAATTAAATGGCGCCGCCACTGCAGACAAAATTGCTTCGAGTCTTGCAGGGACGTGAGGTGAGACGCGTGGGCGACAACAAGAGTGCGCCTGTGAATGTGCGCGTGGTGGGCGCCACGAACGAACCATTGCAGCCGAAGCTCAAAGACGGGACGTTTCGAGAGGACCTTTATTATCGGCTCGCAGTTATCCCAATTGAGCTCCCGGCATTGCGGGAACGTCTGGAAGACGTTCCACTCCTGGTGAACCATTTTCTGCAGAAGCAGGCGAGCGCAAGCGGAGGCGAGCCCAAAAAGATTGCCCCAGAAGCGGTCGATATTTTGTGTCATTACGACTATCCGGGGAACGTGCGAGAACTGGAGAATGCGATCGAGCGCGCCTGCGCCTTATGCGAAGAGGATTTGATTCTGCCGAGCGATTTGCCGCCACATATCGTGAGCCACGCCCAGGGTGACAAAGCTGAACAAGTGATTGCCGCAATGCCTGTGGGACAAACATTGGATGACTTTATTCAGCAACAGGAGCGCGGCTACATCGAGGCGACCTTGACACACTGCGGCGGCTCTCGCGAAAAAGCGGCCAGCGTGCTGGGCATCAGCATGGCCACCCTCTATCGCAAGGTAGAGCCGAAAAGTAAGAAGTAAGCTTCAAGCAGCGGCAGTTTCCAAGCAGCCAGGCGATTCGAAAACAAACAATGGCCCTTCCGTCCCTGGCGGGACTGACATCTTTTTATCTCTTGCTGACCCCAGCGTTTAAAACGCTGGGCTATTGTCGCCGCAGTTTGGGAGCTAAACAGTCCCGAGCCAACTGCATTGTTACGCCATTGCGCGGCATCAAATAGATTTTGTCGTCGGCCTAGCGAGCCCATAGGAAATAGCCCAGCGTTTCAACGCTGGGTCTATGATTTGAAAACAGCCCAGTCCCGCCAGGGACGAAAGAGGCATCGTGGGTCGCTCTGGCAAGGCGAGGCGGCCTGGAGGTTCATGATCGTCAACCAAAGACCGGCGGTTCCAAATTCCCGAGCCTCGCCGCAGTGGATTAAATCGAAAGCTAAGCGGTGTCGCTGCGCTAAACATTGGCTTTTTCGCGCTTGGTTCATAATCTTGTGCCGTAGGCGAGATCGACATGGACGGCACAAAACAAGGCGACCCAAGCACACGCGAAATGGAGCGCATCAATTGGATGGAATTCCGTGAATCGGTCCCTGCGAAAATCAACACGGTGCTATTACCGCTCGGAACGCTCGAAGCACATGGTGTTGCCGCCAATGGCACAGACATCCTCGCTCCAGTGGCGATGGCACGCGCGATTGCGGCGCGTGTTAATGCCATGACTGCACCGGTGATCGCCTACGGTTTCACCGGCATCCTGGATGCGTATCCCGGGAGCTTTACAATTCCGGAGGATGCCTACCGAGCCTATATCAGGGCCGTGTTGGTTGGCCTCGCGAAAAACAAATTTAAGAACATCATTATGCTCAATGGCCACGGCGGCGGCCAGACAGCGATTCTTAGCGCGCTAGCCCAGGAAGTTGGTAGGGAGACGAGCACCCGAATTTTAGTGGTCAATTGGTGGTCTTATTGCAGTGACGTAACGCTCGAAGTTTTCGGCGAAGCTGGCGGCCATGCCGGTGAAAATGAGACGGCTTATGTCATGGCGATCGATCCGTCACTAGTCCGGAAGGAGCATTACAAGGCGGACATGGCGACCGCGCTGCCGGCTCCAAACACATGGAGCGCCTATCCTTTTCCTTCGACGATTATGCTCTACAAGGAAGGGGAGGGTTATCCGAAGTTCGATTTGGCAAAGGCGAAGACTTACTTCACGAAAGTGAATGACAAGATCGCCCGCTTGATCGAAGAGACCGTCAAGAAATGGGATATGGCGGGACTGTGAAAATGTGGAGACAGCCTGCTCCCGCAACTGCGGGACCGTCGGCTTCACGGCGCGAGGGCGCCCCGTCTCCATCGATTAACCGCGCTTGCTAAACGCTTTTAGCTGTTCCGCGGCTTTTTGAATTTCATCCAGCTGCTGCAGAGTGGCTTCTTGCCTTTTCAAGATATCTTCATTGGCGGCTTTCATCTCCTGCAGCATTCTCAATGCAGCCTGGCTGGCTTCTAGATCCCTTGCCGCCGCAATAGGTGTTGGCGCAGTGACCGGCGCTGAGGTAGCCGCCTGCACGACAATTGGAGGGGGAGATTGAGCGCGCAGGGCAACAGAGCTAAATGCCAGCGGCAACGTGACTATCAGAAGGGTAAGGGCCAGAGCGCGCATCATTTTCCCCGGCTGGTGAAGATTCGTGCAACCCGAAGGATCTCCCCTATCTCGCTAAGCTTGGCGTCAATTTTGGCCTGATTTTCGGCAATCTGCGCTTGCTGGGCTTGAATATCTTTCACGAGCGCGAGCATTTGTTTGTCGTCGGTTGCATTCGGTGCTTGGCCTCGGGTCGCTGACCCCGCGACCAGGGCCATGGAAACTAGAGCAGCAACCAGACTTCGTTTCATTAAAGCTTGAGCGTAAGTGTGAGGTAGCAAGTCATGTTCCGTATCTGACAATTGATGCGAAAAGAAGGCGCCGCCCCTAAGGATGGGCGCGCAAACTGCTTGCCTCTCGGCCTCAACTTCAGTAAGCTAACCGCACATGGCCGGCCAAGGAATGCATCAGTCGCAGAATCTGTCTCTGCAGCAGGTCCTCGCTCCCCAGCTGCAGCAAAGCCTGCTCATTCTCCAAGCTCCTCTGCTCGAGCTTCGTAATCTGGTTCAGCAGGAAATGGAGACCAACCCTGTCCTGGAAGAGCTGGCCAATGAATCGGATGAAAAAGAAGAGCCAAAACCCTCCACTGAAGAGGAGTTCAAGGCCGAATTCGATCAGTTGGCCAAGCTGGATGATGAATGGCGCGATTACATGGCGCAGTCGAGCAGCTATAGCGGGCGCTCGCAGGAAGCGGAAGACAAACGGCAATTCTTTTTTGATTCGATCGCCACGCAGGAGACTCTGCAACAACACCTGATGGGACAGCTTAACCAGACGGCGCTCAACGCGGATGATCGCAAAACGGCCGAGCTGATTATTGGAAACATCGACGATAACGGCTTTCTCCAGACGACGCCGGAAGAGATGGCGCTCAACACTGGTATCGCCCAGGAAGATTTCGAGACGATGCTCACCCTTATCCAGAGCTTTTTCCCACCGGGCGTGGGGGCGCAAGATCTCCGCGAATGTTTGCTGATTCAGCTCAAGCGCGAAGGAAAACAGAGCAGCCTCGAATATAAGATCATATCCGAGCACATGCAGGATCTGGGTAAACGGCGCTTCCCGGAAATCGCGCGCCGAATGGGAATTAGCGTCGAACAGGTCCAGAAGTGCGCTAACAACATTGCCCGACTCGATCCGCGGCCCGGCGCGATTTTCGCACTGGCGCCGCAAAATTATGTGCTCCCGGATGTGACCGTGGAAAAAGTGAACGGCGATTATCAGGTGATTTTAAACGGCGAACAAATCCCGCACTTGCGCATTAGCAATACTTACAAAGACATCATGTCGCAGGACAGCAATGGCAGCGAAGTGAAAGATTACATCCGTGACAAAATCCGGAGCGGCAAATTCCTGATCAAATCAATCCATCAGCGCCAGCAAACGATCTCCAACATTGCCCATCAAATTGTCGCTCGGCAGCGGGAATTTTTCGACCATGGCTCGTCCCACCTTAAGCCAATGACGATGGTGCAAATTGCTGACGCCGTCGGTGTTCATGAAACCACCGTGAGCCGCGCTATTTCTGGCAAATATATGTCGACTCCGCAGGGTGTGTTCGAGATGAAATACTTCTTCACGCCCGGTTATCAAACTGCGACCGGCGAGTCGATGAGCAATACCAGCGTGAAAGAAGCCATCCTGGACTTGGTGAAAAATGAGAATGGCGGTTCGCCCTTGAGCGATAAGGAGATCGTCGAGATTCTAAGTCAGCGCGGCATTCCGATTGCGCGTCGCACTGTCGCCAAGTACCGGACCGAGCTAAATATTCTGCCCAGCAACATGCGGCGGAAGTACTGAGGCTTCGCCTCACGTTGAAGCGTTAAATCGTCACACCGTTGAATCGGTGTAATGGCGGCCGCGCCGGCCGCAGAGGTTTTGTCATGAAATGCGCGTCCTCCGGGCGTTCCGCCCAAGTAATATCGAACCGGGGATCACGATCCCCACTTCCGACCGTTGGTCGGCTCGCGCCGCCGCCTTCATTTCGGTGTTGGACGTCGAGCGTTAAGCGTTGGACGTTTTCTTCAAAATGTACTTTTCAAGCTTCTAGGCGTTTCATTAAACAGAACTGACCATGAATCCTTCCCTCCGCGCCGCTGTTATCGCCGAATGGCGCGGGCTGCCCGAGCCAAAGGCGCGGCCAGATCATTGGGAAGCGCCGGCCGAGTTGTTGCCGAGATTAATGCAACGGCTGGGGCTGAAAGAGCGCCTGCACGAAGCTGAAGTGATAGATGCCTGGGCAAAGATTGTCGGCGAGTTCATCGCCGCCCACTCAGCGCCTGTCGCTCTGCGCGAAGGTGTTCTCTATGTGCGCGTCCTGCAACCATCCCTGCACTACGAGCTCGAACAAATTTCCAAGAACGATATCCTGCGAAAGCTGAAGCGCCGTTTCGGCGCAAAGATCATTCGCAACATCCGCTTTCGCCTCGGCTAAGACCGATGGTTTTTTCGCTTCCCGAGCAAGGGAGGCAACGATCTCTTCGAAGCGTGGATCGCCGCGCACGGGGTCCCAGTAGGGGTGCAAGCGCAAATATCCATAACTTACATTACTCGGAATTCGGGCCGCGATGGCTAGCTGCTCAAGAGCCGTTAGTTTCCGCCGTTCGGAAACATTCTGTGCCTCGCACGATTTGGTTGAGTTCCTGCAGAAATTCGATCTGCTCGTTGACCAGCAGTTTCGAATAACCTACCACGTCGATTAGCAAAAGATGGGCGATCTCAAGTTGGAGATTAGGCTTTGTCTCGGGTGAGATGTCTTCCGTGCGCGAGCACCTCCTTTGCGCTAAATCATCGCAATTTCCGCGGTTCCTGGTCGAGAGCAAATAACCTGCCCGAAAAAAGTATTACAGACTCCGACGTAGCAATCCCGCTCTATCCGGCAAAAATGTCTGGCCCAAATAAAAATTCGGGTCAGTCTTTTCCGGATCGCGGCAATCCGATTAGCCTGACTGTAAATTCGGTTGGTACAGACTAACAAGTTTGTACTTGTCAATCGCGCTCTTCTCCGTCAAACCAGTGCCCATCATGAAAACTCTCTCCCGAAAATTCAAGCTTCTAGCATTGGTAGGAATCGGGGTGACAGCGGTGTTTGCTCTCCGCGTCTTTGCCCAAGCGCCCGAGGCGGCCGAGCCACCCGCATCCAAGGCAACCTTCGTTTTAAAAATAAAGAAGCCAACTGAGGTGAAGAACCCAGCTCGTTTCGAGCAAGTACTAAAGCAACTCAAAACGCAGCTCTACGACATCGATATGGTTGACGAGCATGGTAACCATAAATCCATTGTTCCGGGCCCTAGCCCAGCGGCAGAGATTAACACCGACAAAGTGACTGCGTCCGAAGTCGCGAAGGATATCTCGGCTGGCGAGCTTACCTTTATCCAGGTTCGCACTACTCGTCAGGTTGCGTCGATGTCTGTCTCGGACATACAGGCGGTCCTGAGTGAGCTTCAATAATAACTGCATCGTCTAAAACTGCTTTATCCGCAGAAGAGAGGAGACCGTGCGCCAAAAGCCGGTTTATCTGGCGTGTTTTCTCCTGCACTTTCTCCTGATCGTTACAGTCTCTTCCCGCGAAACGCTTTGGTTGATCGCGCGAGGGCTGACCATTGTCCCACCACCGCTCAAGAGCTACGTGCCGACGTCGGGGACGGATATGGCGACGACTCCGGGCCAAAAATTGGCGACGTTGAATCCCTTGCGAGGAGCTCTTGCCACGTATTTGCACATCGCCGGAATCGAAAGGGGATATGGCTACTTCGCCCCGAATGTGCCGGCCGCCTA
>WNGO01009421.1_pt1 | contig 11891 bp, 11 predicted proteins | sample 5400511 | NCBI WGS metagenome assembly WNGO01 (sample SAMN13153380, study PRJNA577476) | soil metagenome | isolation source: 20 cm soil or saprolite under Garry oak tree replicate 2 | place: USA:California | collected 2016-06-15
CTCGCTGCTCTACGCGTTTCAGGAGAATTTCATTCTGGTGCTCAGCCACGATGAAGTCATATACGGCAAACGTTCGTTGTTATCCAAGATGCCGGGGGACGAATGGCAGAAGTTCGCCAATCTCCGTATGTTTCTGGCGTGGATGTACGGACAGCCCGGCAAGAAGCTCCTCTTCATGGGCGGCGACTTCGGGCAGTCCAACGAATGGAACCACGACACGAGCCTTGACTGGCAACTCGTTAGTCTTCCTCGGCACGACGGTCTTCGCCGGCTGGTCCAACATCTGAATTATGTTTACAAAAGCGAACCGGCGCTTTGGCAACTCGATGATAGCTACGAAGGATTTGATTGGATCGATCTACACGACGCCGATAACAGCGTCGTGTCGTTCCTGCGAAGATCACACGAGGGCGATACCGTAGCCTTTGTTGTCAACGCAACGCCAGTCGTGCGCTATGATTATCGGTTGGGAGTTCCTGAATCCGGCTTTTATCATGAGCTCATCAACACCGATGCGGAAACATATGGGGGCAGCAACGTAGGAAACTTCGGCGGCGTCCAAACGCAGGACGTTCCATGGATGGGCCGCGAACATTCCATCCTTATTCATTTGCCACCGCTGGCGACCCTGGCGTTTAGGCTGGCGAGATAATTTGGATCTCTACTTCGCGGTTGCCGATAGCAAGGGACAATCCGGTGGAACAATCAGGTGAATCGCCTTTGGTACCGCTTCGTACCGGACGCTCGAAAACCGTACCGGCTCGCCATCCAGATTGACGGGAATCGTTTCTTCGGAATGGACTTCCGCCCAGGGGGTTTGCCAATAGGAGATATACTCGCCATCGGGTGAAAGCTGTTGAAGCTCTCGCGCCGCGGTCAGTGCCGCCGTTGCCGGGATATGACGCACGACCAGCACATCGAGCAAACCGTCATCAATACGTGCGCGGGGAGCGACTTGAAAACTGCCGCCTGTCTGGCGCCCATTGCCGACGATCGCGACTGGGCCGCTGCCAGTGATTTCCCGGCCCGGCAATATGAGCCTTCCGTGATAATGACGAACATTCATCGCTAGAATTGTACCCATCACGGTGTAGGCGGCAGGGCCAAGCAAGCGTTTGAGTTCGGGCGAAGTGGTCGCTGTAACTTCGGCGCCAAAACCAGCGCTAGCGACATTCAGGAACCAGTGCTCATTGGCCTTACCGACATCGATCGGTACAGCTGCACCTTCCAGACAGAGCGCCAGCGCCATTCCCGGATCACGCGGAATCCCGCATCCGGTGGCAAAGTCATTTGCGGTCCCTAGTGGCACCACTCCGAAAACCGGCCGCGCCTCCTTGGGCAGATCCATTAAGCCGTGAACGACCTCGTTCAGTGTACCGTCCCCGCCAGCACCAATCAGCAAATCCAGTTCGCCTGCTTCTGACGCAAACCGTTGTGCGTCTCCCTTTTCCCGAGTCACTCGTACTTCGATGCGATGCCCCACTTGTCGTTGCCCGACAACTGCAATCCGTAGCGCGTCATTGCCGGCTACCTTACCGTTGACAATCAACTGAACTGTTCTACTCCTCGCCCTGGCATTCATCGAGATCGCATAGTGGAATCGACTTAAGCGTATCCATGTCAGCCCAAACGCGAAGGAGAGCGTACCGAGGAGGCTACGTACTTCGCTCCAAAAGTGCTTCGCTTAATTTCGTCGTACGCTAAATTATGCAATGATGAGGAATCAAACCATGAAAGTCCGCCTGTTGCTCGCTTTACTTCTATCCGGACTGCTTTGCGGTTGCGCTGCCAACACTCCCTATTCGGAGACTGTGGTTGATACCAACAAGCACACTCAACAAAGAGGGCTGCCTGAAACACCGGTGTACAGCAGGCCAGTGTATAGCCCGGGCTCATCCGAGCAGCCTGGACTCGGAAGCCACTATTAACTCGATGCTACGGAAGGTGTGATCGCTTCCGTGGCTCTACTGTATCTCCGAGCTAAATTCTCCGTCGCTGACTCGGGTGCGAATTTTCATATTTGGCCGGACTGCTGCGATCGTACGAACGATTTTTCCGCGTTCGTTCATCGTGATGCTGTATCCGCGGCGCAAGGTCGCGTCCGGACCTAGTACGCGCAGGATTCCTTCGATGCGTTCGAAACGGTGTCTCGCGTTCTCCAACAATCGTGCGGGAGAAGCAACCAGGCGCCGATGCAAATCCGCGAAACGATTGCGCCGCACCATGAGCTCGCGCGCGGGATTGCGTGCTTGTAACGCGCCCGTGATGTGGGCCAGGTTGCGCTTATAGCTGTCAATCTTGTGCGCGAGGCAACGCTGCAACGTCTCGCGCGAATGATCGAGACGTTGTTGTGCGTCACGGACTCGGCTTAGCAACTGGCGCGAAAGCGCACGCGTGCAACCGTCGAGCCGTCGTTGAAGATCGAAAATATCGGGCACGATCAATTCCGCGGCGGCACTCGGTGTAGGCGCGCGCAAGTCGGCGACGAAATCGCAGATGGTAAAATCGATTTCGTGACCGACCGCAGAGACAACTGGCACTCCGGAATTGAATATTGCGCGAGCGACAATCTCTTCGTTGAATTCCCATAAGTCTTCGATGCTCCCGCCGCCGCGGGTCACCACGATCAGGTCGAGGGGCGCAAACGCCTCTGTAGATTGGCCGAGTTCGCGGATGGCGACAGCGATCTCTTGTGCGGCGCCTGTTCCCTGCACACGGACCGGGTCGATCAGAATCTGCAACCACGGCGCGCGACGGCGTAGCACGTTCAGCATATCGCGAATAGCTGCCCCGCTTGGCGAGGTGACGATTCCAATTCGTCGCGGAAATTTTGGTAAGCGCCGTTTACGTTCCGGCGCGAACAATCCTTCGGCTTCAAGTTTGCGCTTGAGCGCTTCAAATTTTGCCTGAAGCAGACCGACGCCGCGCAGCTGAAGAATCTGAACATTGAGCTGATATTGTCCGCGCGCTTCGAAAACCGTGACGGTGCCATAAACCTGCACCTGAGTTCCATCGACGAGGGGTTCTCGTGGCGGCGCGACCGTGTCGCGCCAAATAACGCAAGCGATCTGGGCGCGCTGGTCTTTAAGTGTGAAATATTGATGGCCGCTCGGATGCAGTTTGTAATTCGAAATTTCGCCCTGGACCCAGACTGCGCGGAATTTTGTTTCGAGCGCGCCGCGGATTTGTCGGGTTAGTTCGCCGACAGTGAAAACCTTCGATGTCTGGGGGAAAAGATCGCCGGTTAGCTGCATTCGTGAAAACGTCCAACGTCCAACGCTCAACGTCCAACGCCGAATGCAGAATTGTAGCGGCGGTCTACGACCGCCGAAAATTTTGCTTCCGGCGCTCATAGAGCGCCGCTACAGAAGCTCGACCTGCGCACTCGCGGGCGGCTTGAGCCCGAGCTTGCGATAGGCATTGGCCGTGGCGACACGGCCTTGCGGCGTGCGTTTGATGTAACCTTCCATGATGAGATATGGCTCGTTCACTTCTTCGATTGTCCCGGCTTCTTCGCCAATTGCGACTGCCAGTGAGTTCAAACCGACTGGACCACCATTAAATTTGTGAATTAAGGTTTCGATGATCCGCTTGTCCCATTGATCGAACCCATCACGATCGATCTCGAGCATGGTGAGGGCGCGATCGGCCAGCTCTGCGGTGATCTTTCCCTCAGCTTTCACCTGCACATAATCGCGCACCCAGCGCAACAGATTGTTCGCCGTCCGCGGCGTGCCACGTGTGCGCGCGGCGATCTCGGCTGCGCCAGCTGAATCAATTTCGACGCCAAGCAACCGGGCACTACGCACGATGATTTTCTGCATTTCTTCGGCGTGATAATAATCGAGGCGCGCCGTCATTCCGAAACGCGATCGGAGCGGCGCGCTCACCATTCCGGCGCGCGTGGTAGCGCCGATCAGTGTGAACTTCGGCAGATTCAGACGCAAGCTGCGCGCCTGGGGTCCCTGGTCGATGATGATGTCGAGCCGGTAATCTTCCATCGCTGGATAAAGATATTCTTCAATGGTCGGCTGAAGCCTGTGGATCTCGTCGATGAACAGGACGTCGCCTTTTTCGAGGCTCGTTAAAAGACCGGCCAGTTCCCCGGCCTTCTCAATCACAGGACCACTGGTGTTCTTGATGTTCACATTCATCGCGTTTGCGATGATGAACGCCAGCGTTGTCTTGCCGAGACCGGACGGACCGCTTAGCAGAATGTGTTCGAGCACGTCACCGCGCTTGTTTGCAGCTTCCACCATCAACTCCAGTCGCTCACGAACTTTCATCTGGCCGGTGAACTCGCTGAAGGCCGGTGGCCGCAGCGAAATTTCAAAGGCAGCGATGGAGTAATGGAGTAGTGGAGTTATCGGCCGGAAATATCAATACTCCATCGTTACTCCAGATTCTTCGTTAGCACGAGCTCTGTGCCCCGACGTTTGTGTATGTAATCGACTTCATCAAAAGCATTGCGAATGAGAAATAATCCGAGCCCGCCCGGTTTGATCATATCATGAGAGCGCCCTTTCATTTGGTTGGGCAAAACTTGCTCGCCGTAGTCGCGTAACCGCACACGCACGCATTTGGACAGGCCTTCCATATGCAACGAGATGAGTTGATCGTCACGCAGACGATAAGCGTAACGGATAACATTCGTGCATGCTTCATCCACGCCGAGCACCATTAGCAGGCGTTGTCTTTCGGAGAACGGATAACCGTTAAGAAATTTGCGTACGCAGTTGCGCATCAACGCCAGGTTGGCTGTGTGGCTGCTAAACTCGACTGTCTGTTTATTCATTAACCGCTGTGAAATCTGAGCAGATTCCCGGCGTTCATTCAACCCTGAACGCTTTCACCGCTCAAATGCAACCCGCAGATTAGATGTTACATATGTAACACAAAATCGATCATCATAGATGCCCGTAATTCAGCATGCCGTCGAAAACGCAATGGACACTTGCCCAAACCGCTGTTCAATTTTCTCTATGTGGAAATTTTTGGGTGCACTTTTAGTTGTCGCCACACCTGCGCTCGCGCAGGAAAACGCGACCGCATACGAAGCGTTGCGCGTAGTCGGCTCTCAATTGGGCCGGGGTGCTCTAAATCACGTCGTGTCGATTATCGGCGTGAAAGGCAATCCGCAGCCGAAAAAATGGAAAATCGTGTTGGAAGACCCTGACGGTCGCGGTGTGCGTGAAGTGCAGGTCGCCGATGGAAAGATTGATTCCGAACACAGGCCAGGCCGGTCTGTGGCAGGTTCCGCCGAAGGTGCGATGATCGACACCTCACAGTTGAATCTTGATTCCAGCGGCGCTTATGAAGTCGCGCGCCACACGGCGGACCTATCGCACGCCAATTTTGCAACGGTCGATTATACCTTGCGCACAGATGAGCGCGGTGAGCCGGTGTGGATCATCACTCTTTTAGGTCGATCATCCCGTCCGGTAGGTACAATTCATATCGGAGCGATGCGAGGCACGGTGAAGCGCACGGAAGGAATGTTTGCCGGCGCGACAATGGAAGATGTAGAGAACGATTACGACACAGACGAGGAACACGGCCCTTTCAGCAGCGTCAAAAGGCGTATCAAGGATACTTTTCGCCGGACACGAGGTATGTTTGACAGGGTGAAGCGCTCGTTTTCCGATTTCATCAACCGCGGGTAGCAGCAGTTAAAGTGAACGGTATATCTCATTCATGGCCAGCGCTGCCTTTCGCAGAGTGGAAAGATACCGCGATCACGCTGCACATGTGGACTCAGATTATCGGCAAGATTCGACTGACGCTAAGTCCATGGACGAACCACTCCTGGCACGTCACCTTCTACGTCACCTCACGCGGCCTAACGACTTCACCGATCCCGCACAATACGCACACGTTCGAGATACAGTTTGATTTCATCGATCATCAACTGCTCATCGACAAGAGCGATGGCGCGCGGCGAATCATTCCACTGAAACCGCAATCGGTTGCCGAGTTTTATCGCATCGTGATGAAGGCATTGGGCGATCTCGAGTTGCCTGTCATAATCAACACCACGCCTAACGAGATTGAAAATCCGATCCCCTTTGACCAAGATGAAGAACATCGCTCTTATGACCCCGAATATGCGAACCGGTTTTGGCGTGTGCTCGTGCAAAGCGATCGCGTCTTTAAGGAATTTCGCTCGCGTTTCTGTGGCAAGTGCAGTCCGGTGCATTTTTTCTGGGGCAGTTTTGATCTGGCGGTGACGCGTTTCTCCGGGCGGCCAGCCCCGCCCCATCCTGGAGGAGTCCCGCATTTGCCGGACGAGATCACGCGCGAGGCCTACTCGCAGGAAGTTAGCAGTCTCGGTTTTTGGCCCGGCAACGCGGCTGCGCCGACGCCAGTCTTCTATTCCTATGCCTATCCGGAACCGCCTGGGTTCGCAGAGGCGAAAATTCAGCCGGATACGGCTTTCTACGAGGTCAAACTGCGCGAATTTATATTGCCTTACGACACGGTGCGCACAGCTGAAAAGCCAGATGACGTTCTTCTCGACTTTGCGCAGAGCGCCTACGACGCCGCGTCGAAGCTGGGGAAGTGGGACCGTGCCGCGCTGGAGGAGAAGAAGCCAGCCTTGCATTCTGCTGGGCAACATCCGTAATTAGGCGAGATGAATCCTGGTTGCGCAGCCGAGCAACATGCCTGGCGTGAAGTGAAAGATGGATGGCGCCCTCTGTACGGTGACGTGGATAAGATCGGAGTGGCCGTTGAGTGGCACGATTTTCGCACCGAGCATTCCTTTAACTGGGGACGAACTTTCCATCCGAATAGCCTCGAGTTCTGTTTGAATCTCGATGGCCACGGAGCAGTAGGCACTGAACGTCGGGCGCGGAGCGACTATGTTCCTGGCAATTGTGGTTATTATGCGATCGCGAGTGAACCGCTGCCAGCGTCGCGGCGCGCACACGATCATCACCAGTTCGTGACGCTGGAATTTTCTCGGGAACATCTGCAAAAGCAATTTGTGCGGAATGAAACCGACCTCGAGCCGCAGATTCGCCGGATTGTGTTCGGAGACAAAGACGAAAACGTAGTCGCACCGGCGCGCCCGATGACGATGCAGCAGCGGAGCGTCGTCGCCAGTTTGGCGGAGCCGCCAGTGGCAAAAGCGGCCCAGATTCTCTGGTACCAAGGCAAGGCTCTGGAACTCATGGCGCATTTTCTTTTCGCGCCAAAGAACCCGGAATTTTTCTGTATGCGGCAAAAACGTGTCGCGCGCGAACGCGTCGAGCGCTCGAAAGAGCTGCTCGCCCGCGACCTGGCCAATCCGCCAACACTCGAAATGATTGGACAGGAAGTGGGCTGCAGTCCGTTCTACTTAAGCAGAATTTTCTCGCGGGAAGTGGGTCTGACTATTCCGCAATATTTGCGCAACTTGCGAATGGAACGCGCGGCTGAATTATTGCGCACCGGGCGTTACAACGTTACGGAAGCCGCCACAGAAGTTGGTTACTCGAGCCTGAGCCACTTTAGCAAAGCATTTTGCGAAACGATCGGTTGCTGCCCGGTGCTTTATCCGGCGGCCAAGAACGTGATTCTGGATCGCTGAGGCAACACGCGTTATTCGTGGATCGAGATTCGTAACTCGAGCGGCGATGTAACGATTCTCGAATTTCAGATCACGTTTGTATGAAAATCACCCGCGCTCTCATTTCCGTTTCCGACAAAACCGGTATCGCCGCGCTTGCCCGCGCGCTAGAAAGCCAGGGCGTGGACATTATTTCTACCGGAGGGACGGCAGACTTGCTGAAGAAGGAGAAAATTCCAGTGCGCGAGATCTCGAGCTTCACCGCGTTTCCGGAAGTCCTGGAAGGACGTGTAAAGACTTTGCATCCCCGCGTGCATGGCGGTCTTCTCTACAAACGTGGCAACGAGAAACACGAGGCCGAAGCTCGCGAATGTGGCTTCGAGCCGATCGATCTGGTAGTGGTCAACCTTTATCCGTTCGAAGCGACCATTGCCAAACCAGACGTCACTCTCGCCGAAGCGATTGAGAATATCGACATCGGCGGTCCGTCGATGATTCGCAGCGCGGCAAAGAACTATGAATCGGTCACGGTGGTGGTCGATCCGGCAGATTACGACGCGGTGCTCGAAAACATACGGGATAACAACGGGGGAACCACACTTAAACTGCGCGAGCGCCTCGCCATTAAAGCCTTTATCAGGACCGGTGAATATGATCGCGCGATTGGCAATTTCCTAAACAGAGAGCAGACAACGGATGCATCCTTTTCACTTTCGCTTCCGCTGGTCACACGATTGCGTTACGGAGAAAATCCGCATCAAACCGCCGCGCTCTACGGCGATTTCGACAAGCACTTCGAAAAACTCCACGGCAAGGAACTTTCCTTTAATAACATTCTCGACATCAGCGCGGCGACAAATTTGATTGCCGAATTCGAAGAGCCGACCGTCGCGATATTGAAGCATACCAACCCATGTGGTGTTGGCTCGGACGTCGATCTTCCCAAGGCTTGGAATAAGGCGTTTGCCACGGACAAACAGGCGCCCTTTGGCGGAATTATCATATGCAACCGTCCGTTGACCGAAGCGCTGGCGAAAATGATCAGCGAGATCTTCAGCGAGGTCATCATTGCGCCAGATTTTGAGCCCGAAGCGCGCAGCGTCTTGCAAAAGAAAAAGAACCTGCGCCTGATTCGATTGGCGACATCAACGACCAGCGCAAGACCCGCGGTCGATATTCGTTCCGTCTGCGGCGGCGTGCTGGTCCAGGACGCGGATATTGCAGAGGAAGCTACGCGGAACATCGTCACAAAGAGGCGACCGACCAAGACGGAACTGAAAGCAATGTTATTTGGGTGGCGAGTGGTTAAACATGTAAAATCAAACGCGATTGTTTATGCGAAGGCGGACCGGACACTTGGGATCGGCGCGGGACAGATGTCGCGCATCGATGCTTCGCGCATTGCGATCTGGAAAGCGAAAGAGGCCGGGCTCTTGCTTAAAGGCAGCGCAGTTGCGAGTGACGCATTTTTCCCATTTCCCGATGGCTTGATTGCGGCAGCTGAGGCCGGCGCGACATGCGCCATCCAACCGGGGGGATCAGTCCGCGACGACGAAGTGATCGCCGCCGCGAACGAGCGCAACATGGCGATGCTCTTCACTGGTATTCGGCATTTTCGCCACTGAGGCGCATTCCTCTTGTCATTCTGAGCAGAGCGAAGAATCTAAGATCATTTCTTGTGACCTGTTAGCCAAACCAATAGTCAGAGATGTTTCGCTTCGCTCAACATGACAAGACTCGATCGGTTGAGCCGCCGCGCGTTTTGAACGTTGAAGACCTGCGACGCGCGGCAAAACGCAGGCTTCCGCGGGTGGTATTTGACTACATCGATGGCGGCGCGGAAGACGAACGGACATTGCGCGCTAACTGCCGTTCGTTTGAAGAAGTGACATTCCGCCCACGCTGCGCCGTCGCGACACCGGCATGCGATCTGCGCGTGTCGGTGCTCGGCAAATCTCTGTCCACGCCGTTGATCCTTGCGCCTGTCGGCAGCAGCCGGCTCATGTATCCGCGCGGCGAGGAAGCTGCCGCGAGCGCCGCAGGGGCTGCGGGAATTGCGTATGCGCTTTCAACGCTCTCTGGCTGTCGCTTGGAGGATGTTGCCGACGCGTCGAAGGGACCGCTTTGGTATCAGCTTTATCTTGTGGGTGGACGCGATTGCGCGCTTTCGGCTATCGAACGCGCGAAAGCCGCGAGTTTTTCAGCCTTGGTGGTCACAATCGACACGGCCGTGGCTGGCATGCGAGAACGCGATCTTCGAAATGGGGCCAAAGAACTCCTGAGTGGCAAACTTGGATCGATGTTGCCGTTTGTTAGTCAGTTACTGATAAAACCTCGATGGCTCGCTGGGTTTCTAGCTGATGGCGGGTTAATGAAATTCCAGAATGTCGTTATCCCTGGAAAAGGGCCGATGCTGTATGCCGATGTGACCGCTGCGCTCGAACACGCAGCCGTGACTTGGGATGATCTCAACTGGATTCGGCAGGCGTGGAGCGCACCTATTATAATAAAGGGGATTCACACCGGAGACGATGCCCGTCGCGCAGTGGACGTTGGAGCAAGCGCGCTGGTCGTTTCCAATCACGGCGGCCGCCAACTCGACAGTGTTGCGCCGACTCTGCGCATCTTGCCTGAAGTGGTGGCGAGCGTAGGTGGTCATATCGAAGTGCTTCTGGACGGTGGTATTCGTCGAGGCAGCGATATTGTCAAAGCTTTATGCCTGGGCGCTCGAGCAGTGATGGTCGGGCGCGCTTATGCGTATGGGCTGGGCGCGGCTGGTGGCTCTGGTGTTGCGCGCGCCATCGAAATCCTGCGCACCGATTTGGTTCGCACTCTTAAACTGCTCGGCTGCGCATCAATCGCTGAGTTGGATCGATCCTACGTGGACGTGCCGGCTGATTGGCTTGGAAAATAATCCGTCTCCGTCAAGGCTTGGCGCGGCGGGCGAACGATGCAGCAATGCGCTTCAGATCCCTGGTCTTGATGAGAGTCGCCACATCCAAATACAGAGAATGGCGGCAACGATGAGAGCGAGCCAACTTACGTTCATAGGAATCGTTTGCGTTCCGACAGTAACTTGGAGGTTCTTAATCAGTCGGACGAGATGCCCAATTGCAAAGATTGCGAAGATGATGCTTGCGACGCGTAATCCGGTTCTCTGAGAGCTCATGGAGCGATTCTTGTGATTACGTTTTGATTTGTCACCAAAAAACAATAGGCGCCTATACCTCGCTTCTCCGCAGCGACGCGGCTTGAATCACGACACCAATGATCGTAAGCGCGATGAATACGATGGTCGATCCGGACGCCGGAAGCACGATCGCACTTTGAATCAGGTGCGCACCGATAAGAGAGGAGACAACGATCAGCGCCCAATCAAATAAGACGAGCAGCAGTATTGCGCCAATAATTCCGCCAACCAGAAAGATGAAGGTGGAGTATTGCGCGTAGTGAACAAAAAACGCGGCAGCGATCGCGCCGGCAAGTTTGCCGCCTGCGAGGAAACCCAGAACGGCAATCGCAATTTTCTGAAGGAACAACGCGAGCAAAGCCCCAATTAAACCAAGAACCAGCGCAACGCTCAGCGCTAGCAGTGGCGACGGCTCATTCACAAGGTGCGGCGCGATCTCGACGCCCGCTGCGAACCCGACTGCAGCGACGCAGAGCCAGAATAGTTTTCGACCAAAGAACAGGATCACGATTCCGATCAGCGCACCAACGATTGCAACGGAGAAGTGCACCGGCGGAAGAGGATTTTGAACGGCCATGGACTGTAGAGGCGTTTTGCCAAACGCCTTTCTATTTGATCCCGGGGCTTGATACAAGCACGGCTACACTTCTTCGAGTATCTTGACTATTCTATCGGGCTGGTGGGATTTGAACCCACGGCCTGTCGCCGCGGCGACCGCTCTACGGTAGCGTGTCGAGTTCTTCTCGACCTCGCCCCGTCTTGTAATATCGCTCCCGTCGTGCTGCTTTGGAACGAGTGGCGAAGCTTTCACTGTGAACTAGAATCCACGGCACGCCATTCTTAGTCGCCTTGGAATCGCCAGCATTGTGGCGGCGGAGACGCTCAACTAAATTTTCGCAAGAGCCGACATAGCGCCGTCCAGTTTTCTGGCTGCGCAATACGTAACAATAAAACACTCTTCGAGTATCAGTAATTCATGTCGGGCTGGTGGGATTTGAACCCACGGCCTCCTGGTCCCGAACCAGGCGCGATACCAAGCTTCGCTACAGCCCGAAATAATTGCGATAAAGCAACTTACAAAGTGTTCCCAACCCTTTTGATTTGGCGTTTGACACTGTAATCTGATACTCCGACAATATTCTCATATGAGCG
>WNGO01010817.1_pt1 | contig 11886 bp, 13 predicted proteins | sample 5400511 | NCBI WGS metagenome assembly WNGO01 (sample SAMN13153380, study PRJNA577476) | soil metagenome | isolation source: 20 cm soil or saprolite under Garry oak tree replicate 2 | place: USA:California | collected 2016-06-15
AATCTGATCGCGACTCGACGGCGGTGAAAAATTTATCGACATCATCAATCACGCCCGTGGCGAGTCGCACCCCCTCCGCATCGCGCATTACAGTGCACAGTCCTTTGCGCGTTCGCGAATTATAGAGCCGTTGGATTGTCGAGCGCAGTCCGTATTGCGATACGCCGATACCGATCTGCTTGGACGCGACTTGCTCGATCGTGTGCGCTTCGTCCAAAGTGATGAAGTCATTTGGAAAAAGGAACCCGCTTTCGCGCTCTTCCTGTTGGTCTGGTGAGCCGAGTAATATGAAGAGCAACGTGTGATTGAGCACGATTACGTCGGCAGCCAGCAAACGTTTCCGGGCCCGTTGATAAAAACAGCGCGGATTCTGGCCGCATGTTTTCTGTGTGCAGATGTGAGCCTCACTGCAGACTTGTGTCCAAACTTTTGGATCGGGCTCGACGGCTAAATCGCTAAGCGATCCGTCACGGGTTGTGCTGGCCCATTCGGCCAGTCGCTGCAATTCGTTCTCCTCCGGCCCGGTGAAAAGTTCCTTCGCGCTTTGCAAGGCGCGCTCGAGCCGGCGCGGGCAAAGATAATTTTGCCGGCCTTTCATCAACACTGCGTCAAACTCGATCGGTAGCACCTTTTTCAAAATCGGAATGTCTTTGTGCAGCAGTTGTTCCTGCAGATTAATGGTGTGCGTGGAAACGATCGCCTTTTTGTGCTGCTCGAGCGCGAACAGGATTGCCGGCACCAGATACGCCAGCGATTTGCCCACACCGGTGCCTGCTTCGACCACCAAATGACGCTCTTCCTCCAGCGCCTGCGCCACGCGCGCTGCCATTTCCTGTTGTTGAGGGCGGAACTCGAAGTTCTTAGCCCTGGATAGCGGCCCGTTTGCGGAAAAGAATGCGTGGACGCGTTCCACAAATTCGCTGCTTACGACATCTTTCAGCGCGATCATCTGGAAATAGCGCACGCTGGCAACGCGTATCTGTCTAGTGTTTTCCGATTCGACATCTTGTTCCTGTCATGTTGAGCGAAGTGAAACATCTCTGAATATTTCCTAGCTTGCCGGCCAAAGAACACGACCAGAGATTCCTCGCTTCGCTCGGAATGACAGCCACTTGGTGGTGGGAATGCTATTGTAATTCGCCAATCGCAAATCGAAATTCGAAAATCGCATGAGACTTCTTGATCGATACGTCATTCGGAACTTCTTGCAGGTTTACTTTTACTGTATCGCCGGCTTCATCTCCATCTGGCTGATCTTCGATGTCAGCGACAATATCTCGACGTTCATCGACGAACACGTACCTCTTTCTCTTGTCATTCGCTATTACGCCACGCAGATCCCGCAGGTTTTCATCATTCTGTTGCCGGTTTCGCTGCTGCTGTCGCTCCTTTTTGCCCTGGGGCGAATGTCGCGTGCGAACGAAATCGTTTCCATGCTCACGGCAGGCGTAAGTCTTCCCCGCGTCCTGCTACCATTGATCGGTATGGGGCTGCTTACGGTGGCGGCGAGCATGGCGCTCAACTATTCGCTGGCACCGCACTCCGAACTTGCGCGTAAGGCGTTCCTTTCCGAAGCGCACTCGCGCCCCGGACGCTACATTCAGGGACAAATTTTTCGTAATCGTACGGACTCGCGCACCTGGTTCATTCAGAATTTTCTCCCGCGCAGCACTACGTTCAATAACGTCCAGGTGCTTCAACAGGACGCCCACGACAATATCGTCACAAATTATATTGCGGCTCGCGCCTATTACCGCCCGGAAACCAAAACATGGGAGTTGGAGAACGCTAAAGTTGTCCACTACGACCAATCAGGGAACATCGTCGACGAACAGATTTATCCGTCGCTGAAAATTGAGCACTGGAGCGAAACTCCGTTCCGGCTGGGCAGTGCAAATGAACGAGCAGAATTCCTAAGCCTGCCCGAGCTCCGAGAGTATTTGCGTTTCAATTCGGACTTTCCCGCTACGTTGCTCGCGCCGTTTCGCACGCATCTGCAGTATCGCCTTGCCCTGCCGTGGACCTGTTTCGTCGTTGTGTGCATCGCGGCACCGCTGGGAATCGGCTACTCGCGTCGCGGCGTCTTATCGAGTGTTGCGGCTGCGGTTTTTCTTGTTTTTTCGATGAACTTTTTGGTCCACCTGTTTCTTGCGCTCGGCGAAGGCGCCCGCGTTCCTGCATGGATTGCTGCCTGGACGCCAAACATTCTTTTCAGTGCAATTGGTCTCTACTTGTTGTATTTGCGGGCTTCCAATCGCGAACCGCCCAGCTTTCATCTTTTCATTGCGCGACGTATAGTTGGGCGATGAACCCTCTCCCTAATGAATGGGCGATTAAGCATCGGGCAGACGTTTGCGCCGTGACGCATCGGCCATTTGTTCCTGGCGAATATTTTTACACGCTGCTGTATCACAACGCCGATGGGTACCGGCGCGAGGATTTGAGCGAAGAAGCGTGGCAAAACCGGAACGAAAACATCCGGTCGTTTTCATTTTGGAAATCACGCTACGAGCCGTTGCCGCCGAAGCCGGCCGAACCTGTGCCCAAAGAAAACGCAGAGCAGCTCTTTCGCCGTTTAATTGCGTCGGATAATCCCCCGGCAAACGCCTGCTATGTGCTTGCTGCGATGCTTGAACGCAAACGCGTCTTGAAACAAATGAAGACAGAACAGAGCACGAATGGCCGCGTACTCATTTACGAACAGGGCGCAACAGGCGACGTGTTTGTCGTGCCCGACCCGCAACTTCGACTCGACGAACTGGAGTCTGTGCAGAACGAAGTCGTGCAGTTGCTCCAGAAGGCAACACCATGACCACTGAATCTCCACCGCTCAATTACAAGATTGGCAATGAACGCCTGATCAGCGTTACGGAAAAAGCTGCGCACAAATTAGCATCGCTGCTTGAAGAAAAAGGCAAGCCAGAGGGTGCATTGCGTCTCAAGGTGGTCGGCGGCGGCTGCTCCGGTTTGCAATACGTGATGGATTTGGTCGAGGGACCAAATGAGCGCGACATTCTCGTGCCGACGCAAAATGTGCACCTGGTCGTCGATCCAAAGAGCGCGCTTTTCGTCAGCGGTTCGGTGCTCGATTACAGCGACGATCTGCAAAAGGGCGGTTTTAAGGTCACCAATCCCAATGCCGTCGCTCACTGTTCCTGCGGCGAAAGCTTCGCAGTTTAAGAAGTCTGCATCCAGCTAACCGGTCGTGGTGTCGAGCCGTGTGGATTGCGCAAGCTACACCTTCATTATCTCCCCTTCCTCTTTCGCTTCCTCTTAATCTTACTCTCGGCATTCCTTGCGAACGTGGCCAATTGGAACGAAGACTCAAAGGAATAGGTAGAGGAAGATTGATCAGACCTTCATGACCTCGGCTTCCTTGTGCTTGAGATGATCATCGATGGATTTGACGAAGCGATCGGTGAGCTTTTGCACTTCATCTTCCACATCGCGCAAGCCGTCCTCAGTCAATTCGCCAGTGGCCTTAAGTTTTTTCGCCTCGTCCAAGGCAGTGCGGCGGTTCGCGCGAACACGCACGCGCGCTTCCTCCGCCATTTTTCCAAGGGAGCGCACCAGTTCTTTTCGGCGCTCTTCTGACAGCTCCGGGATTGGCAATCGAATGATCTTGCCATCAACCGCAGGCGTAATGCCGATCTTCGACTCCTTGAGCGCTCGCTCGATGTCCTGCACCGTGCTGGCGTCGAATGGTTGAACTACAAGCAAACGCGGTTCGGGCGTGGTGATCAAAGCGAGTTGCTTAAGCTTCATGCTCGAGCCGTAAGCGTGAACGTCCACGTTTTCCACAAGGCCAGGAGAAGCTTTGCCGGTGCGCACGCCGACTTTTCGTCCCAGTACGGCGTCGCGAATACTACCTGGCTTGTACATGTTGAAGACGATGATCGGGATCTTGTTGTCCATACAAAGACTGAACGCCGTCGAATCCATGATCTGCAAACGTTTGGTCAACGCTTCAGTGAAGCTGAGGCGGTCGTAGAGGCGCGCGTCCGCGTGAGTCTTCGGGTCCCGATCGTAGACGCCCTCGACCTTGGTGGCCTTTAGAATCACGTCGGCGCGAATTTCACTTGCCCGCAGTGCCGCCGTCGTATCGGTAGAAAAGTAGGGATTGCCGGTGCCTGCTGCGAAAATTACAACACGTCCCAGTTCAAGATGCCGGATCGCACGGCCAAGAATAAACGGCTCAGCGACATTCTTCATCTCAATGGCCGTCTGTACGCGCGTTTCGACGCCCATTTGGTCGAGCGTGCTGCGTAGCGCCAGCGCGTTGATAACGGTGGCTAGCATTCCCATGTAATCCGCCGTGGTGCGGTCCATCCCGCGGTGCGATGCAGAAAGACCGCGCCAGATGTTTCCACCGCCGATCACAACAGCCACTTGCACACCCAGATCGCGCACCTCTTTGATGCGCTCAGCGATCTCACGCACAACGGTGAGTGAAATATTGTCCCGGGCGCCGCGCTCCTGCATCGCTTCGCCGCTAAGTTTAAGTACGATGCGCTCGTAAACTGGCGTCTCGGTTTGCATGAGCGATTTATCATCGAACAAACATGCCGCCCTTGAAAAGCAAAATGGTGGGATCGACAACAGATTGCAGTCGGTAGGGCGGGCAGTCCTCTGCACGCCGTCTATCGCAGTTCACAGCGCCGCGCACGGAGTGACGCGCCCTACCGGCATTTCGGGGTCGGAATCAATGCGCGGCGCGAAATATCGCGGCGTGGCCACGCAGAAATTCCGGCCAAGGATTGTACGCGCGGATTTTTCTCTCGATTGTCTGAGCCGGCTCCGACCAGTCGATTCTGCCATCTTCACGCTTCAGCTTTGGCGCGTACGTGGCAAGTGAGTTGTCCTGCGGAATGCGCGGCGCGCTGCCTTCCACAAAAAATCTCAAAGAATGGAGCAACGCGTCGGGTGCAATTTGCGCCAATCGTTCGTGCAACGATCCACCCGTATCGTTCGACCGAATGTCAATTCTGCGCTGCAACAGGATGTCGCCGGTGTCGAGGCCTTCATCCATGTGCATGACAGTGATCCCGGTCTCCGGATCGCCTGCTGCGATGGCAGCTTGGATCGGTGCGGCGCCGCGCCAGCGCGGCAGAAGAGATGCATGCAGATTCAAGCAGGCAATCTTCGGAATTTCGAGAATGTCGTGCGGCAAGATTTGCCCGTACGCCATGACGACGATTACGTCGGGCTTAAGCACGCCGATGTCTTCGATGGCTTGTTGATCTTTAATTCGTAGCGGTTGGAGGATCGGGAATGGTAGGGTGCGAGCGGTCCGAGCCGGACTGGCGTTGGGCGCGCCGCTCGTGACCGCTTTCTTGATCGGTGGTGGTTCGATGTGCTGCTCACGCCCGGCTGGTTTGTCCGGCTGCGTGACGACCCCAACCACGTCATGTTCCGACTTGAGCAACGCTTCCAATGTCGGTACGCCGATCTCGCCAGTGCCAATAAAAACAATCCGCATACCTGCAGAAGCCATGCGATTAATGGTAGAGACGGACCGCCGGGCCGTCCATTTCTTCGGCGCGCCCTCGCCACGGCGAGCGAACTGTGGTCGCGCGTTACCAAGGCCGGTTTTTTTGGATTCTATTGAAGCCGAATCGAAGCCGGCGCGCGCCGGGTTCGCCCGCTCATTGCCTGCGCCATCAGTTTCTCTCCGGCAGTAATCTCACGCCGGCCTACCGACGATCCGCACTCCGTGCAGAGATAATCAAAAATTTCCCGGTCAGGGAGAACTAAGAGCAGCCGCTCGCGCACAGGCATCGCGGCCTTGCATTTCTCGCAGTAAAGACTGGAAGCGGTGAAATTCTCAAACTGCTGCTGGTTCATACACGCCGTCGTTCACGCTCTGTAGAATATCGAGCAGAACTTTGGCGGGCGGCCGAGTTGCGTCAACCACAGTAACCAGCTCTTGGGGATAATATGAAAGCACCGGCCTCGATTCCTTCTCGTAAATATTGAGACGTCGCTGGATGACTTCTTCGTTTGCGTCATCGAGGCGGTTCTCCTTCAAAGCGCGCTTCTTTAGCCGGTAAAAAAGTGTCTCGCGGTCAGGGCAAGCAAGATGAAACAGTTTTTTCACGTCAATCATTTCCTCCATGATTTCAGCCTGTCCGACGTTCCGCGGAATCCCGTCGAGCACCAGCGTGTCGATATCCGGCTTGAACTTGTGCGCTTCCACAGCCGCATCGATTGCCTCTCGCCAAAGTTCCACAGTGATGTCGTCCGGAACGAGCCGGCCCTTGCTCGAGTAATCGAGGAATGCTTTCCCGACCTTCGTACGCGTGTCGATGGAGCGGAACACGTCGCCACACGCGCAATGATAATAACGCGGAATCGTGCCGAGCGTTTTCCCCTGGGTTCCTTTGCCGCTGCCAGGTGCGCCAAAAAGGATAAACGTATTGTATCTCATCATCAGCAAAGTCCGCTTATACAGCAGGTCGGCTCAGATGCGGAAGCAGAATCTGATGGGCTATTTCCCGGTCACGAGCGGATCTACGTTCACCCGCCGACCGCCGCGATCAAACCGCACGTTGCCGTCCAGCAGCGCAAAAATTGTGTAGTCGCGGCCCAGCCCGACATTTTTTCCGGGCAAATACTTTGTCCCGCGCTGGCGCACGATGATGTTGCCGGCCACAACCATTTCGCTGCCGAATTTTTTTATACCCAGCCGCTTGCTGACGCTGTCGCGGCCATTCTTAACGCTGCCTTGTCCTTTTTTGTGAGCCATTGGAGAGAGTTGTGGTTAATGATTGATAATTAATAGCCGTTTCCTTTTACTCTTCGGCCTTCTTCGCTGCGTTTTTTTTTGCTCCCAGACTGATGCTTTTGATTTTCACGCGCGTCAATTTTCGACGATGTCCAACTGTGCGGTGGTAACCTTTGCGCCGCTTGTACTTGAACGCGATCACTTTCTTGTCTTTGCGTTGTTCCAGAACTTCAGCTGTCACCTTCGCCCCTGAAATGAGGGGATTGCCGTGGGTCACGTCGTTTCCGTCAGCAAACATCAGCACGTCACCGAAAGTTGCGGTCTTGCCGGGCTCGACCTCCAGAACATCGACGTCGATCGTGTCGCCTTCCGCGACCCGGAACTGTCTGCCACCGGTCTTGATGATTGCGTAAGCCATAGGGTTTGGGGAGAAAAAGCCGCCCAAAATTCCATAGATGACCCTGCTTGGCAAACAGAAAGCTCTTATCGGGGTTCCCGACGCTTGGGCGTTAGAAGCTACGCCGCTACTTCGCCCGTTGCGCCAACGAGTTCTCGGTAGAGGTCTTCATAGTGCTGCGCGGACACGTCCCACGAAAAATTGCGCGCCATCGCCTGTTTCATCAACTTGGTCCAGAGGCGCCGGTCTCGGAAGATTTGCCGCGTGCGCTTGATTGCGTCCCAGAAAGCCTCGCTTGAATACTCGTAGCAAAGAAAGCCGTAACCGCTGTCCGTTGTCGAATCGTAGTCCTCAATGATCTCCTGGATTCCGCCAGTCACGCAGGCCACCGGGAGTGCGCCATATTTCAAGTTGTACATCGCACTCAAACCGGCGGGCTCGAAACGCGATGGAATCAGGCTGATGTCCATCCCTGCTTCAATGAGGTGCGCCAGTTTGTCGTCGTAGTTTTTTTCGTAGGCAAATCTTGTTGAAAATTTTCTGGCTGCGACTGCGAGCGCGGTTTCATAAGCGGGATCGCCTTCTCCGAGAATAATCAAGCGAACATCATTCCAAAGAAGCCGATCGAGCAGGGGCACCAGAATTTCAAAGCCCTTTTCCTGGACGACGCGAGTCACCATCCCAAAGACCGGGCCGCGCGGTGCAGACGCGAGGTTCATCTCCTTCAGCAATGCCTCGCGGCAAACCTGTTTCGCTCGAAGCCGCCTTGCATCATAACGCGCAGGCAGCAAACGGTCCGACGCCGGATTCCAGCGCGTGTAATCTGCGCCATCCAAAATGGCGCTAAGGCGGTGCGCATTTTCGCGCAGCACCCCATCGAGGCCGCAGCCGCCAGATAGTGTCTGGATTTCGCGCCGGTAATGTTCGCTGACGGTTGTAATTCTATCGGCGTAAAGGATTCCGCCTTTGAGAAAATTCAGACGGCCAAAAAACTCGACTCCATGGAGGGTAAAAAACCGCTCCGGCAAATTTGTGAGTCCGAAATCAAGTCCCCAAAAACTCCCCTGATCAGCTACGTGATGGATAGTCATCACGGTTTTGAACGGCAGCCCCTGCGCATACACAAAGACCGGCACCAACGCCGCGGCCCAATCGTGCGCGTGCAAAATTTGCAATTGCGGCGTCAACCGCCGAGCTAATTCCAGCGCTGCTTTGCAGAAGAAAATAAATCGCGCAGCATTATCTTCGTACGGCTTACCGCGCTCCCCGTAAATTCCGGGGCGATCAAAAAACTCATCACAGCGAACCAAAAACAGCTGCACGCCACCGGCGCTCCGCCCCTCGAGGTACCGGGCAACGTAAGTCTTGTTTCCCACCTGCACATCGACAGTTATGCCGGTATCCTTCTTCTTGAACGCACGATTCTCCTTGATTTCGCGGTAGAACGGTAGAGCGACGCTTACTTCATGTCCGCGCGCGCGCACCGCGCTTGGCAGCGCGTCCATCACATCCACGAGCGCGCCCGCTCGCTGCAAAGGCGACCCTTCGGCGCTGATCATCAGAATTCTCATTGGACGTTCGACGTTGGATGTTGGGCGTTCGACGTTTTTTTCAATTCCTTCTGCCTGACAAGTATTCGCGTTTGACCCACTCCAGCGCTTCCTCTCTCGTTCGCAGCGTCCCCTCCAGCTGTCGGGTTTCCACCGCCTCGAGGATCTCGCCAAATTTTGGTCCGGGCTTTAAACCGAGCGTGATCAAATCATCACCGCGCACCAGAGGCGGTGGAATGATCGGCTCGTTGGCGAATTCCTCGCGTTTGCGCTGGAGGAATTCGTAATTATCGAGCATGCGATGGCTGCTTTCGCAATCGACGCGGTGCAGCTCCAGTTCTTCCTCAAAAGTCGGTCGCGCCATGAAGCGCTTGAGCTTTGCGACTCGCATGTTCGGTGCGTCCTTGAAGACCATGTGCTGCCGAACCATTTCGACAGTCGCCTCGATTTCAGCGCCCGAAAATCGCAGGCGCCGCATGATTGCTTCTGTCATCTGAGCACCGATGCGGTCGTGGTCGTTGAAGCGGATGCGGCCGGTTGTATCCACCATCGCCGTTACCGGTTTTGCAACATCATGAAACAACACCGCGAAAACCAGCGGGACAGAAATTTTTTCTGGAAGCAGATGCAACATCAGGCGCGTGTGCACGAACACATCGCCTTCGGGATGAAACTGTTCCGGCTGCAAGACACCTTTCATCGCGTTTAGCTCAGGGAGAATCGCGCGCATAAGGCCACTGGAATCCAGCAGGTCCCACCCGCGTACTCGATTAGGCGACACAAAAATGCGAATCAACTCATCGCGGATTCGTTCCGCGCTGATTTGGTTGATTGACGGCGCATTGGCCGTGAGCGCCTCCCACGTGGTCTTGTCGATCTCGTAATCGAGTGTCGTCGCAAAGCGCACCGCGCGCAGCATGCGCAGTCGATCTTCCGTGAAGCGTCGCGCCGGATCGCCGATTGCGCGCACCAGTTTTGCGTCGATATCAGCGCAGCCGCCGACAAAATCGATCACCTTCTCCGGGACCGGATCATAAAACATTCCGTTGATGGTGAAATCGCGGCGCTGGGCGTCCTCTTCCGGCGAAGAAAAATGGACGGCGCTGGGATGCCTTCCGTCGATGTAAGCGTCATCGGAACGAAAGGTCGCCACCTCGAATTGAAAACCGTTTTCGAGCACGATGATTACGCCAAAATGGGCGCCGACGGCGAACGTGCGCGGAAAAAGCGTCTGCACGGCTTCGGGTCGCGCGTCGGTCGCAATGTCGTAATCCTTCGGGATCAAACCGCGCACCATGTCACGTACGCAGCCGCCGGCGAAGTATGCAATGTGTCCTTGCTCGCGCAAACGCGCAGCAACTTCGCGCGCGACCTTTTCCATGGGCGAGGATTTCACAGCATCACTGTAGCCGCTTCGCTGTGTGAAGCGCAACGCGCGCCTGCTCAGCATCGGCGCCTTCGCGGCAGCGCGGTGTCGCTACCCAGTTCTCTTCTGCTTGTGGAAAGAGTGGATGACGAAGAGCACTACTGCGATTGAGATGCACGAGTCGGCTACGTTAAAGGCAGGCCACGGATCGGCGTATCGAACGTGCAGATTGAACAGGAGAAAATCGATTACGTGCCCGTAAAGCAGGCGATCGGTCAGATTACCCAAAATCCCAGCAAGCAACAGTGCAAGCGAGAGATCGCGCCACGCATCAGGGCGGGGGTGTCGCACGAGCAGAACTGTCACAACCACCAACGCGACGATGGAAATCACAATGAAGAAAGTATTGTTGCCCTTGAAAGATCCAAAGCCGCGCCGGTGTTGGTGACGTTAACCAGACTGAAGAAATCGGGGACGACAACGCGTGCCTCATAAGGGTTGATCAAACGCAGGACCAACTGCTTGCTCCATTGATCAAGAGCGTAGAGGGGGAGCGAAAGAAAAAGGATTAACTTCATTTGGGTGATCTCTGTTAATCCAGGTGCCCCAGCAGAACTTATGATGCTGTAGTGTCCGCTGTCCGCAGCGGATTTGGTGTCAACGTTCCAGGAACACTGCGCTGAGGACAGCGCACGCTACAGCGCGAACGACGGAAACGGATCATGGAGCCGTCTTTTCCAGAGCGGTGATAACTCTTTCGCACCGATCACACAAATCCGGATGCGCCGTACTCGTGCCGACTGTTGGTCGATGACGCCAGCAACGCGCGCACTTTGCGTATGGCGTTTTCGTCACCGAAGCGCTTGCTTCTTTCGCGTGATGAACTGTCAGATCACTCACAATAAAGAATTCTTCCAGTTCCTCCCGATCGACTTTCTCGGTGACATCGGAATCGGAATGCAAAACAACCCTGGCCTCCAGCGTGTTGCCAATCAATTTTTCCTGACGCGCGCGCTCGATCGCCTGCGCGATCACGCCGCGCAATCTCAACAGCTCCGCGACCTGAGCACTTGGCGCGCCCTCGCCACGGCGAGCAGCCTGTGGTCGGATCTTACCATCTCGATCCTCGGGTTCAGGAAATTCTTGAAGGTGAACGGACGTTGTAGCCGGGGTCGGTGACCCCGGCTGGCCGGCATCACCGATGCCGGCTACAGCGGAATGGCGCCACGCTTCCTCGGCGGTAAAAGCGAGAATCGGCGCGAGCAATCGACACAGCGCGTTGAAAATCTCCCGCATGACCATTTGCGTCGCGCGCCGACGCGGCGAGTCCGGCGCGTCGCAATACATCCGATCCTTGGTGATGTCGATATAGAGGCTGCTCAAATCGACAGCGCAAAATTGGTTCAGCGCGTGATAGACCTTGTGGAACTCAAACGCCTCGTAAGCCAATCGACAATCGCAAATCACCTCATCTAATCGCTGCAAAATCCAGCGATCGATTAATGTTGTAGCCGGCATCGGTGATGCCGGCCGGCCGGGGTCACCGCCCCCGGCTACAGCAGCAAAATCATAGAGATTTCCAAGCAAGATGCGCAGCGTGTTTCGAATCCGCCGATAGGTGTCGCCCAGACGCGTGAACATTTCCTCAGAGAACGGCACGTCGCTGGTGTAATCGATGCTACTTGCCCAAAGCCGTAGCAGATCTGCGCCATTCCGACCTACGAAGTGATCGGCGGCCGTCGGCTTCTCATACGTTCCCGATTTTGAAATCTTTTTCCCGTCAAGATCGACAACGAAACCGTGCGTGACGCAAATTTTGTACGGCGCGCGATTGTTCAGCGCGACGCTG
>WNGO01003195.1_pt1 | contig 11885 bp, 9 predicted proteins | sample 5400511 | NCBI WGS metagenome assembly WNGO01 (sample SAMN13153380, study PRJNA577476) | soil metagenome | isolation source: 20 cm soil or saprolite under Garry oak tree replicate 2 | place: USA:California | collected 2016-06-15
GCGAAGTGATCTTTTTGATTGCATCAAGACAATGACGAATGACGAATGACGAATGACGAAGGAATGAGATTCATTCGGCGCGTCAGTTGATCTGTCGCAAATCAATCGTTTTCATGGACGACATATTCTGGCGATCGTCATCCCCAACGGTGTCCGCGATTTCGTCATTCGTCATTCAGGTGAGAATCACCTGTTTTTGTCCCATGGCGGCTGCGAGCAATTTTTCCTGCGTCGCTTCGTCGTGATTGAATTCGCCGCCGATGCGGCCTTCGTGCAGCATCAAGATGCGATCACTCATGCCGATCAATTCCGGAAGTTCGCTCGACACCAGAACAACTGCTTTCCCCGCGTCGGTCAGCTGATTGATGATTTCGTAAATTTCCAATTTCGCGCCGACATCGATACCTCGAGTCGGTTCATCGAGAAAAATGACAAGCGGCTCGGTCATGAGCGCCTTGCCCAAAACAGTCTTCTGCTGGTTGCCGCCAGAGAGCCTGCCGACCAGGGCCTCCATGGTCGGCGCTTTTACGCGCAGCGATTGAAAAAAATGATTGTTTCTTTTGAACTCGAGCCCTTGGTCGATCAGACGATTGCTCGTTAGATTTGCCAACGACGAGAGGGAAAGATTGAAGCCGATGGTTTTGTCCAAAATCAGTCCGTACCGGCGGCGGTCTTCGCTCACCAGCACCAGGCCGTGACGAATGATTTCATCTGGTTTTCGCGCGCGCAGCTCCTGATTATCGAGGCGAACTGCGCCACTCTTGCGTTCCCCCCACGCGCCGAACAAATGCATCAATAGCTCGGTGCGACCCGCTCCCATCAGGCCGCCAATTCCGAGTACCTCTCCGGCCTGCAACGAAAAGCTGATATCGGAAAGGATACTTTCTCCCGAATACGGATCGGCCACATTGAGGCTTTCAACTTGGAGAACAGGCGGGCCGGGCTTCGAAGATTTTCTCGGGAACAAATCGGTAATTTCGCGCCCAACCATGTGTTTGATGACTTCCGCTTTGTTGGCTTGCTTGGCGTCGAGCGTGATCACGGACGAACCGTCGCGCAGGACGGTGATGCGATTGCAGATTGCGAATACCTCATCGAGTTTGTGCGAGATGTAGATGCTGGCGATGCCGCGACCGCGAAGATCGCGCAGGATGTCGAGCAGGATGAGGACTTCGTGTTCTGCCAGGGCGGCCGTCGGCTCGTCCAGAATGAGGATCTTGGAACTTTTCGAAAGCGCCTTCACGATCTCCACCAACTGTTTCTGCCCCACACCGAGCTTCGTCACCGGCATGCTGGGGTCGATGTCGACTTTGAATTTTTCCAAGAGGAGTCGCGCTTCCTGATAAACTTTGTGCCAGTCGATCAGCCCACCGGCCGTGCGTGGCTCCGAACCGAGAAAAATGTTTTCGCCGACGGTCATGTCGTTAACGAGCGCCAGCTCCTGGTAAATGACCGCGATGCCGGCCTGTTCGGCGTCGGCCAGCGAACGAAACTTGGCCAGCAATCCATTGATGAAAAACTGTCCCTCGTATGAACCGGCCGGATGGATCCCAGAGAGCAATTTAATGAGAGTCGATTTGCCCGCGCCGTTTTCGCCACAGAGCGCGTGAATTTCGCCTTCGCGCAACGTGAAGCTAACGTTCTTCAGGGCGACAACGCCGGGAAATTTTTTGATAATTTTCTCGGCTTGGAGGACGACCGGTTTGATGGGCGGTTCCTCCATGTCATTTACCGTGGCTGCGGCCCTTCGGGAACGCCACGATACACTTGTGCGGCCCTGTGAAAGCCATCTTTAACAACCGTGTCCATCATGTTGTCTTTCGTAACGACGACAACGTCGAGCAGGATTGAAGGCACTTCGATTTTCCCATTCTTAATTTTGCCGAGCGCAAAGATTGGTTTGCTTCGCGCCATTTTTGCCGCGGCCTCGGCGGCTTGTTTGGCAAGTTGCGAAAGTGGTTTGTAAATCGTCATTGCCTGGGTCCCGTTGACGATCCGCTGGCAGGCGCTCAATTCAGCATCCTGGCCGGTGACGAGAATTTTTCCGGCCAGCCCTTCTTCGCTGAGCGCTTGGATCGCGCCGCCGGCAGTCCCGTCGTTCGAAGCCAGGATTGCATCGAAATTTGGACCGGCCTTTGTGATCGCCGCATTCGCGATCTTCTTCGCATTTTCCGGTTTCCAATCCTGCGTCCAGTCTTCATGCAAAACTTCGAATTCGCCTCTATTAATGAGCGGCGTGAGAACGTTGTCCTGTCCCTGTTTGTAGAGCATGGCGTTGTTGTCGGTCTTGGCGCCGTAGATGCGGACGATCTTTTTCTTCCTGTCCTTCGGAAGATGATCAACCAGGAATTGGGCCTGGAGCTCACCCACTTTTACGTTGTCGAAAGTCATATAAAGATCGAGATCGCAATCGGTGATTAAACGATCGTAAGCCAGCACCGGAATGCCGGCGTCATGCGCCATGTTGACGGCTTTCGCCATGGCGCCGCCGTTATGCGGAACGATCACGAGAACATCAACCCGTCGGCTGATCAGCGCTTGGACGTCGCCAATTTGCCGGGTGTCATCACTGTTCGCTGATTGAACCAAGACATCAGCACCGAGATCTTTGGCACGCGCGACAAAGAGATCGCGGTCTCCCTGCCAGCGTTCTTCTTTCAGCGTGTCCATCGAGAGACCGATGAGCGGCTTGGCCCGCGCTTTGACACTTTCCGTGGAAGATCCGCCCCGTGAGAGAACGAAGCCTGTAACCAAGCTGATGACACACGAGGTGACGACCAAAAAAATCCGAAATTTCATTTGGATTTGGAGTCTGGGAAGACGTGCTCCTAGAATAGGGCGGACAATCTTAAGTTACAGATCGAAAGACACAGAAGGAAGCAGTTACGGTTACTGATCGCAATTGGTCTCGCGTGAGGGCCCGTTGCTAAGTCATTGCAGGAGAAGGTCGTACGAATCTTGTCAGAAATCCGAATAGCCGTTGCGTCGCTTCGTCTAATATAGAATGAAGAAGGTAATACTAAGTATGGCATTAGCAGTCGCGGCCCCGTTCGCATGGGCCCAGGTCTCAGAGACCACCACGACAACGACCACGACTGAGGGCAGTGGGACAATTACCGAGTTCTCGCCTGGTAGCACAATTGTGCTCAAGGAAAGCGCCGGTCCGAAACACTACCGCTTTGGAAAGCGCGTTACCTATGTGACGAGAAGCGGTAAGGAGTTGGACGAAGCCACTGTGAAGACGAAAATCAGAATCGGCGTCCCTGTCCGCGTCCATTACGTCGGGGAAGGTGACAACATGCTCGTCGATCGAGTGATCGTCGACCAGGATTAAGAGTTAACATCGACAACTAACAATCGCGCCTTTTCTGCTCTGTCTCAGGTTTCGAGGCGGAGCGGAGAGGCGCGTTTTGTTTAAGGTGGAAGGGGCCTCGGGCCCCGATCTTTGATAATTGAATCGCGGCGCTCAGGCCGCTCCGACATTGAGATCCTTCGACTTCGCAGCCCTTCGCCCAGGATGACAGCAGCTGCGTATCTGTTTCGTCCGCTGATTCATTAACACCCTGCCTTAGCGGGGTGCAAAAAGCCAACGCAAGCATCCGTAACCGCTTCAGCGGTTTTTTTCACCGCGCCCGAGAAACCGCTAAAGCGGTTTGCCGCCTTGCGACGCAGGCACCTCGCTGAAGCGAGGTGTTAATGAGAGATGGGCACTGCGCTCACCACGAGACGCTAAACAGATACACAGCTGCCCAGTTGTCACTTCTTCTTCGTCTCTTTTTTCGCTATTTTTGATTCGCCGGGCCGATACTCTTCCTGCTCGGCGGCGGCGAACGCTTTCTCCAAACCAACCATATCTTCGCCAGGCCTGAGAACGTCGAAGGCTTCCGATTCCTTGCGCAATTCTTCCTCGGAATAATTCGCGGCTTTGATCGAGAGACCGATGCGGCGCTCCACTTTGTCCACTTTGATAACGCGCGCTTCCACCTCCTGGCCGACTTTGAGGACGTCTTTGACCTTGGCCACGTGGTCCTCGCTCAGTTGCGAGATGTGGACGAGACCATCGATGTCATCGGCCAGCTGCACGAACGCGCCGAAACTGGCGAGCTTGGTCACTTTGCCTTTGACCAGATCGCCGATCTTGTACTTCTGGTCGATGTTCTTCCACGGATCATCGCTCAGCTGTTTGATACCGAGACTGATTCGCTGGTTTGTCTTATCAATGTCGATGACTTCGGCTTCGACTTCGTCGCCTTTCTTGAAGACTTCGCTCGGGTGATTGATTTTGCGCGTCCAGCTCAGATCGGAGACATGGATCATTCCGTCGATGCCTTCCTCAAGTTCGACGAACGCGCCATACGCGGTCATGTTCCGAATCTTGCCTTTGACGCGACTGCCGATAGTAAATTTCTTCTCGATTTCATCCCAGGGATTGGCTTCGAGCTGGCGCAGGCCTAACGAGATTTTCTGCTCCTCTTTATTCACGCCCAGGACGACGGCTTCGACTTCCTGGCCAACGGTGAGAATGTCAGATGGCCGCATGATGCGTTTTGTCCAGGAGAGTTCCGAGACGTGAATGAGCCCTTCCACGCCTTCTTCCAACTCGACGAAGGCGCCATACGGAACCAGATTTGTGATCTTGCCTTTAACGCGCTGGCCGGCCGGGAAGCGCTCTTCAATCTGGTCCCACGGATTTCTCTGGGTTTGCTTTAGACCTAACGAAACACGCTCCTTCTCCTTGTTGATGTCGAGGACGACGACCTCGAGCTGCTGCCCGACTTTCACTAACTCGCTCGGGTGGCCGAGCCGGCCCCAGGTCATGTCGGTGATGTGCAGAAGACCATCCATGCCATCGAGATCGATGAATGCGCCAAAATCGGTCAGGTTTTTAACCGTGCCTTGTACGCGGTCGCCCACCTTAACGCCTTCGAGGAATTTCTGGCGTTTCTCGCTCCGCTCCTGCTCGATTAATTCACGTCGGCTTAAGACCACATTTTTGCGGTCATCATTAATTTTAACGATTTTGAAGTCGTAGGTGTTGCCGACGAACTGCTGCAAATCCCTGGGCGGAACGATGTCGATCTGCGATGCGGGCAAAAATGCCTCCACTCCGATGTTCACCATCAGTCCGCCTTTGACGACCGATTTTACTTTGCCTTTGATAAGGCCATCGCCCTGAAACACGCTCGCGATCTTGTTCCAATTCTGACGATAGGCGGCTTTTTCCTTCGAGAGAACGACCATGCCTTCGTCGTTCTCGAGTCGCTCTAGCAGGACGTCCACTTCATCGCCGATTTCGAGCGACTCGATGTCTTCAAACTCCTGGGAAGAAATGATGCCTTCGGATTTGTAGCCGATGTCGACCAGCACTTCGCGTGGGCGAATCTCGAGAATTCGGCCCTTCACGATGCTGCCTTCTCTGAAGTCCGGCATCGGCTTCGACATCAAATCCTGCATTTGGGTCATAAATAAAAAGTTCTCCTTCAGGCGCTTGACGCTGTAGCGGTCCGGCCGTGGCCGGATCGCATTAATCTCGTCGGTCGGAGACCGTCGCTACCACCAGCGAAACGAAAAAAGACAGTAGTAGTTCTCGCAGCGGCGGTCAACTACGCATCCCGCCATCCAGTAGCATCATGCGATCGGCGATTTCGGCGGTCAAAGGCTGTCACTACAGCCGATGGAACGTTGGGTGTTGAACGTTAGCGGCTCCGGCGAATGCTTGAAACACCCTACCGACCCTTGAGTGCGCCGCGTTTCTCCGCATATTTTGAATGCGTGCCGATGTTTATCCGAATCCTGTTGCCAATCACACTGACGATCTGGGTGGTGGCTTTCCTAGATGCCGCGCCGTCTCCTGCCGAGCAAAAAGTTCTCGAGGCCATCAAATCGCCTGATTTAACCGTGGTGCATCTTTGGGCTCCCTGGTGCTCAAATTGTCAGGCAGAACTAAAGGGCGGCGGCTGGTTGAAAATAGTAAAGGATAATCCGCAGGTGAAGTTTTATTTCATTTCAGTTTGGAACGGCGGCGAAGATGGCCGCGCCATCCTTAAGAAGTTTGAAGTCGCTGACCAACCTAACGTCACCGTCCTGGCCGATCCGGGGCCGCGGACGGGAAACAAGATCAAACAATTTGCCGGCTTGCCGCTTTCCTGGATTCCAACGACATGGGTCTATAAGGGTGGCGACCTCCGTTACGCGCTCAATTACGGCGAAGTACGATTTCCCGCGTTGCAGCAATTTATTGAAGACAGCAAATCGGAATGGTCGCACAAAGGCGAAACGGCGACGGAATCGAGCAGCTAAAGATGATCTCAGTTGAAAGTTCGCGAATTAAGTTTCATCTCGCCGGTGGCCTGCAGCCGCTGATTCTGCTGCCGGTAACTGTAAACGGCCAGGGTCCGTTTCAGTTCATCCTTGATACAGGGGCTGGCACGTCATTGCTGTCACCCGAGCTGGCGCAGAAGGTCGGCGCAAACATAATTGGGGCAAAGGAAGGTCAGAGCGCGGGCGGCAAAGTTTCAGTATCGCTGGCCAAGGTTCATTCTCTCGCGGTCGGCGAAACCAGACGCGACGACGTCGACGTGGGTATCGTCGATCTTAGCCAAATTGCTAAGACGATTGGGACAAAGATCGATGGCGACCTGGGTTACAATTTTCTGAACCGTTTTCAGATCACAATTGATTATAGCAATTGCGAACTCCGTCTCGACGATCCGAAGCGCGTCGAATTCTTCGGCCGGTCTGCCAGGGCTGAAATCCCGTTGCGTTTGGCAAATCCAGCCAAGCCCCTTATTTTGGTCGACGCTTATCTGAATCGGCAGGGTCCTTTTCAGTTCGCGATCGATACCGGGACCTCAACTACCGCGATCACACCCGAACTCGGGAAAAAACTCGGCATAGCCGGTTCACCGGTTGGCCCAGCCACAACCGGGGGCGCACAAGTTGACGTCACTATCGGTTCGGTGCAGTCGTTCGCGCTCGGCGGCGCCAAGGTCGACGATATGGATGTCGTGGTGGCCGATTTTTTTGCGATGTTGAGCAGCGCAGTTGGCGCGAAACTTGATGGTATCGTGGGTTATAATTTCCTGCGCAACTACAAAGTCGTGATCGATTATCCGGGCGAAATACTCCGTTTGTTTTAGTATGTTAGAAATTCCGACCGCGGCGCCTCCGGCACGAAACAAACCGCCAGCGATCCTCTCGCTCATCGGCGAAACACCGCTGGTTGAGATCACGCGCATCGATACCGGCCCTTGTCAGCTCTTTGTCAAAATGGAAAGCCAGAATCCAACCGGCTCAATTAAGGACCGGGTCGCCCTGGCGATGATTGAAGCGGCCGAGCAGGACGGAAAACTAAAGCCGGGGGGGACGGTTATTGAAGCGACCGCCGGCAACACCGGACTCGGTCTGGCGCTCGTCGCTGGCGCGAAGGGCTATCGTGTTCTCCTCGTTATTCCGGACAAAATGTCACAGGAAAAAATCTACCATGTGCGCGCGCTCGGCGCGGAAGTGCGCATCGTCCGTTCCGATGTGACGCGCGGCCACCCCGAATACTACCAGGACGTGGCGGCGCGATTGGCAGAGGAAATTCCTGGTGGATTTTATGTGAATCAGTTCGGCAATCCGGCAAATCCGAAAGCACACGAGCGCAGTACCGGACCGGAAATTTGGGAGCAAATGCGGCATGATGTCGACACGGTGGTCTGCGGAGTCGGCTCCGGCGGAACCTTAACCGGACTCGGCCGCTTCTTTTCGCGAGTCAAGCCACGCCGAGGGATTGAGATCGTCCTGGCCGATCCAACCGGATCCGTTCTTTACGAATACGTTAAGACTGGAGAGCTGGTTGACTCTGGAAGTTGGGCAGTCGAAGGCATCGGCGAAGATTTCATTCCCGAAATCGCTGAAATGTCCTATGTCACCGACGCTTTCGAAATCGATGACGAAGAAAGCTTCGCGACCGCGCGCGAGCTTTTGCGGCAGGAGGGAATTCTCGGTGGATCTTCAACCGGAACGATGGTGGCGGCGGCATTACGGTATTGCCGCCAACAAGCCAAGCCGAAACGCGTGGTCACGTTTGTGGCGGACAGTGGCAACAAATATCTGTCGAAGATGTACAATGATTTTTGGATGGCCGAGCAAGGGTTCATCCATCGGCCGCCGCATGGCGATCTGAGCGATCTGATAACCCATCGTCACGAAGCCGGCGAGGTCGTCCTGGTGGGACCGGACGATACGCTGCTGACTGCCTTCAAGCGCATGCGAGGAGGCGATATTTCGCAAGTTCCAGTGGTAGATGGAAAAGGGCGGGCCATCGGGATTCTCGACGAATCGGACCTGCTTGTGAAAGTGCATCGCGATTCGACGCATTTTAATGACCCGGTCCGAACGGCGATGACGGATCGTCTCGAGACATTGGCACCTACCGCCAAGATTAAAGATCTGCTCGAAGTGTTCGAGCGCGGCCGTGTCGCCATTGTGATGGAGGGCGACAAATTTCTAGGCCTGATTACGCGCACCGATTTGCTTTCGTATTTGCGGTTGAACATGCCGAAGTCGGTGGTGCCGCCGAGCCGGGAATACAGCTAGATCGGAATATTGGAAACCGCGGCTTGCGCGACTGACACGGATCAGGCGGAACGGGCAGTCGCAGCGTCGCATTTTGTGTTTTATTTTATCCGCGATATCCGAGTCATCCGCTGTTAAGCTGAAACCAGATGAAGAGACACCACGAATTCGCCACTCGCGCCATCCACGCAGGCCAGGAGCCCGATCCGTCAACCGGTGCGATTATGACGCCGATTTACGCGACTTCTACATATGTCCAGGAGAGCCCGGGCAAACACAAGGGATACGATTACGCGCGATCCATTAACCCGACTCGACTTGCCTATGAGCGTTGCATTGCCGATTTAGAGAGTGGCACGCGCGGCTGGGCTTTCGCCTCCGGGTTGGCCGCCATGGCGACGGCTCTCGATGTGCTCGATAGCGGTTCGCACATCGTCGCGAGCGACGATCTCTACGGCGGCACGTTTCGTTTGTTTGATCGCGTGCGTCGTCGCTCCGCCGATCTTGATTTCACTTATGTCGATCTGACTGACCCGACCAGGCTCGAGCGCGCGATTAAATCAAATACGCGGATGGTCTGGGTGGAAACACCGAGTAATCCGTTGCTTAAGATCATTGATCTTGAAGCGATTGCCAAAATGGCGCGCGAACGCAAGATCATTTCGGTTTCCGACAACACATTCGCCACACCATGGATCCAGCGACCAATCGAATCCGGTTTCGATATGGTGATCCATTCCGCGACGAAATACCTGAATGGACATTCGGATATGGTTGGCGGGGTAATCGTCGTTGGTGAAAACAAGGAACTGGCCGATCAAATTGCCTTTTTGCAAAATGCCGTCGGCGCAATTGCTGGACCGTTCGACAGCTTTCTGGTCATGCGTAGCTTGAAAACTCTGGCCTTGCGGATGGAGCGTCATTGCGCAAACGCGTTGGAGATTGCGCGCTGGCTGGAAGAACAACCGAACGTTAAATCAGTCAGCTATCCGGGGCTCAAATCTCATCCCCAACATGATTTGGCGCGGATGCAAATGCGTGGTTTCGGTGGGATGGTTACTATCGTTTTAAAGACTGATCTGGCCGGCACGCGCAGGTTTCTGGAGAACACGCACCTCTTTGCTTTGGCCGAAAGTCTGGGCGGGGTGGAAAGTCTTATTAATCATCCGGCGCTTATGACCCATGCTTCGGTTCCAAAAGAGCAGCGGGAAGCCCTCGGGGTTACCGACTCGCTCGTTAGGCTTTCCGTCGGCGTGGAAGATGTCCGCGACTTGATCGACGATCTACAATTCGCTTTCGAAGCTATTTGAGTGTTACTCTGGGGAGCGCAGGCGTCTGTTCAATGTGGGAGGGACCTTAGTGTCCCGATCAGCGTGTCTATAAGAATCGCGGCGCTAAGGCCGCTCCCACATTGTTAAATGCGCGACGGCGTTTAAGATTTCATAAATGGGCAGCACCTTTGGCCAACTCTTTCGAGTCACCACCTTCGGCGAATCGCACGGCGGCGGAATTGGCGTGGTGATCGACGGCTGTCCGCCGCAGATCGAAATCGGCGAAGCTGACATTCAGTGTGAGCTCGATCGGCGACGGCCGGGCCAGAGCAAAATTACGACGCAACGAAAGGAGCAAGATCGCTGCGAAATACTTTCCGGAGTATTTGAAGGGAAAACTCTCGGGACACCAATCGCCATCCTCGTGCGCAATCAAGACGCGCGGCCGGAAGCTTATTCCGAAATGAAACAAACATTTCGACCTTCCCATGCCGATTTTACCTACCAGGCCAAGTACGGCATTCGAAACTGGCAAGGTGGCGGCCGCGCCTCCGCGCGTGAAACGATCGGCCGAGTTGCGGCCGGCGCAATTGCTCGCAAAGTACTGCGAAAGTTTTGGGCGAGCCTGGATGTGGTGGCTTACGTGAAGCAGATCCACGAAATTGTGGCGAAGATCGACAGATCGAACGTGAAAAGAGGAAGTGCGGGCGCAAGGCGATTCCCTGGGTGGGGTGATTGAATGCGTGGTGCGCGATGCACCGCCTGGATTGGGCGAACCGGTTTTCGATAAACTCGAAGCTGATCTGGCTAGGGCTATGCTTAGTTTGCCGGCTACGAAAGGCTTCGAAATTGGTTCTGGATTTTCGGCGACGCGGATGCGCGGCTCTGAACACAACGATCCATTTGAGATGCAAGGCGAGCGGGTTCGCACATCAACTAACTATTCCGGCGGTATCCAGGGTGGGATCAGCAACGGCGAAGAGATTTATTTTCGCGTTGCCTTTAAGCCAACAGCTACGATCGCGCACGAACAGCAAACCGTCACGGCAGGCGGTGATGAAACGAAACTGGCCGCACGCGGGCGGCACGATCCGTGTGTGCTCCCGCGCGCTGTGCCAATAGTTGAAGCCATGACCGCTCTCGTGCTGTGCGACCACGCTCTGCGACAGCGTGCCGTTACCCCCAGCGCATGAATCCGCAACTGCAACAAGCGGCCGGGTCACCTGTTTGGCAGCTGGTGTTTATCTCATTTGGCCTGGCCCTTATTTTATTCGAGATCCTGCGCGGCTGGAAACGGGGCATCGCTCGTCAATTAGCGCGCGTCGGTGCACTGATCGCAGCTTATTTCGCAGCTTTTTACGCGGGTCAATTTGCCCTACCGCTCTTGCGACCGTTTTTGAAAGTGCCGGACCCAATCCTGTCGGCTTTGGCCGGTGCGGTGCTGGGGCTGTTTCTCTATGCTCTCATTACTGGTCTCGGCACGATGCTTTTCAAACGCACCAGCCAACATGATTCGGCTTTGGTAAGATTTTTTTATGGATTAAGTGGCGCCACAGTTGGTATTTTCTTTGGCACTTTTCTGGTGTGGCTTGTCGTTGTCGGTGTCAGGTCCTTGGGCGCAGTAGCCGACGCCAAAGTGCAGCACGAGGCCACTGAGCAAAACAATGCTGTGCTGCATGCCGTTGACCGGCGTCGTGGCTTAAGCGGGCCTAACGAAGAATCGCCGACGCTAATGACGTCGCTGGCACGATTGAAGAACTCGCTCGAACTCGGAGTGGTGGGCGATGCCGTAAAAAAAGCGGATGTCGTTCCGACACAGGCTTACGGAACACTTGGAAAAATTGGGAAGCTAGTTTCCAACCCTGACAGCGCCCAGAGGTTCTTGAGCTTTCCCGGCGCCCATGAATTGAGTCAGAACCCAAAGATCGTTGCCCTGCGAGAGGACTCGGAAATATCCGACATGATTGCACAAGGCCGTTTTCTCGATCTCCTGCAAAACCCAAAGATCTTGGATGCAGCAAACGATCCGGAGCTGGCTCAGAAAATCAAACA
>WNGO01002666.1_pt1 | contig 11882 bp, 8 predicted proteins | sample 5400511 | NCBI WGS metagenome assembly WNGO01 (sample SAMN13153380, study PRJNA577476) | soil metagenome | isolation source: 20 cm soil or saprolite under Garry oak tree replicate 2 | place: USA:California | collected 2016-06-15
ACCGAAGAGCACGCCCTTCTCGCGCGTCAGGGCTACTCCGACTTCGGCAAAGGACGCCATCCTGCCGGACTCAACTTCGGCGATTGCTTTTCTTACGCCCTCGCCAAGGCCACCGGCGAACCGCTCCTTTTCAAAGGCGCAGACTTCCGCCAAACCGACGTGCGACCTGCCTTACCATAAGCAAGCCGGCTACAAAATCGCACTTGATCTTTGTTGTCTCTTTGTTCAAATAAGTGTTAGGTATTCCTGCGAAATTTCAAATGCGGCAGCCTCGCTGCACTTTTTCATTTTATGCGACTGTCTCTCGACCCCTAGTGGTAAGTCCGGTGTGAATCTGCACCAACATGTGGCCCCCCCTAATTTTGCACTATTATGGTGCAACGCAAATCCTTATCCTTTCAACACTTGTGAACTCTCTTGCAAGTGTTAAAAACAAATGACTTATAGAAATACCAACTCCCTTAGGATCTTAGAAAATCTTAGAATCAATACTCATGAAAAACAGGGGAGGGGGTGTTATTGTTAACCGGGCACCCGATGAAGGACGGCTAGGACGGCTGGCCTGAGTTGAATTCGTTCTCTTTCAACGCAGAATCGCTGAGAAGTTGCCATGAGCCACGAGCGCTGCCACTGCCTCGATATCCGGCGACAGCGGTCGGTCCTCCGTAACCTTGCCGGAGTTGGCGCGAGCCAGCAAATCGATCCCCTGACACGCGCACAGCAACTCGATAGCGATGGTATGCCGCAAATTAACCAGCATGCGCTCCAGCCGTCGCGCCCCGCCCATGCCCATGGAGACGTAATCCTCCTGATTGCCCGAAGTGGAAATCGAATCCACCGAATGAGGTGTCGCGAGCGCTTTGTTCTCGCTGGTCAGCGCCGCCGCCGTCACTTGCGCGATCATGAATCCGGAATTCAGCCCCGGCTCCGGTGTCAGGAACGCCGGCAGCATGCTCGTAAACGGATTCGTCATCTGCTCGATGCGCCGCTCGACGATGCCGCCGAGCGTCGCAATCGCAATCGCGACCTGATCCGCCGCCATCGCCAGCGGCTGCCCGTGAAAATTTCCGCCGCTGATGATGTCGCCGTTATTCGCATCCCGCACAAAAACGAGCGGATTGTCCGTCGCGCTGTTCAACTCCACTGCCGCCATTTCCCGTGCCTGCCCCAGCGAATCGCGTACCGCCCCGTGCACCTGCGGCGTGCAACGCAAGCTGTACGCATCTTGTACGCGCGTATCTTTTTCAGTCGAGCGATGCGATTCCCGAATCTGGCTGCCTTCATTCAGGTGCGCCAGGTTCCGCGCCGTCGTCGCCGCTCCCGCATAGGCCCGCGCTTGCATGATCCGCGCATCGAACGCTCCGGGACTTCCCCGCAGCGCATCCAGCGAAAGGGAAGCGGCCACGTCCGCGGTGTCCACAAGACTGTCCGCTTCGCTCAGCGCCAAACTCAGCAGCGCCAGCACTCCTTGCGTGCCATTCAGAAGCGAAAGTCCTTCTTTCGCTTCCAGCGCGACCGGCACAATCCCCGCGCGCTTCATGGCTTCGCCGCCGTGCAAAACTTCTCCATGGAACGTCGCCCGGCCCTCGCCAATGACCACCTGCGCCAGATGCGCCAGTGGCGCGAGGTCGCCGGAAGCGCCCACCGAACCCTGTGAAGGAATCACGGGATGCACCTTGGCATTCAGCATCTGGCAAAGCATCTCCACCAAGCGTGGCCGCACGCCGCTGAATCCCTTCGCCAAAGCGTTCGCGCGCAGCAGCATCATCGCGCGCGTCTCCGCTTCACTCAGCGGCGCGCCAACGCCGCACGCGTGGGAACGCACCAGATTCACTTGAAGCTGCCGCACCTGCTCCGTGGAGACGCGCACCGAAGCGAGTTTCCCGAAGCCCGTATTGATCCCGTAAGCCGCTGCTCCCGACGCCACCAGGCGCTCGACCACCGCGCGCGAGGCATTCATGCGCTCGATCGCCGAAGCCGTCAATTGCACTGGTTCGCCGCGGAGTGCGACATCGTGGAGTTGCGGAAAGGTCAGATCGTTTCCGCTGAGCGCGACGCTCATGCGTTACTCCGGTCGGGTTGCGGCACGACGATGGCGCTAAATACGCTGTGGTATTTCTTGGGCAGCAATTTCGGCCGGCCGTTGCTCCCGCAAATCACGTGCGTCGTCTCCCCGTTCGCCAGGACTTTCTCGTCCGCATCGCGAATGACTTCGTAGGAAAACTTGACCAAGCGGTTCCGCGATTCCGCGATGCGCGTCCGGATGCGCAGGACTTCATCGTACATCGCTGAATGATGATACCGGCAGTGCGCATCCGCCACCACGATGTGGCAGTCGTCTTCAATTTCCATGCGTTTGTACTCGATGCCCAGCGCGCGGATCAGCTCGACGCGGCCCACCTCGAACCAGATCAAATAGTTCGCGTGATACACCACGCCCATCTGGTCGGTCTCCGCGTAGCGCACGCGCACCACTGCATCATGATATTCAATCATCGACTCTCTCGATTTCTCGCAATCGAACCGATTGGCGCGCCGCCAGTGGCCAAGAATTGGGTTCTACTAATTAATTCCAATAACGTACAACACAAATAGAAGACTAGCGATCAGAACTAAAAACCAAAAACTGAGAAACTAACGGCTAAGAACCGAAAAGCGAAAACTTGTCACTGTTTCTCTCCCTGCCAGACCGGCTTGCGTTTCTCCAGAAACGATGCGAGCCCTTCTCGGAAATCGGGCGTGCAACGAATGCGCGCATTTTCAAGGATGGCGCGTTCCAAATCGTGATCCACTCCTGGTGCCGCCGAGGAGACCAGAAGGTGCTTGGAACGAGTAAGGCTGCTGGGGCTTGCTGCGATCAGCAATTCCGCAAGTTCGTGCGCGCGCGGCATCAAGCGGTCCGCCGGAACCACGTCCGACACGAGGCCGAATTCCTTCGCTTCGGCCGCTTCGAGGATGCGGCCCGTGAGCAATAAATCGCGGCAGCGCTTTTCTCCGATCTGCCTCGTCAGGAACACGGAAACGATCGCCGGCAGGAAACCGATCTTCACTTCGGTGTATCCAAATTTTGCCTCCGGCACGGCGAGCGTGAAATCACATAGCGTGGCGAGCCCGCAGCCCCCTGCGTAAGCTGCCCCGTTTACCGCTCCTATCAGCGGCCTGGGAAAACTCCAGATCCTGCGGAACAGTTTGGCAATCCGCCGCGAGTCTTCTTGATTTTCCGCCGGAGATTGTTTCGCGATCGCTGCGAGCATGTCTAAATCCATGCCGGCACAAAATGCTTTGCCCGCTCCAGTCAGAATACCCACGCGCGCGTGGCTTCTTTCGATCTCATCCAGCGCCGTCTGCAGTTCAGCCATCATTTGCGTGGAGATGGCGTTGCGCTTTTCCGGCCGGTTCAGCGTGATGGTGGCGAGACTTCCAGATATGTCGAGCAGAAGTGTTTGATACATGGCAGCAATCTCCCTCGATGCGTGCGCCGGCAACTCTTCCTGAACGCGGGAGCTCCGGAGGTAGAAGCGCAGCACGTTGCGCCCCTATTCGTCAGGAACGCCCGGTCGGAGCAATTCTAGTTCACCAGTGGGGCATGCGCATACTTCGCGCGAATCTCGTTCGTCATTTCGAGCACCTTCGGCAGCCGCGAAGAATCGATCCCGGGATCGGCGCCCGCTTTCCGCAGCACGGCGATAACATCTTCCGTCGCGATGTTCCCAACCAGATTGTCTCCCGCAAACGGGCAGCCGCCAAGCCCGGTCAGCGCGCCGTCGAAACGCCGGCATCCAGCTTCGTAGGCCGCGAGAATCTTTTCTTCCGCATTGTCCGGCCGGCTGTGCAAGTGCACTCCCAGCTCGATGCCCGCGACATGCTCGTTCACACTGCGGTACAAATCGCCGACCAGTTGCGGCGCCGCGTTGCCCGCCGTGTCAGCCAGCGATACGGTGCGCACGCGAATATCCTTCAGCCACTCCAGCGCCTCCACCACGATCTCCGGCCCCCATGGCTCGTCGTACGGATTCCCAAACGCCATCGAAACATAAATCACCAGCCCGCGATTTGCCGCCGCCGTTTCCTTCCGCAACTCTTCGACCAGCAGACGCGATTCCTCGCGCGTCATATTGGCGTTGGCGCGCCGGAAATACGCCGAAATTGAATACGGATATCCGATCGTGGTGACTCCCGGCGTAGCCAGCGCCCGCTCGAGGCCCTTCTCATTCACCACAATTCCAATAATCTCCGGTGCTTCCAGGCCGGCCGGAAGGTTTTTGGAGACGAAAGTGTTCAGCTTTGCCATCACCTCTTCACTGTCCGCCATCTGTTTGACGTGTTTAGGCGAAACGAAGCTCACCGCATCAATATGCTTGAATCCCGTAAGCACAAGTTCTTTCAAATACTCGGTCTTGTACTCTGTCGGGATGAGATCCGGCAGCCCTTGCCAGGCATCGCGTGGGCACTCGATGATTTTAACTGTCGTGGTCACTTAGACCTGCTTCTTCTGATCCAACCGTCGAAATCAAGAGCGAGGATGCAGAGTCCCAAAAAGGTCAAGAGCGAGGCAAAGATCCCAGCGGCTCTCACGGACTGCGGATAAGGAAACACGGCTGACCCCAGTTCATAGCCAAACGGGGATTTCCGCGCTTCGATATCGAAGCGCACAAAGTAAATCCACGCAGGCATCGCGGCTAGGATCACAATAGCTCCCCGTTTCCTCATCAGGTCTGAAGGACTCCCGTCTTGAATTCGCGGATTTCGGGATTGAGAGCGGCGGCTTCGAGGGCCCAGATCAAGGCATCGCGAGTATGGGCGGGATCGATGATGGCGTCGACCCACAAACGAGCGGCGGCGTAGCGCGGGTCGGTTTGCTGTTCGTAGGTGGCGCGGACGGATTCGACCAATTCTTTTTTTTGTTTTTCGTCGACTTTTTTGCCTTCGCGTTCGAGTTGCTTCAACTTTATTTCGGCGAGGGTACTGGCTGCGGCGTCTCCGCTCATGACGGCGAAACGGGCTGTCGGCCACGCAAGCATGAAGCGCGGGTCGTAGGCTTTGCCGCACATGGCGTAATTCCCGGCGCCGAAGCTGCCGCCACAAATTACGGTTATCTTCGGCACTACGCTGTTCGCTACTGCGTTCACCATTTTTGCGCCGGCGCGAATGATGCCGCTCCACTCCGCGTCTTTGCCGACCATGAAGCCGTTTACGTCGTGCAGAAAAACGAGCGGAATGCGGTTCTGGTTGCAATCGAGAATGAACCGCGCCGCCTTTTCGGCGGACTCGGTGTAAATCACGCCGCCGAATTCGATACGTTTCTGGTCCGAGCCGCGCGCCAGCGTCTGCACGTGGTTTTTCTGATTGGCGACAATTCCGACGGCCCAGCCGCCGATGCGCGCGTATCCACACAGAAGCGTCTCACCATACTCCGCGCGATATTCCTCGAATTCGCTCGCATCGACCACGCGGGCGATGATTTCCCGCATGTCGTACTGCTTTCCGGGGTCGCTCGAAAATATTCCGTAGATGTCGTCACCTGAATAGAGTGGGGCGCGCGATTTCACATGGCTGAAGGGCGAAGGGTCCGGCGCTCCGATTTTGTCGACGAGCGCGCGAATTCGCGCGATACACGCATGCTCGTCCGGCTCGCGGAAATCCACCGTGCCGCTGATTTGCGCGTGCATTTTCGCGCCGCCCAGATCTTCCGCAGATGTTTTTTGGCCAATCGCGGCCTGCACCAGCGCTGGTCCCGCCAAAAATAATCCGGAGCCCTCGGTCATCAAGATGTGATCGCACATCACCGGGAGGTACGCGCCGCCCGCCACGCACATTCCCATGATCGCAGTGATTTGCGGAATGCCCATCGCGCTCATCACCGCGTTGTTGCGGAAGACGCGCCCGAAATCATCGGTGTCCGGAAAAACATCTTCCTGCAGCGGCAAAAAAACACCCGCGGAATCAACCAGGTAAATTGCGGGGATTCTGTTTTCGATGGCGATGTTTTGTGCGCGAATCACTTTCTTCGCGGTCATCGGGAAAAACGCGCCAGCCTTTACTGTTGCATCGTTCGCGATGAGCATAAACGTTCGCCCGCACACTCTTGCAAGTCCGGTGATCGTGCCGGCGCAAGGTGCGCCGCCCCATTCGTCGTACATTTCAAACGCCGCATAAATGCCAAGTTCGAAAAAGTACGAACCCGGATCGATCAGCTTGGCGATGCGTTCGCGCGCGGTGAGCCGGCCTTTTTTGTGCTGCGATTCGACGGCCTTCGCGCCGCCCCCCTGGCGAATCTGTTCTTCCTCATTCTTGATTTTTGTGAGCAAATCAATGATGCGGCGGGTGTTTTTTTCGAATTCAGGAGATTTCAGATTCGCACTTGTTCTCAGAACGGAATCAGACACGCGAAGTCCTCACTCACGAGAGATCTTTGAGAAAACTTTCTGGCAGCGACAGTGGCGCGAACCAAGTTTGACAGTATACGAGTTTCGCCACCATTGTGCGACCGCGGTGGCAGCGTGGTGATCCCGTTTCGGATAAGCACAAAGCCGGCATGCAAAGATTCTGTTCGAATGCACTGTCCCCCCTCCCAGGCCGGAACGGTACTCGCCAATGTTGCGGACGGTGACGAGCGCCGTTGAAACCATTGCGAATCGGCCAAGACGCTATACAATGCCGGGCATGCCCGCTTGAAGAATCCAGAGAGGAGATGCTGATCTCATGTCCCAGGAAACCAAGCTCGGGTCCAACTTAGCCGGTTACGCGATTCGCGTGCTCACCCTGGCGCTTGCTGTAATGATCTTTGGAGTTGGCGTTTGGGCGCAAGACCGGGAGATCGCGAACAAGCTGCAGGGGTTCGACTCCTACATGGAACAAGTCCTGAAGGATTGGAATACCCCAGGAATCGGTGTCGGCATTGTTATCAATGACAAGCTGGCTTTCGCCAAAGGGTATGGGTACAGGGACTACGAGAAGAAGCTGCCCTTCACTCCGACGACGCTGTGCCAGATCGCTTCGAACTCCAAATTGTTCACCGCCGTGGCGGCGGGGATGCTGGTCGAGGAAGGAAGGCTCACTTGGGATAAGCCCGTGCGCGAGTCCGTCCCGACAATCCAGTTCTACAACGACCAGCTCAACGACAATGTGACGTTGCGCGACATGCTGTCGCACCGGACAGGCGTGACCCGGCACGACTCGATCTGGTTCAAGTCGGATTTCAAAAGGAAGGAGTTGTTCGAAAAGCTGAAATACCTTGAGCCGCAGCAGCCGATGCGCGAAACGTTCCTGTACAACAACCTGATGTTCTCCGCCGCCGGCTACATCATTGAATTGAAATCCGGGAAGACGTGGGAGCAGTTTGTGCGGGAGAGAATCTTCGAGCCGCTGAACATGAGCTCGACCACCTATTCGATCTCCGAGATGGTGAAGTACCCGGACCACGGAGTCCCTTTCCGAGAAAAGCGCGACACGTTTGAGTTGTACAAGATCCCCTACTACGAGGACACCGAGGGGGTCGCTCCCGCGGGCGCGATTATCTCGAATATCGAAGACGTGTCGCACTGGCTCATCGCGTTGATGAATGATGGAAAATACAACGGGAAGCAGGTCTTGCCGCCGAATGTGCTGAAAGCCACGATGCAACCGGCCATTGGTTTGCCAAACACTCTTGGCGAAGCACTCGGATACTGGGAGTTGCTGAATCCAGCCTACGGCATGGGGCGACAGACCGCCTCATACCGGGGACGGCTGCTCACCTTCCATGGCGGCGACCTTCCCGGATTCCACTCGCAGGTTTCCTTCATGCCCAACGACAAGATCGGCGTGATCGTCCTGGTGATCAGCGATCACAGCGCTCCCCTATATAACGTCGTCAGCTATAACGTGTACGAGCGGCTGCTGGGCCTGGATCAAACACCCTGGAGTAAACGCCGGCTGGAGCAACGACTCGCAAGCAAGAAGGCCGGCACGGAAGCACGCGCGAAGGCCGGCGCCGACCGCGTTCCCAACACCAAACCATCTCACGCGTTAGCCGACTATGCGGCTGAATATGAAAATCCGGCATACGGCATTCTCAAGATCGGGCTGAAGGAGAACCAGCTGCAGTTCCATTTTCACGCGTTCCAGTTTCCGATGAACCATTTCCATTACGACCGGTTCGATACTCCCGAAGACGAGCAGTACGGCAAGTTCTCGGTCAATTTTCGAACCAATCCGCAGGGGGACGTTGATAACGCGGTGATTTCGTTGGATGAGGCTGAAGTGGTTTTCACGCGGAAGCCAGAGACCCTGGATGCAGCGCTTCTCGAGAAGCTCGCCGGAGATTACCTGACGCCCGCGCACGTCAAGTTCCAGGTACTTTATCAGCGGGGAGACGGACTTTCTCTGGTATTCCCGGGCGGGCCTCCGGTCAAACTCATCCCGGTCAAAGGTCTCCAGTTCAAGACTCCGCAGTTCTCCGACACCATCTATGAGTTTGTGATGGAGAACGGCCAGGTTAAAGCGCTGAAGGAGCGCGATCCGTCCGGTGAATACTCCTTCTCGCGGCAATGAGGCAGGTTTGACGGTCGATTGTCTTTGGGGTCGATCGTCCAGAACAGGGAAATGAAACTGTAGGAGTACTGTCGGAGGGCTCCGTGCAGGTCGCGGCTCCGCCGGGCCAAACGAGAACGCAAAAGACTTGCACTCATTTAGAAGCAAGGTAAGCTAACAGCGGGATCTCTGAGGACACCTGCGAGTGCTGTCCATTGGCTGAACGCCAAATTGTGCCAATTCGAAAGGACATGGTGATGAGGCATCTCTCCACGATTGTTTATACGTTTGGCGGGACTGTTTTTCTCTGCTTTGCAAGTTTGGCCGCGGCGCAGACGCCGCCGACGAAAGTGGCAGCGCAAGCGCCCGCAAAGCCGGCGGCGGCCAAGTCCGCGCCACTCGAAGTGCCGCAACTGAAATTCGAAAAGTACAAGCTCGAGAATGGCCTTGAAGTCATTCTCTCCGAGGACCACCGCCTGCCGATGGTGGCCGTGAACTTGTGGTACCACGTGGGCCCTGCGAACGAACTCCCGGGCCGCACAGGTTTTGCGCATCTATTCGAGCACATGATGTTCGAAGGATCGCGGCACGTGCCGGGCAGTGCGCATTTCCATTTTCTGGAAGCCGCGGGCGCTTCGGATATCAACGGCACGACAGACTTCGACCGCACCAACTATTTCGAAACCCTGCCTTCGAATCAGCTGGAGCTGGCCCTATGGCTGGAGTCCGATCGCATGGGTTATTTGCCGGACAAACTGGACCAGTCCAATCTTTCGAACCAGCAGGATGTGGTGCGCAACGAGCGGCGGCAGAGCGTGGAAAACGCGCCGTACGGGGTGGTGGAAGAGGCGATGTTTCACCAGATTTTTCCGAAAGAACATCCGTATTACGGCGATGTGATCGGATCGCATGCCGACGTCCAGTCCGCCAAACTCGAAGACGTGCGGAATTTTTTCAAGCTGTATTACGCGCCAAACAACGCGAGCCTGGCGATCGTCGGAGATTTTGATCCTGAGAAGGCGCGCGAGCTGGTGCAAAAATATTTTGGGCCGTTGAAGCGCGGAGAGGACGTTCCCAAGATCAAGGCGCACACGCCGGCAATCGCGAACGAGCGGCGCGCCGTGGTCCAGGACAACGTGCAGTTGCCTCGCGTGTACATGGCCTGGCTGACCTCGCCGATTTTCAAACCGGGCGACGCCGAAGCGGATCTCGCGGCAACGATTCTGGGAGGTGGAAGGTCCAGCCGGTTGTACAAAAAACTTGTGTATGAAAAGCAGATCGCCCAGGACGTAGGAGTGAATCAACAGTCGCTGATTCTTGGTTCTGTGTTTGAAGTGCAGGCGACGGCAAAAGCCGGCGTGAAACCGGAAGATCTTGAAAAGGCCATCAACGCGGAGCTGGATGCATTTCGCAAAGATGGACCGACCGCGACGGAGCTGACGCGGGCGCGAAACGTGCTCGAATCGAGAATCATCGCGGGCCTCGAGACGCTGGGAGGGTTCGGAGGCGTTGCCGACCGCTTGAACAGTTACAACCATTATCTGGGCACGCCAGACTTTCTTGCGGCGGACATTGCGCGGTATGAAAATTCCACAACCGAATCGATTCAGACGTTTGCGCAAAGACAGCTCAACGGGAATCAGCGCGTGGTGGTATATGGCCTGCCGGGGAAGCAGGATCTAGGGCCAGAGGTGGCGACTCCGAAAGCGGAACAGAAGGATCCATCCAAGAACAATGGGGAAGCGGTGAACGCCGATGCGGAATGGCGAAAGGACGCGCCAAAGCCGGGGCCTGCCGGCGCGTTGCACCTGCCGGTGCCGGAAAAATTCAAACTTTCGAATGGATTGACCGTGCTGTACAGCGAAAGGCCGGGACTGCCGCTGGTAGCCGCAAACTTGGTCTTGCACGCCGGAAGCGGAGTCAACCCCGTGGATCGCCCGGGGCTTGCGAGCTTGACGGCGCGGATGCTGCAGCAGGGCACGACAACGCGATCCGCGCTGCAGATTGCGGATCGCGCCGCGGATCTGGGCGCCACGCTGAATTCAGGCGCGGGGACCGACACGACTGGAATATCCACGCGGTCACTCTCCCGGAATTTTCCCGATGCGCTGGAATTGCTGGCGGACGTGGCACTGCATCCGAGCTTTCCGCAGGCGGAGATAGAGCGTGTACGCTCGGAGCGGCTGACCGGGATTGTGCAGGAAAAAGACGAGCCATTCGCCCTGGCGATGCGAGTGTTGACGGCAGCGCTTTATGGACCGCGACACACTTACGGCTACCCCGACAGCGGCACGACGGAATCCATCAAGGCGATTTCGCGCGACGACGTGGAGCATTTCTGGCAGCAGAATTATTTTCCGGACGACGCGGCCCTGGTCGTTACAGGAAACATCAAACTGGCGTCATTAAAGCCACTGCTGGAGAAGCGGTTCGGTGCGTGGAAGGGTGGGAGGCCCGCTCCACCAGCGCTGGGTTCGCCGGAGACAACGGACGCCAAGCTGATTCTTGTGGACCGTCCAGGAGCGCCGCAGACGACGCTGGTGTGCTTCTCGATGGGGTTGGCGAGATCGACGCCGGACTACGCGCCAGTGGAGGTGATGAACACGGATCTCGGAGGACTTTTCTCAAGCCGCATCAACATGAACTTGCGCGAAGCGCACGGTTACACGTACGGCGCTGGATCGTTCTTCAATTATCACCGGGCGCCCGGACCGTTCGTCGTGTTTTCGGATGTGCGGACGGACGCGACCGCTCCCGCGACTTCGGAAGTGTTCAACGAACTGCGGCGGATGCGCGAAACGCAAATGACGGCGGCGGAACTCCTTCTTTCGAAGGATTCCATCGCGCGGTCGCTGCCGGGGCGGTTCGAACGCGGGACGGCGGCGGCGGCGACCTTCGCGGAACTTTTCACTTACGATTTGCCGTTGGATTATTACTCGACTCTGCCGGATCACATCAACGCCGTGACCATCGAGCAAGCGCAAGCCATGGGGCAGAAATACGTTCGGCCGGAGAAGATGATTGTTCTTGCGGTAGGCGACCGCTCGAAGATCGAAGAGGACATGAAGAAGTTGAATTTGGGCAAGGTCGAGATGCGGGACACGGATGGGAAGATCGTTCACTGATCTCAAATGTTTCGAGTGTTGACTCGGACTGGGCCTGTCGCTAAGATTTGATTGAAAGGGTTCCCGTGCAACCGCGGGAACCTTCATTTCAACCACGGAGGCGCCTGTGCGAACCATTAGCAAAGTTCTCGCGGGCGGGTGTGTCTCCGTGGCTTGCATGAACTGACCGCGTCACCCCTCCCGCAATTCAAATCCACTAGAACCAACGCTGTTTTGTTTAGGCACTAGCGGCGGCCGTGTGTTGCG
>WNGO01009554.1_pt1 | contig 11882 bp, 10 predicted proteins | sample 5400511 | NCBI WGS metagenome assembly WNGO01 (sample SAMN13153380, study PRJNA577476) | soil metagenome | isolation source: 20 cm soil or saprolite under Garry oak tree replicate 2 | place: USA:California | collected 2016-06-15
TACGAAAGTAAGTTGGGCACGGAGCCCGTAACTACGGTAGAGGGCGGATGCTAAAGGTTAAGGTGGCAGCACGGATGGTGCTGCCACTGTGATACGTATGTGTATAGGTCTAACTACTTGTACTCCTAATGCAGGGCAGCGACGCGGGTTGGGCCTGCACGGGCGCTCCGACGGGCGCTCCACTGGACGGTCCCGCGCTCATTCCGACACCTCTTCCTCCTCTTACAAAGAGTCAATATCGTGAGGGTCTGCTCATGACTCATTGAATTCTTCCACTGTATTGTCTTTCATGAGATAATACATGAGAAAGTGATCACCATCTGACTCCATGAGACACATAATCATACAGTCTAGTCAGGGGCCATCTAACTATAGCACCAATAATGAGGCAATCAACTCTCTGTTAATCATTCCACAAAACACACCTCAGGCCCACACTTGCCTGGCCATTTGCTGAACCGGAATAGGTCATATGTGTAATGCATTTGCCTATACATCTGCATCTGGGAGTACCTCATACATTGCAACAGCATGCAGACATGGTTTGATTGGATACCACAGTGAACTAAGCTGCTCTGTGTTGCACACTGCAGTGAAAGAATTGTCAATGGACATGAGTTGTGCCTTATATAATATATCCACTGCCTCATTCCAAAAGTTCATTCTGTAGGGATGTGTAAGGTGTAAGGGGAAAAAAAAAAAATTCATAGGAAAAGAAATGACAAACATGTCAGCAGCTATAGGGTAGTGCAAGGGGGGCAGAGCTGTCGCATGATATGTACTCCATCTTGCATAGCCATGAGATGTTTGCTGACATTAGAGATGTACCAGGCCCATGATGACCATAACTGTAGTGTCATTCATAGTTGGGCACGCTACTTCCAGAATCAAGCAGTAATGTTTGGTCTTTTGGGTTAAGCACTGGTGGGTTTTGCAGGTTCAGATTCAGAGCTACAAAGAGGCAAAAATAAAATAAAAGCATGAAAACTACATCAGAGAATGCATGCTTTTCCATATGTGAGGGAGGGAGAGATTTTTTAAGCAGATAGGGCTCATCAGGGTTGTCTGCACCATCTTTTCAGGGTGCTTCCCATTTCCTGAGATCGAGAGGCATGTTGTATGCCATGACTCTGTGTATATGACAAAGTTCTGCTATTGGGAGTGTGGAGCATGTGATCAGCACAAGGAAAGGGAGTAGATGCAGACTAGGTTGGCCATGACTACATGTTAGCTGTCAGCAGAAGGGAAGGTGAGTCATTTGTGGTTGTGCAGGTGTAGGGAAAGAGTAGCAAGAGGGGCAGGGAACATGTACTAATGTCATTGATTGAGTTGTAGGGTGGCATGCACTTAGCAATGCCAGAAAAGATGTCAAGCATTGAATCCACATTGAGGAGTGCGCCATAGAGGTTAAGGAAGTATGAGATAAGTATACAGGGGTTGAGCTCTTCCTGGAAGAGGCAAAATCCACTTGTTGGTAGTCAAACAAGTTCACCACTGAGTTATACCCACTTAAGGCAAGGTAATCAACCATGGGATTGAGAGCAGCCATAATGCAGCCACTAACATGAGTAACAAGGTTTTCGTGCAGTGCAAAGAAGGGTCTGAGAAACCATAGTGGGAGTAACAGTAAGTGGTTGATGGTTGCATTGCCTTATAAAATTTTCAACAAGTCAAATTTCCATGCTGACAAAGTCCCAGGCCTGGGCTGATTCTCAACCTCTCCCTACACTCCCCACCAGTGACTTGTTCGATCAGCTCCATTAGCAACACAACACCACCCTCACTTGTTCTCCCCCAAGGCCATGCTCCTCCCTCATTTCCCTCTGCTATAATGCCCCTTCATACTTTACATTATCAGTGTTCAACTGCCAGTGGTGCACTTCCTGGACATTCCTATGCCTTGACTGTCAGCCACCCATCTGTAACCCAAGCAGATTACCCACTACCTTCTGGCCCATAAGCCCAGGCATATTGCTGCTACACACGGTGCTGTACATGTGTGCCTCCATCTCTGAGGGTCCCTCAGAGCCATCATTCATCATCTCAGTTTTTAAAGCCTCAAATTTCCAGCATTACCCCATATTGGCTGATAAGATCCCTCTCCTTTATATCTTAAGCATTGTATGGGGATCCAGTGGGAGCACAGCTCTAATCTAATGGGTGTATACTTTGATGTCCTATAGGAGATTGCAATGTCTGAAATGACATTCAAGGACAAGAATGCATTAACACTCCTGCAGGGTGGATTAATTTACTGTTGCTGTTCTCAAGCAGACCAGTTATAATTTCAGTTGGCACTTGATGAGCAGCTAAAGTTTTCCCGATTGTAGAAATTCCTGAAGAATGCATGCAGCACCACTGCTCTACAGTTCATAGAGATCGTTTCAGAAACTATTCTTGCTGGAAAGTGACCAACAACTCTGAGACTGGACTTGTGATGGCTCATGAGCCAACTGAGATGTCACAGCCAATGACGATAACTCATCATGGGGTGTGTCCTCTAATCTCTCCTGCTGAATTGCCATCTAATGGCCATTAGTTGATGGAGTCTTAAGGCATCAGTGTACACATTCTAATGTTAGCCAAGACTGCCCCTGAGCTTGGTTGCCCAATTTGTGGCATCCTTTCTTTCACCTCTATGTCAATGTGAGTCCACACATGCCCATCTGATCATCTTTGTTACTGATTGCCTTGTAGTGACAAAGCTGGCCATTCCATTCATGCCTCTGATTGCAGCACACTTAGCATTGCACACAAATCCTTGGCAGACATCTTGTATCAAGTGCTAGATGCTCAAGGTCATAAACGGGCTGCTTTCTGGGTGATGCTCATGGCTACAACCTTCGCTGTTTTTAAAGTGGGTTACCATGTTGAACTTGCTAGTGGTGGGCATTACTCCCCAGCAGCCCTTCATGCCAGGGTTGCAGAAATCCAAGGGAAGATTTCCCCAGGCATTGGTTTGACCCTCAACTTACTCTACATCAGTCCACACTAGTTCTCCTTCTGGCTTGTGCTATGGCAGGCTATGCGCCATGAGGGGCTCACAATCGAAGGATTCTGTGTAGCAGCTGGCATCCCATCCACTGAGAAGGCAGCCAAGATAATTAGTGGTCTTAAGTCTGTTGGGATCTGTCATGTCACATTCAAGCTCGGTTCAGTGGATGGCATCCACCAAGTGGCCAACATTGTGGCAGCAAATCTAGACTTCACTATTATCATGCAGTGGACTGGTGGCCATGCCGGAGGTCACCACTCATTTAAAGATTTCCATCAGCCTATTCTTGCAACCTATTCGAGTATTCACCATTATGACAGCATTGCCCTTGTTGCTGGTTCTGGCTTTAGTGGTTCAGATGATGCATGGCCATATCTTACAGATGACTGGTTGAAGCAATTCAGCATGGAGCCGATGCCCTTTAATGGGTTCCTCTTTGGCTCTCACATCATGGTTGCAAAGGAGGCACACATCTCACCCTCTGTCAAGAATCTCATTGTTGCTGCGACTAGAGTCAATGGTTCGCAATGGGAAGGTATGCAGGTGAAAGATGCTGGTGGGATCATCATTATATGCTCCGAGCTAGGGGAGCCTATCCACAAAGTGAACAATTGTGCTCTCAGGCTTTAGAAGGAGTATGACAATATTGTGTTCAAACTTCCTCATGAGAAATGTGGTGCCTGGCTTCAGGAGCATCATGCAGAGGTCATTCAATGGCTCAATGTGGATTATTTCAAGCCCTGGTTCCTAGTGAAGAAGGATGGCTGGGTTGTGGAGGATTTAGGTGACATGACTTACGAGGAGATCATGCATTGCCTTGTGTGTTTAATGTTTGTCACCCACAAAGATTGCTGGCTTGATCTATCTCTACATAACCTTGTAAGGGACTGGCTGTGCCGCATCGAAGAGCATTTTTCAGATGTGAATGGCAGTGGACCTAAGGCTTCCAAATTGCAATCTTATTGCAGTCTTGACAAGCCACCCACGTTCATTACCAGTCTTTTTGAAAAGTATCTGTTGGCACACTTTTGTCTTTACTTAGTCACCTACAAGACAAGGTGAACTATTGCTCAGTTGCTGTCACTGGCGGTGTCTCAGTTCATGGTCATCTCAGTGTAAACCTGTATATGTGTGTATAGGTAACAACTTAAAGTTGAGATGTGTATGTGTGTGTAATCATCTGAAAAGTCATTATAAAGTCATTACATGTTCTGGAAAAGTCTTCAATAAAGTCATTTGGTGTTCATAATAAGTTATTTGACACTTAAAAAAGTCATTTGATGTTCAGAAAAAGTCATTTGACATTTAAAAAAGTCATTCAATACTCAAGTCATTATAGTTGAGAGTAAAAAGTAAAAGATCTGTGTGTATAATAAGTCAAAGTAAAAGTTGCTTTATAAAAGATAAAGTACAAAAAGGACAAAAAAAGACAAATTCCCAAAGACAAAGTAACGACACTTTTCCTAATGTAGCTCAACCTCTCCGGTCCTACAACTTGCACATGGCTTCCACAATAAGCCAATGCCAATGCTAACATGCCTTCTCAGCACCTAAAGGACTCCAACCAATGTGTAACACTGTCAAGCATCTAATAATGCTACACTCAATGAAGACTGAATGGGAATCCAGAGCAGCCATTAACTCGAAGGCCATTCCACCTTACTCTACTGTATTATCAGCAAGATCAAAATTGCACACCCAGGCCTAAGCCTTCAAGTTAAAGTTGGCATTGCCAATCTTAAAGGCAACTGACTTAAAGTTGTTAGTGGTGGTGATAACAGCAGTAATGAATGATCAAGGTTGTGGTTGTTGGACATTGCCTCCTAAGCTGCCTCTACCTCTTTGCCAAATGGCTGCCCCCAATTGTCTCACCTCTTCAACCATTTGGGGTACATCTGAGACATGCTTCATTTCCTGAAGGAGACTGGTGCTTGTATGAGATTAAAGGTGATTTAGGAATCATGAAGAGAGGATGTTTCAACCCACTAAAGGATACCTCTCAACTCAGATCTCATGCTGTTTATAATCAGCTTTCATTGGTTATCTTTATCACACACAATTGAGCATAATATGTAGTTTACATATGTGACCCTCTGTGTGGGGCTGTACATGTGTAGAAAAAAAATTCAGTTTTAAAAACATTTACCATAGAGATCAACTTAAGTTGACCTAAGGTTATGGTTGAGTCAAAGCCACATCTTCTAATTGGCAGCTTATGGCCAGTTGAGCCAAATTTGGAAAAAGCTACAACTTTCAAAGTTAGCTTGCGACTAGCTAAGTTACAGCAATACTAGGGATACTCATCTCACATCAAAACTGGCTTAAGAAATATGCAAGGAAGCTAGAATTGATCAGAACATTAGTACTGCCTATCATCCTCAAACTGATGGACAATCTGAACAAACAAACCAAACCTTATAAACCTATCTAAGAATTTTCTGTAATAAATAACAGAACAACTGGGCCTGATTGATACCCCTAGCCTAGTACACCATAAATTCTTGCCCTTATCATATTACAAAGTACCACCCTATGAAGTTTTTATTCCCTATTGGAGCAAAGAAAGAACATTTAGAGTCTATTCAAAAAAAGACACACAATGCTATACTTCACAATCAAATGATAATGATCAAGGATATATTATTTCAATCCTACCAACTGGCAAAAAGGTATGGCTAGAAGCCAAGAATTTGAAAACCACCCATTCAACACATAAACTATGTGCCAAAGAATATGGGCCTTTCAAAATTATCAAACTCTTAAGCCATGTGGCATACTAACTCCAATTGCCCATATCTTGAAAGATCCATAATGTCTTCTATATGTCATACCTTTTCTCTTACAAGAAAACAGTAGAACATGGGCCTAACTTCCTAGAATTACCATCTGACATTATTGAAAGACAACCCAAATGGGAAGTGGAAGCTATTGTTGAGATGTGCTACTATGGCCACAAAAAGCAACTATAGTATCAGGTCCACTGGAAAGACTACTCTAATGCTGAGTGTTATATCCTGTGGCATATTTAGGTAATGGCCTATAGGGTTTTAGGTGCAAGTGAAAGTCCTTCTAAGTTGAGCTTCAATAAACACTTAACATGTTAACTTGTTCTAGTTGTTGAGCTTTAATGACTGCTGAGGGTGTCAATAATATCTTTATGAAGTGGGCTTCAGTAATGTAACGCATGCCACTATGGTCTATAGACACTGATTGCAAGATACAAAGTGCCTTCTTTAATCAATGATGTCAAGTTGTGACATAGTCAAAGACTAAGACAGTTGTGTTCAGTTCTAACATAAGTGCCTTTATCACAAAAAAGGTACAAGCATTGGAAGGGATTTTGGCAAATTAAATATTCTTACAAGCCTAATAAAGAATTAAAAGGCCTTATAATCAAGAAAGATAGCATTAAATGTAATTAAAAGGTTTTAAATGCATTAGATAACATTTAAAGGCTGTATAAGTATGTAGGAAAAACCTCAGATGTGTGCGGAAAATGAGTGGGATTTAAGTGGGTATGGGCAAACGCACAAGGGTGCCCTAAAGTAAATACAAGTACTTTATACTAAAGCAAGGAATGTACAACATTAGTAGGAGGAATGAAAGGGAAATTAGTATGACATTAAAAATGGTACTAAGCTAAAGAGGGATGATCCACATGAGCTCGATTTCAAAAAAGTATTCTTTAAATGCTATGTAATTATTAAAATGCATTAATAACATTTATAAGGCCTTTAAAGGGTAAAAAATGCATCTAAAGGGTGGAAAGGCTTTAAAAGGCTTTAAAGGCTATTGAGGCATTGCAATTATTTTAAAGCCTTTAATTCTCTTTAAAGGCTTAATTGCACTTTTAAATCATACTTATTATTATAAAAAGTAATAAGTAATATGTGACAACATTTAAGTAATTGTGACAGAATATAACTTGTTACTTTTTATAATAGCAAATAAGTAATGATGTAAATTGAAGGGCAACTATATAAGAATAGTTTATCTCTTTAACATATATTTGCCATAATGGTGCAATGGTTAAAACTATACTAATTAAACTAATGTTTAAATAGGTTGAGAGTTTAATTTTTTATATGTGTAAAATTTCTAAGTTAAATATTTAAATAAGATAAGATCAATAAGATAGTATAGTAAATAATTAAATAATATATATAATAATTAGATAAAATAAAAGATATTACTTAGATAAAATAAAGGATCTTAATTAGATAAGATTATAAATAAGATAAAAGATATTAATTAAGTAAAATGATTAGATAAGATTAGTATAATATTTTTAAGTAAATTTTACATTGTAATTTAAAGGCCTTGCTATCCCTTATAAGGCAGGCCAAGCCTTTAAATAGAATTAAAGGCATTAAAATAGTCGTAATGCCTTAGAAGCCTTTTAATCCTTTAGAAGCATTTTCACCCTTTAGATGCATTTTTTTCACCCTTTAAAGGCCTTTAAATTAAAATGAGGTGCATCATAAGTATAAGCAATCTTAACAATGTATTTCAACAATTTAAATGGCTTATCAGAAATATAAGGCCTTTTTAGACCTTTAAATTATTGGGCCTTTTTTGTGATGCTTTTATCCACTTAACATATAATGATGCAAGTGATAAGAGTTTCAATTTTGAGGGTTCAAGTGGTTTAGTTACAAGTAGAAGGGAAGCTTTAGCCTTCTTTAAGAGAGTTCAGAAATGAAACAGAAAATGGATTTCTAGAGAAGCTTAAGGCTTCTAGAAGTCATATAGTAGGCTTTTTAGAGTAAAATAGAAGTATAAGTGACATAATATCTGAAATCTATCAGGTGACACTGAAAAAGTGATATTGTGGACACCTTTACTTATCCCTAAACACTTATACAAGATCATGCATGCCGAAATGGGCTGCTCTAAGCTTATCACAGGGCATTGGCCATTTATATTAAGGGCTCATATGAGAATTTTGCGGGATTAATACAATGTTCTTAAACTACACAAATAAGGGAATCTAAGAAAAGGATGGCAATCTATTGGAATAAGGCTGTATGACTTTAGCAAAATCTGAAGGTGGGTGGCTTTTAAGCAAATCATTAAACCTGGAATCTGCCTATATAGCTATTGAATGCCATATGGCATTTTGTTTTGCCACCCATGCAATGTGCCCTGGCTGTGATTATGGCTCAATGAGCTCTCACTTCTCTTTTTAAAATTGCTTTTGATGTTGAAAAAATCTGACAGCAGACTCCATCTTGATTTGGAGACACTGAAGCTCTTTGATCCACCATGCCTTTTGAGCTTTCACCCTCAGCCAATGCACTTGATAAATTGCATTTAAATTTAGTTGTTGAGAATTCATTAGAGTGCACATGAACTGAAATGTGCCTACAGTCATTCATCTATGCTCTGACATCGGCATCTCTTCGGATGTCCATAGACCAAAACCAAGGCAATGATTTATTCCATTGCCCATGCACATTAGGTGCAATTACAATTATGTCAATTCTTAAATCCTAGCACTTTAGAACTTTGTACTGACCAAGGAGGGAGGCATTAGCACCAAGATCTAACATTAACTGCCATGCGCAATTATACACCTGAGCATGATGCTGAACCATTGACTCAACAGCATGTACTTCTGTTTAGGCACATGTCTTTAGTCTCTGCATATGTGCCAGACGCATGTTATTTCTGAACAGGTAGGATTTGTGGCCTAGGGCAATATGAATGTGATATAAAGAGTCATTGAGTTGGCCCTCCTATAGACACAATTCTGCCTTTGCCAAGTCTTCGGCAGCATTTCTATTGCACCAGCTGCATCCCAGATGTGAGGGAAGATGTAATGAGATATGCTCCACATTTATGTGGCCATCAGGAGGGTTGCTTCTCAGCAATTGTGTTTGATAGTGTTCTTTGGCAGCTGAATCATGCCCATCATCGTCTTCTTCACTAATACCATCAAATTTAGCACTAGTGTATATTTCTTTTGTATAGTCGTCAGCCCAGGAGTCATTAGCATCATAGGAGACAGCATAAAGCATGCTTCCTGCCTGATTCTGGAATGCATCAACCTTATCTTGAAGCTGTGAGTGCCTCAAGGCGATATCCCTTTTTTGATCCAGTGTTGGATGGGACCCAATATTCCTTACCAGTGCTTGAAGTGATAACCTGTGTATTTTTTGGTGTCAAAATCAAATGTCTTACTGAGGAAACTGCCAAAGCCATACTGAATCTCTTGAATTTTCAATCCGCTGGCAAGCCATGCAGCATGTCCCTTATGTCCCAATGTGCCTACCTCCTTTTCTGTCAATTTAAGAAGTATTTCTGCCTGAGAAGGGACTAAAGCCAATTGTCAAGCAAGACTAAGATAGAATGATCAAACTCACATCTTTCCATTTTAATATTATAGATGTCCATGACAGTGACATTGTGTATATGCTCCCTTTTTGCATGTTCTTCTTTGGCAGCCCAAACCCTGATAGAATCTGTGCTTGCCAATCTGTTTATATTATCAAATGCTGCTGAACTGAGTGTTGCCCTAAAGAGCACCCTATGGTAGTGCTTAGATACAGCATTGACTGTATGATATCTGTGAGCTCTGATGCAGTACCTATGAGAGATAGCCTACCCAAATCAATGAGCTTCTTCCAATTTAAGTCATTTATGTGGTCGTCTATGACCTCCCTGCAATGTGATGTCGACATTCCCCTTGTACTCCTAGAGATCTCATTCAGCAGTGCCCAAAGTATTTCAATTGTCTCACCATCTATTTGTCAGCCACCTTCAATAAAGCTGGGTGAATACCTAGCGAGGCAGGTATCCTGATGCCCATAAATGTGAAAAAGACCAATCCCCAATCTGAGCTCCAGGCTGTCAGGAATCTTGAGATGGCTGCTGCTGGTCACCCTGTCCTTCATATGAATGCTTCATTGACACATAACATTGTAGCAAATGAGAGCTGCCTCTATTCTGCCTATGTTAAAGTTCAGGGCTTTGAATATTGAATAGTCCATGTTTTTCTGACTTTTGGGGCCTCAATTTCTCCTAGCATCCTGATAGATATGGGAACTTATACTTCACCTCTTTGAAAATCAACTATGGAATCAGGCACAAAGGTCCCATGTATGCATGCCGTAGCCCTAATTCCAGTTAATTCAAGATGGCTGCCATGCTTGTTTATGTTGTTTACTGTGTGGTAGTCATGGCAAGTTGATCTCTGTCAAAGAGTGAGCAAATGCCTGCCGAAACCTGAGATATAGAGCTGACCTGTCACCTCTCCACTGCCAACTTTAAATGCAACTTGTATGGTTCTTTGCTGACCATAAACCCAGTTTCATCAGAAAGTGGGACGTCATTTTCAGGATTCTTCATTCTCATGTGCTCCACTTGGAAGTTATCATCCATCATAAAGCCTTGCATAAAAAGATATTTGCTGAAACAAAATGTTGGCAGCTTCTAGGTGGCCATATCTATAGATGCACCTATTTTCATACTCTCTCCAATCTTCAGAGAGGTTGATTCCAGGCTGTGCACACAAAGCACAGAATATAGCCATCATGCCACCAGCAGGCTTCAGATCCTCATTTTCACCATACTCAAAACCAAACTGCTTTTGAGAAATGAGAGCTCTCCATAGTCTGCTGACCCTTAGCAGCTCCCGATATTGATCCTATATATTTAGGTCAATCTACTATCGGCATGTTATGTCCTATAGCGTATTCAGGTGATGGCCTATTGGGTTTTGAGTGTAAGCAAAAGTCCTTTTAAGTTGAGCTTTACTGGACGTTTAACGTGTCAACTTGTTCTAAGAGTTGAGCTTCGGTGACCACTGAGGGTGTCAACAATATCTTCACAGAGTGGGCTTCTGGATGCATCACATGCCACTATGATCTATAGACACCAATCAAAAGATATCAAGTGCCTTCTTTAGTCAGTGACATCAAGCAGTGACGTAGTCAAAGACTAAGACGGTTGTAGTCAATTCTAACACAAGCACCTTGTATCTACTTTAGTGTATAGTGATGCAAGTGATAAGGGTTCAGTTGTCGAGGGTTCAAGGGTTCTGTTCATGAGTAAAAAGGAAGCTTTGCCTTCTTTGAGAGAGAGTTCAAAGATGAAATAGGAAATGGATTTCAAGAGAAGCTTAAGGCTTCTAAAAGTTATACAGTAGGCTTTTTATAGTAAAGAGAAGTACAGGTGATGTAATATCTGAAATCTATCAGATGACAATGAAAAAGTGATATTGTGGACACCTCTACTCACCCCTAAACCCCAAATGGACACTATGGCACCATAGAGCCCAGGTTTCCACCTATGTGGGGTGGGTAAGCTTTGGGAACACCACTACAGAACATCACTATGGATACAAAGTGGAGTACTATTTGTACTAAGTGGTTAGTTTTTAGTATAATAGTGGTGACACTCCACTTGGGCATTGGGATATGATATAACATGGGCAGTCCCAAACAGTAATGTAAACTCTAGACATAAGGTCTATAAGTTAGGGCAGAGGGCTAAAAGCGAGTCATGAGGCAATGAGGCAACTAGACACTGGGAATGAGAAATGAGGTCAGCAGTCCATTGGAGACTCTCTGTTACATCTGCCTTTAGTAAGAGAATGAGAAACTCTAAGCGATCATCAGTCCATAACATGGCAGATATGCTGGCCTAACCCACTGGCACAGTATTTGGAAATTCATTGTTCATCAGCCTTCTTAAGTGGCTAAAAAACTGGCTTGGGGTTGTTTTGCACTCAAGGTTGTCCAGGTGGAACTCTTCTAGCACTCGGTGTGTAAATGCTGTCTTGAGGTTTTGAAAGGTGGCTGGAAAGAGTCCTGCTGCCATCAACTACATGTCATGCTCAGCAGCATTGAGGCAGTGACACCACCTAACACCAATCTCATGGACA
>WNGO01009464.1_pt1 | contig 11879 bp, 9 predicted proteins | sample 5400511 | NCBI WGS metagenome assembly WNGO01 (sample SAMN13153380, study PRJNA577476) | soil metagenome | isolation source: 20 cm soil or saprolite under Garry oak tree replicate 2 | place: USA:California | collected 2016-06-15
CAAACCGTCACTCTTCACTGTGACCGCGGTGGCCGGCGCTTCATTGCTCGCGAGAAATCGAGTAACCGCGCTGTTGGCAGCGCCAACTCCATCGCCCACCGTCAGCGTTCCCGCATAAGCGCTGAGACCGCTCGTTTTGTTCAATTGAAGTGTTCCGTCATTAACCGTGGTGGCACCGGTGTAGGTATTGGCTCCCGCACCCGATAAGGTCCACGTCCCCGTGCCGCTCTTGGTCAGTGTGCCCGTGGTTGTTCCGATGATGCTGGAGACGCTGCCATTGCCCGCTCCGCCCAGAGTCATTCCAAGCGCCGCGCCGGTGATCGTGCCGGCATTCGTCAGATTCAGTGTGCCGCTGTCGGAAGAAAGCGTGGCGGCGGCAGTCAGCGTGAGCAAGCCACCGTAATTGTTGGTTCCACTCACATTGACCAGCGCGCCGGTCTGTCCAGACGCGCCAGTTCCGGCGATGCTCAACGCTTCCGCGCCAACCGTGATTCCGCCCTGCAGCTGCAAAGTTGCGCCGCTACTAACAGTTGTTCCAGCCGCCGTCGTGCCGAGGCCAGCCGCGCTCTGAATATTCAAGATCCCGGCGCTGACGGTGGTGGTGCCCGAGTAGGTGTTCGTCCCGGAGAGCGTGAGCGTGCCCGTTCCACTTTTCGTTAGGCCGCCGGTCCCGCTGATCACTGCGCCCGCACTGGTGTTCGAACTGCCGCCGATCGTGAGAAGGAATCCAGCGTTGGCCACGTTGCCGCCGAAGACCAGATTGCCGGAGGTCGCGCTCCACGTTTGCGCCGCGCCCAAGGTTATGGCGTTATTGATCGTCTCGGTGCTGGTGCTGTTATTGGTCACGCCGCTCGCATTGATCGTGTAGGTTCCGGAGCCTCCGAGCGTGAACGCTCCTGCGGTGTTGTTGAAGGTGAGGGAACCGACAGTGAGCCCCGAACTGAGCTGCGGGAGCAGGCTGTTCGTGCCACTGAGAATCAGGAGGTCGCCGGATACCGGTGATTGAGACGGATTCCAGTTGCCGGCCGTGGCAATCAGGCCGTCCCCGGCGTTGCCGGACCAGGTCAAAGTCGCCGCTTGCGCCAAGGTCGCTGTGAAAACAAGGCAGACCGCGCCAAAAGCGCGCCAAAATCTGTTACAAACTTCTGAGAATGACCCATTTGAGTGGAGAGGACAGTATTCCACCCTCCAGGCAGTAGCCGCTCCTATGCCAGTTATGGTTTTTAACCAGGAGACCTGAGCTGACTCGAGGACGTCTCGCCGAGGATAAAAAGCGCTGCCGTCCAGTGCGAATTCTACGGCGCAGTAAAATTAAACGCGGTGAGATTGAGGATGCGCGAGCAGATCAGATTTCTCTGGTCCGCCGCCGAAGCTTGGCTACGCCGGTCGCGACCAGTCCGCCAAAGATTAGAAGTGAGGTCGTTGACGCTTCCGGAATGATCAGCGGATTTGACTGGAATGAAAGACTCATTCCCGAAATGAACTCACTATTGTGCACCCCGCCGTTAATGTTGATAACGCGCTCCGGGGCTAAGAAAATACCGGCCGTCTGGGACTGACCGCTCGTTTGAAACTGGCTTCCCGACCCGATGAAGTCCCAGATCACGTTGCCCGCGGTCAGGCCACCGTTAAGGACAATATTTGTGTTGCCGCTCAATTCCATGGTTCCGGCGATTTTGAAAACGAATACGTCTGAAGCGTTGCCAGTCAGCGTCAGATTCCCTCCCGATAGATGGATGTCCTGACCGATCGAGATCACGTTCAAGCCGCCGTTTCCCGTTAGGCTAATTGGACTCGTGATTGAGTTAAACGTCTGCGTCGGTGAGAGCGAATTGATGGTGTTGATCGTTGATTGCACCGATGAGTTAATAGATGAAAAATCCGTTGGCTTATGAGTGCCGCCAGTAATGGTGTTGGCGCCAGTGTTGAGCGCGGCCGAGGAAGAGGCGTCGACCCGGCCGTTAATCTGGCCGCCACCGTCAAAGTTCAATGCCCCAAAGTCGCCGACACCTACATTGCCATTAACGCGAAGCGGGCCGCTGCTCAAGTGGATGGTGCTCCCCTGACCACTCGGTCCGCTGAGGCCCAAAACCGAGTAATCCGCGGCCGGACCAAGATTTATGCTGGCAAAACTACCCTGAGCGACCTGGGCGGCGAGCAAAGTCAACCCCATGGCGATCGAAAGGAAAGTCTGTCTGTTGATAAGAGTCTTCATGGTACAAAATTGGCCTGAAGACCAATTTCTCTCTATTTCAGCAGGAAAGGTCAAGACTTTATCAAAAATATTGGAAGTTTTGACTCTGACGACGACTCGGAATTAGCACTAGAGGGTTTTGCGCCGGATTTCAGAAAAGATGCCACAGGGCTTTCTCCCCCGCCGGTGGGGAGTTCCGCGTGTGACGACGACGGGGTATCACAGCCTGGCGAATTAGCTAGGGGCCGCTGCCTTTTTAACGAGAGAATGGATTTAGTCCTTGTGTAAACTCCGTCGCACCAAGTAAAAGGAAGCAGTTCCAGTTTATTAACAAAAACCGTAGCCAACTGGCGCCGCCCCGCGGCCTGCGCCACAAAAAGGATTGTCCTTCCAGCGGTGCTCGCTGGTGTTTCCATACTAGCCAGTTCGAGCGCAAACGCCGGGGTGGATCGCCTAGGCACCCCCTTTACTCCGGCAGGGGCCAACTTCTCGATCGTTGCCTTACAGGGTATCGATGGCAACCCGCACGGGGGTACTGGTAGCCCGCAAGTTAACCGGAACTTCGAATTCCCGGCCGTCCTCGGCGCCACCATCGATCAAGGTGGCGGTAAACTGAAGGATTTCGGAATTGGTTTGTATGCGGATTCCGCGAAAAAAACACAATCAACCGGCCTGGAAATTCTTTACAACCAGCCCATATTCGCCAGCAGCGCCACGGCTAGGGTCTTAGATTTCGACATCCAAGCGGGAAAAGACACATTTTTCAAGGACAAGAAGGTGTCACCGAGCATTGCGCTCCTGGGACCGGGCAATACCATCCTCGCCACCGCATTGCCGGCTGATATCTTTCCCAACCTCGTTCCCGTTTCGGGCGCGGCAAAGGAAGATACGTGGGACATAAATTTCGCTGGTCTGCTTAACACGCTGCACCTGGCTGATACTCCAATCAACGGGTTCATCCTTTTTGCTGACCAGACCGGTAAAGAACAGCCGAGTAGCGACCCGTACCTGCTCGTCTCAGTCGGAAACGGAACCGTCGTCCCAGAGCCATCAACTTACCTCTTGGTGACTGTAGCCGGCGCCTTGGCGGTTCTTTTCCATAGCCAACGTCGCTTGCTAAAAAGAAAGGCCATCTAACGGTCTGGCCGTATTCGGACCGAAATCAGGATAAACTGCGGGGCCCGCCCTTACAAAGGGCGGGCCCTAGCGGCGCGACCCATAGGCAAACTGATTTTCTGTTGGCGCCGAGCAATCGGGCGCCCGCGCTTTTTAGGGCGGACGACATGTCGCTACTTAGGTAACGTCGTTTGTCGGCCGGAACGATATCAACCGACGCCGACAATCTGGGCGAGCTGACGCTGCAGCGCCGCGCTGGCCTCAGCGTCATCCTCATAACCCCAGACGACGAGCTCGAGCATTTGCGCTCCGACCTCTCGTTGGCCACGGAATGCCGAACGAATGCGACCGCGCGCAGTCCAATCTTCTTCATTAGCGGCCTTCTCGCTTTCATACGAAGAGCGCGCGTCCCAGTAACAATAAAAAACGTGCAATGGCCTCCCGTGATCATCGAAACGATATGACCGGATCGGCAGATTTACGCCATTCACTTTGAGCAAATGGATGCCGTTATCGCGCACCATAGTCATCCCGCTGGCGGGCAAACAAATGTCGGGCCGATGAATCTTGACAAAGAGAGCCGCGGTCCGGCCCGGCAACCACCGAAAAAAATATATCATCCATCGGTGCCTCTCCGATCCTTCCCAAGCCGCGCCGCCGCCATCATTGTAACGCAGCGCGAATTTGCGATGCGCGATTCATGAAATCGGTACCAAGCGTGAACGCCCGCTTCGACGAACAACAGCCAGACAATTACGGACGCGACGAGTGACAGGTTAAAACGAAACGGCGGATGTTCGTAATCGGTGCTCGCAGTGGGAATGTGCGCTTCTGCCTGCCGGCGCATTAATAAACTGAGCAGCCAAAGGCCAAAAAGGCATACCAACAGTATGCTCAAACCGGCGGGATCATGCCATGCTTCGATCGCAGTAGCGCCGCGATGCGCGCCGATCCAAACGAGGATAGCAGTCCGGACGAGATTACAAATAAACGCGAAGACGCAGCCGGCGATAACGAGAACAATGCGACGCGTCAGGTTGAATGAATAAAGCTCGCCGAGAAAAAGCGAGATCATCAAGGTCGCTTGAAGAGAACGGACTCCGCTACAGGCCTCTTCGGCACGGCCACGAGAAGGAACAGAAACGGGAAAGCGAAGTGACGCAGCCAGGGTCCGCCGCCGGTAAGAAAGATCATGCCTAACGACAGAGCGATAACGACAAGGGCGAGCGACCAACTCAATAAACGCCAGTCAGGATTCGCCTCTGCCACAAATCGAATCGGCAAAAGCAGAAGAGCGCAAAAAGATATGAGAGTGAGCGGCAGTAAACGTGCGCTGGGTGCCGCGGCCGCCGGTCGCTCCGGCCAGCGTTTCCAGATCAAATAAATCGCAAGGAACGGGACACTCCACCCATACCCATACTGCGGGTTAAGCGACCATTCGCTCTTCAATTGGTTGATTACTTCGAACCAAAGAAATGCAAAAAGAAGTAATACCGTGGCGAGCGGCCATATATTTTCTTCCGGCTCCCGCGATGCGACCACCTCGGCGCGGGCGACGGTGGCTTTCATCTGCGGCATAGGGTATTCGACTCCGAGCAACTTGCGAGCCGACCCATGGTCCGGCCTTTGTGTCGCAGGCGTTTTCGATTGGTTTTTTGATCTGGCTGAGTGTCGTAATAGCGAAGGAATAATAACTGCTTAAATCGGTAAGCTCTTCGTTCTCGCGAACTCGAATCACGAGATCGTTGGATCCAGTTTTGAAATCGACACGAGCGCAAATCGAACTTTCGCACCAGCAAAGGGAGCGCCTCTTTCTCAAACTCGTCCTGGGGAGCGTACTCGGATTTATTCTGCTGGTCGCCGCGATTTGGGGAGGCCGAGGCGCCTACGTTCGCTGGCAGGAAAGGCGGCTCGTGCGAAGCGCGGTATCGGCTATCGACCATGGTGACGAACGCGCAGCCAGCCTGGCTGCGCGCACCGCCCTTGACCTCAAACCCTCAAGCGCGGCAGCAGCTCGTATCATGGCCCGAATCGCGGAGCGCGCCGGAGACCGCATCGCGTTGGACTGGCGGCGCAAAGTCGCCGAATTTCAACCGCATTCAGTCGAGGACGCCCTTGCCTGGGCCAGGTGCGCCCTGCAATTTCGTGACACGGCAACTGCGGAACGCGCCTTGTCGCGGGTCGACGAACCGGGAAAGCATACCGCCGGTTATCATGCGGTAGCAGCGCTCCTGGCTCAAGCAAAGCAACAAGAGACAACCGCCGAGACCGAATGGAGCGAAGCGGTGCGACTCGCGCCCGAGGAGAAAGCCTACCAATTGCAGCTCGGTCTGTTACGTTTGCAGGCTCGTGACACCGATCGTCACGCGGACGGCGAAAAGATCTTAAAAACGCTTCGACAAGATCCGGCGCAGCGGGCTCCTGCCACCCGAGCGCTGATCAGCGATGGAATTGCGCGCCGGCAGAACGCGCGGGAGTTATTGCAGCTGGCGCGAGAACTTCAGGAATATCCCGAAGCGACGCTGAACGATCAGCTTCTTTTCTTGGACATCCTTCATCAATTGGAAAATCCGGAGTTCAGTTCATATCTGAGCACCTTGGAGCAAAGCTGCGCAAAAAAGCCGGCCGATCTGGGCGCGTTACTTTCCTGGATGAGCCAAAACAATCTAAATTTGCTTGCTCTAGATTTGTTGAAAACCGCACCCTCTGCCGATTTGGCCAAATGGCCGATTCCGCTGGCCATGGCCGAGATTTACACGCGCTTAAAAGATTGGCCGAAACTGGAGAGCCTCATCAGGAACGCAAACTGGCAACAGTTCGAATTTCTCCGCCGGGCATATCTAGCCAGGTCGTTGCGCGCGCAGGATAAGCCGGCGGCGGCGGAACATGAATGGGCGGCGGCGATGAAGGCAGGGACGGCGCAAATTGATTCCACGCTGGTTCTTCTCGGAAAAGTGTCGGAGTGGCGCTGGGACTCTGAAGCGGTTGATCTCCTTTGGTCGCTAGCGAAATACCCCGAGAAACAACGAGAGGCGTTTGAAAACCTGTATCGTTATTATAGTAAGACCACCGATACCCAAGGCCTTTATCGAGTTCTAGTCCGGCTTTCGCAGGTGGACCCCGGCAATCTAGATGTCCAAAACAACCTCGCGCAGATCGCACTCCTTCTAAACGCAAAACCCGATGAAGCCCGCCGCATGGCCGCGGATGTTTACCATAAAATGCCGTCCAATCCGGCTTATGCCACTACCTATGCCTACTCACTTCTGAGTAAAGGTGACGCCGACGGAGCAGTCAAGATCATGGATTCTCTTACCGAGGATAAATTGCGCGATCCTTCCATCCGCGCTTACTACGGTATCTGCCTTGCCGCAGCAAAGGATGAACGGGCGCGAGATTTTCTTGAGACCGGTAAGAAAGCGACGCTGCTGCCCGAAGAAAAAGCTTTGCTCGACAAAGCGTGGGCCAATGCGGGTTCCGAAAAGACGCAATAAGCCCATCGGCGCCGGGCAGCAGAACTAGAGCCGCCGTTGGGGGGCGATGCGATGCCTGAATGGCGAATAGCCGTCGCAACGATAACGCGCCCTCTTTCGCAACCCAGGCACAGTCCTAGCTCTCAAGGCAGGGCGCAGATGGACAGACCTACCGTTGACTCTCTGATCACAAGTATGCTTGAAAGCGGAGAAGGCGTTTCAGACCTCCTGTTTCTCGCTGGGAAACCGCCTTTGGTCGAGATCCACGGCCAGCTCCGATCGTTTGCCATCGACACGCCTAATTCGCTCCTGACGAGCGAACTGATTGATGAGATCGCCGAACAAGTCACCGAGAACAACGAGCGATTGTTGGAGCAGTTTGCCGCTAAAGGTTCGTGTGATTGCAGTTATGCGATCGAGGATGTAGCGCGCTTTCGGGTGAATGTTTTCAAACAGAACGGGCGCAAAGCCGTGGTCATGCGCAAACTACAGTCAAATGTGCCGACATTCGACACGATAGGATTGCCGCCGATTTTTCGTGAAATTGTAAAGGAAAAAAACGGTATCATTCTCGTCACCGGCGCCTCCGGCAGCGGCAAGACCACCACGCTGGCGGCCATGATTAACGAGCTGAACCAAACAACTAACATTCATATCCTTACGCTCGAAGACCCGATCGAGTTTATGCATTCTCACGCCCGCGCCGCGGTCACCCATCGTGAGCTCGGCAAGGATTTCCCAAACTTCGCCGAAGGCCTTCGCTCGGCCCTGCGCCAAGCGCCCAAAGTCATCCTGGTGGGCGAAATTCGCGACCGGGCGACCATGGAAATAGCAATGATCGCGGCCGAAACCGGACATCTGGTTTTTAGCACGCTCCATACAATCAATGCGGGGCAATCGATCAATCGGGTGCTGGGATTCTTTACCCGAGATGAAGAAGTGCAAATGCGCGACCGCTTCGCTGAGACGCTGCGCTACATAGTCAGCCAAAGGCTCGTTCATAGCATAACGGACGAGCGTTTACTGATCACCGAAGTAATGGGAAGTAACCTGCGAACACGTGAGACGATTCGCTATGGTGAATCGGAAACGAAAAGCTTCCAAGACATCATCGAGGCTCAGGCGATGTTGGGTTGGCACACTTTTGATCAATCCCTGCTGAAGGTACGCGAAGCCGATCTAATAACCGACGAAACGGCGATGATTTACTGCACGAATAAGTCAGCCATGCACCGGGAATTGGATCTTTTGGCCAAGCGACGCGGAAAAGGGCGCAAGGAAACAGTGTCCGGATTGAAGCTCGACCGGCCGAAGCCGGTAATAGCCCCCGCTCCTGCATCGCCCGTGCCGGCACCGGCAAAACTGGCGAGCGAATAGAGGATTCAGCTGCTGAAACTTTTGCCGGCTCGTCGCTCCTTGGCCCAGTCTTAGCTCTGAGAGAGGCTTGTATGAGCCATTTTCTGGCGAACTGCGCGCAGAAACTCGCGGCCATTGGCATGGTCGTAGCGTTCCTATGCCAGCCTGTTCTTGGGACTGAAGCAGGAGAAAAAACGTACAACCCCGCTAAGAACCTGGCGCGGATGAACTGCGGCGCCAAAATCGAATGGGTCTCTCCCGCCGGTCGCGGCGCCGCCGTTCCGATAGTCGGAGAACAAAATAAAAGTCCAACGGCCTTACTCTGGGACGACAACACTCTGAGCTGTCCTTTGCCTGAAGGAGATACGACGTTTGTCATTACATTGCCAAAAATTGCGTAGCTCGACCGCTTCGCGTTTATCAATGAAAACGGCCGCGCGCGCGGCGAAGTCCATCTGGCGGTTTCGAACTATCGCTTATCGCCTAACGATTCGAAATGGACTCCAGTAAATGGACCTACGCGGTTAACGGCCAATGGGCGCTTCAATCTCTCAATGGTGGGAGTTGAAGCAAAATATGTAAAAGTGTCGTTTCACATCGAGAAAGAAGGCCGGCTCGCCGGGCTCGGCCTATATGGGGAGCGGACCCTGCAGGGCTTCGCCGAGCGACACGATCCAAACCTTCAAAGCGCCTACCTGCTTGCGTCGGCGAGACCAGGAACCCGGCCAGAAGACACTCTCAACTTCAATTTTGCCAACCTCTACGCTCGTGCGCACGTGGTCCAGGTCAGCTCCGGCTCGTTTCCGCTAGCAAGCCGAATGATCGATGACGACGTGGTAACGGCATTTAGTTTCTCCCCTTCCGACCCCAATCCAACTGCCATTGTTGAGCTCGACGAGAGCAAACAATTGCATCGAGTAAGTGCAGTCTATCAGATGGAGGGAGCGCGACTGGACGTTTATCTCCTCAATGACTTGACCCAAGACGGCGGTGACCTTCGAAACACGAAGCCTGTCGCATCGGTGGTCGATGCCGTCGGCGGTAAAGCCGCCGTTGATTTCGAGCCGCGCGGGGCCCGCTATGTGGCCTTGCGATGGACGCGCCAGAAAGCGAAGAACGGCCCCTTTGAAGTTGCCGAAGTCGCCGCCTTTAGCGTTGTGCCACTCTCCGTTCTCGATCTGGCAGAAGTCCCGTCATTTGTCCAAACCGATTTCAGCAACAGCTTGGGAACGTTAGCCGATCCGCCAGCGATCGTGCCCGTGAGCCCCTAAGTTAGCCACAGCGAGTTGATGTGATGAGTTACCGCAGAAAATTACTCAGTCTTGCAGAGGTAATTATGCGGACATCGAAAGCATCCCTGCTCACGCTCGTCTTTTGTTGCGCTTGGCCTTTTACCAGCCATGCCTCTCTGGTTTACATTTATGATTTTCCGGGCACTCCAGGCTCCGGCCTTGCCGCGGACCAAACCAACCCGCCACCGGGAATCGCAAACTTCGGCGACTGGAGTAGGGTAAATGTCAGCCAGGTCGGCACCAGCAACGTGTTTGATAGCAATTTCTGGAACACGACTGCGGTCTTTGATCCGACGCAGTACGCCTCGTTCAGTATCACGTCCGATGCCGGGTACCACTTAAACCTAGAACTTCTCACTTTCGATCAAATGCGGACAGCAGGCGGACCCACGAAAGGACGGATTGAGATGTTTTTGAACGGCTCGGCCACAGCCTACGACACCTTCGACTACAATCCGTCTGCCTCGGTTCAGAACAAGACTTTCAATTTCACGCCTACGACGGACGCCGACAATGTGACGTCGGTGGAGTTTCGGTTTTACGGCTGGAATGGTGGAACCGATACCGCGAGTCTGATTTTTGACAATGTAACCATTACCGTCAGCACCGTTCCAGAAGCATCCGCTTTTTGGCCCGTGATTTTGCTGCTGGCCTGCGTCTTTCTTGCGCGAAACGTCCGTTCTCGCGCGGATCGAAGAGCCGGTTAGGCGCACTTTTCTTCCATCGCGCACCCGCCCCGGTTGAGCCGTGGAAGGTGCTTACATCGGCGACATTTGATGCCTTTCAGTATGCGTCAGGCGACGAAGGGTTAGGTTGCCTTTTTCCTCAACAAGAAAAAATCGCGCCTTTGCTGAGCCGTCGCTGGTCAGCTGTAAGTATTCGCCCTGGCAGCCTAACGATTGTCCTCGAACCAGCTGACAATCTTGTAATTGTTGATGATGCCGGTCGCCCCGAGAGCTTCGTCGTAATGTAAGTTCGTAACGCCGGTCATGGTGATGGTTTTGCCTACCACTGAGCCAAAGACATGTCCGCTGGTTCCGCCACCATTGATCGAGACATCGTGGTCCGGCGCATAAACGGCGGCAACGATTTGGCCGTTGCCGCCAAGGCTGACGTGCGGGGAGGCGTTCGGCGCCGGCTGAATTCCGTAAAGTTGGAGATCGCTCGGTTGATTGTTGGTGTTTAAAATGCCGTTACCACTAACGTCGTAAGTTCGGCTGCCGTCGACATTGCCCGCCAGCGTCAGCGTTTTATTGCCGCTGAGTGCGATCGTGCTGAGCTCATAACGTGAAATCGAGGAACCTTTGGTAGCGCTTGCATTTAGAGTAGTGGTGTCCGTCACGCTCGACACCGTCCCATTGATCGCCGTCCAGGAAGGCGCGCCAACAGGAATCGGTTCCTGATAAAAATCGGTTCGTTCGATCCCGGTAATGTTGGCCACGCCGCTGACCGTTCCTGAATTGGTCGCAACATCGCCATAAATGTGCGCGTTCCCTGCTTCAATCAGGTTACCGTCGGTGGCGATGTCGCCGTTCCCTTGTCGTTTGGTCACATCGTAGAGGCTGTTAGTAGATTTGTTCGGATCTCGAGAGTCGTAACTATCGATGACGATGTTCTGGTTGGTGAGATCCATTGTTCCCACTGACATGGCCGCCTGAGCGAAAGAAGACACTGGCTTCACGATTGCCTCGGCACGGCGGCAGACCTGCGGCGCGTCGTTAAGCGCATGCGGTGTGAGCACGCCATTAGTGAAACGCTCCCAGCGCAGACTCAACTTGCGTAATCGGCTGTCCTGTTTGTTGTCCGTCACCCGGGCAGGACCGGTGATCGGCATCGTCCCAACGGTGCGGATGCGGTAATATTGCCAACCGTTGCTGGGATCGATTAGCGCGTTAGGCGCGTCGACATTCGCTTCGACGGTCATGGGCGTCCCAGCTAGCCCGGCATTGGCGATGGTGCTCAATCCATAGCTCACCACCCCGTTGGCTGGAGTATTGTTCCAACCTTCCCACGCATGATTGGGCATGGGATAGAGCGATTTTCGCAGCTCGATGATGCCGAGATCAATGCCGGATTCGGCGGCTAAGAGTGCTTCCTGCCAGGTGGCAGTTTGCAGTGCGCTCTGATGTTTGATCGAGACAAGACGTAAGACTTCGGCGCCAAGCATCGAAAGAATGGCAATGGTGAGCACTGTCCAAACCAAGATGCTTGCTCGAGTCCCCGCGGCAGGCGCGCGCATCAATAAACTCCAACGTGATTGTCCGTGCGGGTATTGCGCAGCAACGTCACGTTGTAAAATGCTGTCGCGGCCGTGGCGTCGGCTGATGCGCGTCCCGACGTGAAGGTGGGATTGAAGGTAATACGAGTTGAAACCACTTTGCCCTGGTCGGTAATATCGAAAATGAAGTCCTGCACATTGACGGCAAGTGCGATCGGCGTGCCGTTGTT
>WNGO01003423.1_pt1 | contig 11878 bp, 12 predicted proteins | sample 5400511 | NCBI WGS metagenome assembly WNGO01 (sample SAMN13153380, study PRJNA577476) | soil metagenome | isolation source: 20 cm soil or saprolite under Garry oak tree replicate 2 | place: USA:California | collected 2016-06-15
CGCCGTCGCAATCGTTCTCGCGATCAAGGCGTGGATCGTGAACCCCTATCGCATCCCGTCGTCGTCGATGGAGCCGACGCTGCACTGCGCTCGGCCGGCCCAGGGCTGCGAGGCGGCCACGTCGGACCGTGTGCTCGCGAACCGCTTCATCTACCACTTCCGCAACCCGCGGCGAGGCGAGATCGTCGTGTTCCTGACGCCGAGCCTGGCGAAGCAGGAGTGCGGATCGGAGGGAACGTTCGTCAAGCGCCTGATCGGCGTGCCCGGCGACGTGTGGGAGGAGCGCGCCGGCTACGTCTACATCAACGGGAAGAAGCTGAACGAGCCGTACGTCAAAGCTCTCAGACGCGATACGCAGACCCTGACCATGCGGGACATCCCGCCACGGAACACGTACACGCATATCCCGAAGGACTACTACCTGATGATGGGAGACAACCGGAGCTCCTCCTGCGACTCTCGCCGGTGGGGCCTCGTGCCGCGCAAGAACCTGATCGGCAAGGTCTTCGCGACGTACTGGCCACCGGGCCGGATCTCCTTCCACTAGCGACTTGGCGGCTCGAAGCCACGAAGTTGGTCTTTCGCTAGGATTCCGCCCCGGCCCTCGGGTCGTCTTCCTATGAGCAAGGTGATCGAGACACTCGAGCGCGCTCAGTTGCGCGACGACATCCCGCAGTTCAAGGCGGGGGATACCGTGCGTGTCCATTTCAAGGTGATCGAGGGCCAGCGGCAGCGGATCCAGGTGTTCGAGGGGATCGTGATCAAGCGCCAGGGTGCCGGCGCCCGCGAGACGTTCACCGTCCGGAAGCAGTCCTTCGGCGTGGGCGTCGAGCGCACCTTTCCGCTGCACACGCCGAAGATCGAGAAGATCGAGGTTGCGGCCGTCGGCGACGTCAACCGCGCGAAGCTGTACTACCTGCGCGGAAAGGTCGGCAAGAAAGCACGCATTCGCGAGTTGCGCCAGGACGTCGTCCGCGCGCCGAAGGGCGTACAGCCGGCCGAAGTGGCTGAGACCCAGGACGAGTCCGCAGAGACCCCGGCAGAGCCCGCCGAGTAGACAGCTATCCTCGGCGCCGTGGCGCCCACGAAAACCGGCCAGAAGCTCCTGAAGTTCGACCGGCGGCTCGGGGCCCGGCTGGTCGCGGGGACGGATGAGGCGGGTCGCGGCTGCCTGGCAGGCCCGCTGGTCGTAGCCGGAGTGCTGCTCGACTACGGCTCGTTGCGCGACCACAAGGTTCGCCCGCTCGGGTTCCTCAACGACTCGAAGCAGTGCTCGCCTGAACGCCGGGAGGAGCTCTTCCACGCGGTCCTCGGCTGCGCCGAGCAAGTGGTCGTGCGTGTGATCCCGCACGGGACGATCGACCGTAACGGTTTGCACAAATCGAACCTCGCGGCCATGCGCGAGATCCTGCATGCGCTGTCACCGCCTGCCGAAGCGTGTCTCGTCGACGGCTTCCGCCTAGGTCCGACCGCGCCTCCGCACAGGGCCGTCGTGGACGGTGACGAGAAGAGCGCCGCGATCGCCGCGGCCTCGATCGTCGCCAAGGTGACGCGCGATCGGGTCATGCGCAGGATGGACGCGCTCTTCCCGCATTACGGCTTCTCCTCGCACGTCGGCTACATCACGCCGGGCCATTCGAAGATGGTGCGCGAGCGTGGACCATCGCGCATTCACCGCCGCTCCTTTCAGGCGATGTGCTACCTGAAAGAGGAGGAGTTGGCGGCACTGTCCGCCTGACGACCTACTCTCAGTGGCGTGTCAGAGCACAGCGCCTTCGGCGAGGATCCATTCGGCCGCGCCGCGGAACGCGCCGCCATCGGGCAGACACTCGTCGTCATCGCCTGGCTCGCGCTCAACTCGGTCGCGCTCATGTCGCACTGGGATCCGTACCCGTTCATTCTCCTCAATCTTGCCTTCTCGACCCAGGCTGCCTACGCCGCGCCGCTCATCCTGCTTGCACAGACGAGGCAGGCCACGCGCGACAAGGCGCTCGGTGATCAACTCGAGATGCACCACGACCAGGTCGAGAAGCGCGCCGCCGAACGTGTTGCCCGGGTGAAGACCGAAACGGACAAGCTCCAGGCCCTGCTCGAGGCGAACACCGATCTGACCAGACAGGACAAGGACCTCACCGAGCAGGTCGCCTCCCTGACGCGTGAGATCCATACGCTTCTGACGAAGCGCGCCTAAGTTCGCGATCCGTCACAGACATGCGCGCCGGCGCGACGTAGCCTCGCGCTGTGTCTTTACGTCCCGGGAAGCGCGCCGAGCAGCGCGCCGTGTGGTGGTACCGCATGCGCGGGTACAGAATCCTGGCGACGAACGCCTGGGTCGCCGGCTACGAGCTCGACATCATCGTTCGCCGGGGACGGCGGCTCGTGTTCTGCGAGGTGAAGGAGAAGAGCGGAGAGCGCTTCGGCGATCCGCTCGAGATGGTGGATGACGAGAAGCAGCGTCGCCTCCGACTTGCGGCCGACGCCTGGCTCGCCCGCCATTCGGAGACGGCAGGGCTTCAGGTCTCTTTCGACGTGATCGCCGTCCGAGGAGGCCAGCTGGAGCGGGTGGCCGAGGCTTTCTGACTCCGGCGTCGAACTGGCGCGGGTGGCCCCGACGCAGGACGCCCTCTATGCCGAGCTCGATCTCGCGCTCTCGTGGTCCGAGCGCGACCTCCCGGAGCGGGAGCGGACGAAGCACGTCCACCGGCTCCATCCGTACCTCGGCAAGTTCATCCCGCAGCTCGTCGAGATCCTGCTGGGGAGATACTTCCGGCCGGGCCAACACGTCCTCGATCCCTCCGCCGGCTCGGGCACGACGCTCGTGCAGGCGCTCGAGAGAGGCCTCGATGCAACCGGCGTCGACGTGGCGGCCTTCAACTGCCTGCTCATGGACGTCAAGACCCGTTCGTATAACCCGTTCGTCATCGAGCAGGAGCTGCGCGCGGCGCACTCGCGCGTCGGAGAAATGTCCAGCGACCGTCCCTCTGCATACGTTCGCCGTTGGTTCGCGCCGCGGGCCGCTCGCGAGCTGCTCGGATTCCGTGCTCTGATCGACGACTACGAGCACGCGGACGTGCTTCGTGTCGTGCTCGCCCGCGCCGCAAGATCGGCTCGTCGGACGACCCACTTCGATCTCGAGTTTCCGCGGCAGCCGCAGCTCGAGCCGTACTGGTGCCACAAGCATCGACGGGAGTGCCGGCCGGTGGAGACGGCAGCGCAATTCCTACGCCGCTACACGCTCGACACGCTGGAGCGTCTGAAGGAGTTTTCGCGCGTTCGCGCACGGGGGAGCGTCGCGTCCGTCATTCACGGCGACGTGCGCGCGGAGCGCTTGCCGGGCCGCTACGACGGCATGCTCACATCGCCTCCGTATCCGGGCTTGATCGACTACCACGAGCAGCATCGCTACGCGTACGAGCTGCTCGGGCTCGACGACCGTCGCCAGCTCGAGGTGGGAGCAGCTGCCGCCGGGAATTCCCGCTCCGCTCTGGCCGCGTACTCCGACGGGATCGTGGACGTGCTGCTCAACGCCAGACCCGCGCTGCGGCGAGGCGCACCGATCGTGATCGTCGTCAACGACCGCCGTGAGCTCTACCCGGAGATCCTCGAACGCGCAGGTCTTCGCCTCGAAGAGCGTCTTCGTCGCCACGTGAATCGTCGGACCGGTCGTCGCGCGGGCGAGTACTTCGAAGACGTGCTCGTCGCCCGCTAGAACTGGGCGATCGTGTCGTCGAAGGGCAGTCGCGCAATCATGCGCGCCGCGCCTCCGGCAGCCGCGCGGATCCAGAGCGACGTGACGCCGGTCTCACGACGGACGCACGGCCGTTCCTGCCCGGGTGGGGGACAGTCGACGCGCGTGGACGTCACGCGCCGGGAAGCCCAGGTGACGTGTCGACCGTCGAAGTCGAATTGGGCGTGCAGGCCGACCGGGGGAGCGAAGGCCGCAACGGGTCGTGAGCGACCGGTGAGGTCGGCGATGGCAAGGGTGCTCGTGCTCGGCGTGCGGAAGCGCTCGAGTGCGATGTGGTCGCCGGCGATGCGGATCCGAGTGTCGGTACCGCGCAGAGGGAGCACGTGAAGATGCGGGTCTGAAGGCGAGATCCAGGCGATGGTCGTCGGGATCGCCCGTGCGAACTCGACGAGACGATAGGAGACGGCGAGCTTGCCGTCTCGCTGAAGATCGAAGCCGAGGTCGACGTCGATGCCTGCCTCGGGCCCGATGCGCGCGCGGTTGACGACGCGGCGGGCGAGCCGGTCGTAGACGACGACCTCGTTCCGCTCGGTCCAGGCGACGAACCGCCCTGCGATGGCGACGTCGCGACAACATCCGCTCGAGAGCGCGGCGTCTCGGACGACCAACGGCTTTCCTGAACGTCCGACGTCGCGCACGACGACCCTCATCCGCTGGCCCGTGCAATCGATCTCGAGATAAGCGGCCAGGCCTCCGTCGAGTGCGACCGTATTGCCTGACGTCGGCACCGTGCACGTCCGCGGCCGGATCAACGTCCGGAAGGGGCCGTGGAGGGGGCCGACGAGAGCATCCTCCGCTTGGGGGCAGACGAAGTTCGGCTGCGGCTTGCAGCTGGGGTATGCGCGCTCGAACGCGAGGAGCGTGGGAGAGGCCGCGAGCGGCCGGCCGAGAGCAAGGGAGTCGCTGCGATAGACCACGCGTTCACCGCGGCGCTGCGTCCATTCGTGAAGCGAGCCGGTTGCGCCCGCCGCCTCACCCCAGACGACTGCGTCACCGGCGAGGGCAGGACCCTGCCACAGCACTCGGGACTGGTCCGTGCCGAGCCCGGCCAGGAGCGAAATCGCGGCGACGAAGGTCGCACCTATCATCATCACCTAGTAGATACGTCGCCGAGGCGGTCCGGTTAGTCACAGATTTGGCGCTGACCTGGCACGGAGGTGTCACGGATCTTGCCGTAGCGTCGAGGCGTGCTCGCGCGCGCGGTCACCTTTGCCCTCGTCGGCCTCGAGCCGCGGCGGGTGGAGGTGGAGGCGCACATCCAGGGCGGTGCTCCTTCGCTGACGATCGTAGGGCTCGCCGACCGTGCCTGCCAGGAAGCGAAGCAACGCGTACGGAGCGGAATTCTCTCCGCGGAGCTCGACTTTCCGGGAGGACGCGTCACCGTCAACCTGGCGCCGGCCGAGCTCAAGAAGGAAGGTTCCGGATTCGATCTCCCGATCGCCCTCGCGTTGCTCGCTGCATCGCATCAACTTCCACGCGCGCGTCTGGCTGAACACGCTTCGTGCGGCGAGCTCGCTCTCGATGGACGCCTACGTCGGGTCGGCGGCGTCCTCGCCGTTGCCGAGGGTGCGCGGCGCGACGACCTGGAGCGGATCGTCTGTCCGTACGAGGCGTGTGCCGAGGCTGCGTTGGCGGGCGTCGAGCCTGTCGGCGTACGTCACCTTTCGGACGCAGTTGCGTACCTCCGAGGAGAGCTCGAGCCGCCCGAGTATGTCGTGGGCAACGGCAAGGCCAGGCGGCGTCCACTCGACCTCGCCGATGTCCGCGGACAGGAGCGCGGCCGGCGCGCGCTCGAGCTGGCAGCGGCCGGTCGTCACAACCTGCTGCTCGGTGGTCCCCCCGGCACGGGCAAGACGATGCTCGCCCGCCGGCTGCCCGGAATCCTGCCGCCGCTCGAGGAAGAGCAGGCACTCGAGGTCACGCGCATCCATTCGGTCGCGGGCCTCGTCGACCCGGACCATCCGCTGATCGGGTACGCGCCGTTTCGCGCGCCGCATCACAGCGCGTCGACGGCCGCGATCGTCGGCGGCGGGCCGAGATTGCGGCCGGGCGAAGCCAGCCTCGCGCATCGCGGCGTCCTGCTGCTGGATGAGCTCGCGGAGTTCCAGCGTCCCGCGCTCGAAGCACTGCGCCAACCGCTCGAGGACGGTGAGCTCGTGGTCGCACGTGCCGCCGGCAGTGTGCGCTTTCCGGCCAGGTTCCAACTCATTGGGACCATGAATTTGTGTCCGTGTGGGGCGCGCGGAGATCCCGGTGCGCAATGCAGCTGCTCCGCGCAGCGGCTAGCGCGCTATCGGGACAAGCTCTCGCGAGCCTTGCTCGACCGGTTCGACCTGGTCGTGACCGTTCCCAGGGCCCGAGCTCTCGAGCTTCAGGCCGGCCCGGGGGAGGCGTCCGATCCGGTTCGGGCCCGCGTGGTCGGGGCGCGACTGCGTCTCGCGGATGGCACGCCGAAGCGAACGGCTGCCGCCGACGAACTGTTGACGCGGGCCGTCGAGCGGCTGCCGCTCTCCGGCCGCGGCCGCGCGAAGGTCGCCGGCGTCGCCCGCACGATCGCCGCGCTCGCCGCCTCAGACGCCGTTCTGCCCGAGCACGTTGCCGAGGCCCTTGCGTATCGCGCACCCACCGAGCTCGCGACGCCGTGACGTACTTGCGCCGGCGCGAGCTGCCGCCGCTGCTCCGCGCGATCCACGATCCACCGGCCAGGCTCTACCTTCGAGGAAGCGGTGAAGGAACGCTGCTCGGCCAGTCGGCCGTCGCGATCGTCGGCGCCCGCGCGTGCTCGCCGTACGGCGCCCAGGTGGCGCGCATGCTCGGTCGCGATCTCGCCGCGGCCGGTGTCCTCGTCGTCAGCGGACTCGCGCGCGGTATCGACGGCGAAGCCCATCGCGGTGCGTTGGAGACGGACGGTCACACCGTTGCGGTGCTCGGCTGCGGCATCGATCGCGACTATCCCGCGGCGCACACGACGCTGGCGCAATCGATCTGCGAGCGCTCGCTGATCGTCTCGGAGTACGAGCCCGGTGTGGAGCCTGCGCCGTGGCGTTTTCCGGCTCGCAACCGGATCATCGCCGGCCTCTGCGCAGCGACGATCGTCGTCGAGGCACGCGAACGAAGCGGCGCGTTGATCACCGCGGACTTCGCGCTCGACGAGGGCAGAGAGGTGTTTGCGGTCCCAGGCGAAATCACTTCCGCGCTGTCGGCCGGAACAAACGCGCTCTTGCGTCTCGGGGCGACGCCCCTTACCGCAGCGGCCGACGTCCTCGAATCGCTCGGAATCCAATCGCCGCCGGCCCGCGAGGCGCACGACGATCCGATCCTCGACCTTCTGCCCGCGACGGCGGACGAGCTCGTACGAAAGACAGGACTCGCCGTCGGTGAGGTGATCGCGGCACTCGCCGAGCTCGACGTCGCAGGACTTGCGGCGGAAGGAGACGGGATCTACCGCCGCCTCGCATAGCATCGCCTCCGTGGACACGCCATTCTGGCTCGACGAGCCGGCGCCCTCGGTCGACGCGGGTTCGCAGGACGAGGTCGATGTCGCCATCATCGGCGCCGGCATCACCGGCGTGGCCTGCGCGCTCGCGCTCGCGCGCGGCGGGCTCAGGGTGCGGGTGCACGATGCTCGGGGAATCGCCGAGGGCGCGAGCGGCCGCAACGGCGGCTTCGCCCTCCATGGGGGCGCAGCACGATATGACGTCGCGCGCGAGACATACGGCGCCGAGGCAGCGAAGGAGCTCTGGCGCCGAACCGAAGGCGCGCTCGACCGGCTCGAGACGGTTGCCGGAGATGCGTTCCGCCGCACCGGCAGCCTTCGCCTTGCGGCCGACGACGAGGAGCGTGACGAGATCCGACTGGAGTACGAAGCGCTGCGCGAGGACGGATTCACGGCGGAGTGGCGCGACCAGCTAGCGCATCTGCGACCCCAGTTTCGCGGCGCGATCTTCCATCCGACGGACGGCTCGTTGCAGCCTGGCCGGTTCGTCCGTCGCCTTGCGCAGCAGGCCGCCGCGGAAGGCGTGGCGTTCCGCGAGCATCACCGGATTGAGTCCCTCGACGACCTCGACGCGGAGCAGGTCGTCATCGCCACCGACGGATCGGGCCGCGGTCTCCTGCTCGAGCTCGATGACGCGATCTGGCCCGCGCGCGGCCAGGTGATTGCGAGCGAGCCCCTGCGCGAACGGCTCTTCGACTGCCCGCACTACGCGCGACACGGCTTCGACTACTGGCAGCAGCTCGCAGACGGACGTATCGTCCTCGGCGGCTTCCGCGACTTCTCGATCCTCACGGAGATGACGGACGACGAGACGACGACCGAGCCGATTCAGGAAGCGCTCGACGCGTTCCTCGTCGAACTGCTCGGTTACATGCCCGGGGTCACGCACCGCTGGGCGGGAATCTTCGGTCTGACCCAGGATCTGCTGCCGCTCGTCGGCCGCGTCCCCGATCACGAGGGCGTCTGGATCGCCGCGGGCTATTCGGGCCATGGCAACGTCCTTGGCTTCATGTGCGGCGAGCTCGTCGCGTCGGCGCTCCTCGGGGAAGGCGACGACCTGCTCGAGCTCTTCTCGCCGGCGCGGTTGCTCGTGTCCGGCTGAGCTCTCGACGTTTTCCTGCGTTTGTCGTTTCGTTAAGCCTCCGTTGCGGGGCACGACAAGGGCGGGCCTGACGCTTACGTTCTTGATCCGATGAGCCGGACGATGCGCGCGGCGGTCGTAGGCGCCGTTCTCACCTTGGCCGCTGCGGTGCTTCCCGCGGCCGCCTTGGCACATCCGGCCACTCCTCCGCTCGTGCGTGTCCTGACGATCTCGTACCGGGCTCACGACGGTCTCTCACGGCGTGCCTACCTGATCCTGCCCGCTTGGTACGGGCCGGAGAAGCACCCACCGATTCCGCTCGTGATCTCGCCCCACGGGCGCGGCGTGGGTGGGCGGGCGAACATCCGACGCTGGGGCGACCTGCCCGCACGAGGTGGCTTCGCCGTCATCAATCCCGAAGGTCAGGGCCGCAGGCTGACACTCTTTTCATGGGGTGACCCAGGGGAGATTCGCGACCTCGCGCGAATGGGTGCGATCGCGGAGCATGCCGTCCCCTGGCTGCACATCGATCGTCATCGGGTGTTCGCGTTCGGCGGGAGCATGGGTGGTCAGGAGACGCTCCTCCTCCTCGCGCGATTTCCGCGGTTGCTCGCCGGGGCGGCTGCCTTCGACGCCCCGACGAACATGGCGGCTCGCTATCGGGCCTTCGATCTCCTTCGTTTCGGAGAGGGGCTGCAGAGGCTCGCGCGGCGCGAGATCGGCGGCACACCCGCGACGAATCCGGGGGGATACGAAGCCCGCAGCCCCCTCGACTGTGCGAGGAAGATCGCGTTCGCCGGGGTGCCGCTTCAGATCTGGTGGAGCACACGCGACATGACCGTCAGCGACCAGTACCACGAGTCCGGCCTGCTCTACCGTCACATCAAGCGTCTCAATTCGAGCGCGCCCGTCAGCGAGTTCGTCGGAGGTTGGGCGCACACGACAGAGATGACGGCGCACGGCTACCTGCCCTACGCCCTCTCACGGTTCGGGCTGATGCCACCCCGCGCCGCTCCGCGCTCGGAGGGTCACCAGTACTCGCCGAATACGATCTTGACTTAATCATTGCTGAGGCAACGACATCTGATGAGAACCATGTCTCGCCGCCGCACTGACGGATCCGCCGGTCGTGCTCGACCGGGTCGACCAGGCCTGGGCGGAGTCCATCGTGCCCTCAGGCTGGAATTTGGCGAGGCTGTTGACCATGTCTTATCCTTTTCGCTCATAGGCCGAATCGCGCCGGCGACTGCGATCTCTTAAGGGGAGGATTTGCAATGCGTAAGATCGTTAACCGAAAGGCAGTCCCTGTCGACGCTGATGATCCCGCGCCTGCGCGGCTGGAAGAGGGGCCGAAAGACTCTGGGGACGCCTTGAACGTCTCGGCGCTCGATGCCGGCGCGGATCGGCAGAACATCGAGCTTGCCGACGACTACACCAAGCTCGGAGAGCATGTCGCGTTGTTGGTGAAGGCCGCCGAGGTCGCTGCCGAAGGGATCCGGGCGGAGGCGGAGAGTGAGGCCGAGCGCGTCCGCGAGCTCTCAGAGCAATACGCCACGGCCAAGGTGGACGAGGCGAATCGTGAGGCCGGCAAGATGCTCGACGAGGCGGGCCAACTGCTCGCAGAGGCCGAAGAGGCGACCAAGACGATGGGCGAACGCGCCGCGGCCCACGCCCAAGAGACACGCCTAGAGGCGGAAGCAGAGGCGGCGAAGGTCATCGAGGCGGCCAAGCAGATAGAGAGGGGCCAAGAGTCCGCCGCGGAAGAGCGTCTTAGGACACTTCAGCAGGACGTCGAGCTTACGGAAAAACGGCCCAACCAGTTGGTGGCGGGCCTGCGGGAGGTCGCCGGCCAGTTGGAGGACCTCGTGGAAACCGAGAGCCCGTCGGTCCGAAGCGATGAGGGCCAGACCAACGAGGCGGAAGAAACGCTCGACGAATCGCTCAGGGCATCCCTAGGGATGTAGCGTCGAGATGCGATGCCTAGCGCATCGATTGAGGGGAGCGAAGAATGATGCCGGCTGAGATGATTCTGCGCGGGCGCGAACCGGACGGAACAGGGGATGGGGACGCTTCCGGACTCGCAAAGGCCCTCGATCACCTCCTCGTTCCGCTCAACGGCCTTTCCGCGGAGGTTCCCGCGAGCTCGAGTCCAGTTGCCGTTGACGACGTTGGGGCGGAGGCGGGCAGGCGTCGCGGGAGTGAGCTTGACCAGACGTCGTGGGAGTCGCAGAAGTTGGTGTCGCGGGGCGAGAACGTCTATCTCGCGATCACGCTGCGCGCGTCCGAGGCGCAAGCCGGCGCTCGGCCCGTCATCCGCTTCACGGTCACCGAGATGTGCACGCACTGCGGAGGCACCGGTCTGAGACGCAGGTCCGACCCGAATTGCCAGACGTGCGCCGGAGAGACCCCCCGCGTTCTGCTGTTCGAGAGCTGCCCGAGGTGTGGCGGGGCACCGTGCGCGAACTGTGAGGGCACTGGTGGCGTACAGGCCGAGCGTCGATTGCGCCTCCTTGTCCCGCCGGGCTTGGAGGATGGATCCCAGCTCCGGGTCGCTGGGCAGGGGAGTGTTCCCGAGGGGATCGGTGTTCCCGGTGACCTTCTTGTCCACGTGCACGTTCTGCCACAGCCGAAGCACCTGCGGGTGAGACGCTACGTCGCACTCGCGTTGTTACTGGCCGCTCTGGCGCTGCTGGCTCGTGTGCTTCTAACGTCATAGAGTGAGGCGTAAGGCGGCGTAGCCCAGCGGACCTGGGCCGCGCCGCCTAGGTCCGCTTGGCTTCGTCGTGGCGAGGTTGAGGTTGGGCTGTCCCAGTCGGATGGGTCGTAGATAAGGAGCTATGGCGACGTTAGGCTCTTCGGGCACGGCTTCAGGGTCGGTATTGCCTCCCCGGAACCGTGAGGGAGCCGGGTGTTGGGGGAGGTGGGCCGCCACCTTCCCGGGATGCGCCCGGCTCACCCTTTTCTACGACAGGCAGCGGGTCCGGAGACGCACTTGCCCGCCAGGGTGGCCGCCCTCTATTGGGATAGATCCATGGAAACGCGCAAACTTGCGGCCGCTTGCGCCATGATCTTCAACAGGTCTCGCCCCGGAGCCTTGTGCTAAAGATTCGCGGCAATCCTGTCCGAAAGCTGGGTGTCTGGAGCGACCCCTCGTGGCGATACTGGGCCTCGGGGACTTCCTCGACCGCACGCTCTGATCTCGCAGTCGCACTGGCCGCAGCGATCTGCGTTATTGCCATTGCTGTGGTGGCGGTCGTCGACCACCGTCACACGCGTGATCAGATTTCCAGCGCCAACATCCCTGGGTGGTTTTGCAAGACCCGTGGCTCACGCTGTGACGAGCCGCAGCCGGGCAGGATTCATGACCGCTGGGAAAGGCGAGAACTCACGTACAAGGTTGCGGAGGGCGTTTTCGCGTTCGTCTTCGTCGTCGCTGTAGTCAGACTGGCGCGGAGCGCAACTCTCTGACTTAGTCTCTCTTCCTTGCCGCGATCGGCGACTCGAGAGATCGGGACCCGAAGGCGCTCGAGACCGTACGCGTACCGTTACCGGG
>WNGO01002426.1_pt1 | contig 11873 bp, 10 predicted proteins | sample 5400511 | NCBI WGS metagenome assembly WNGO01 (sample SAMN13153380, study PRJNA577476) | soil metagenome | isolation source: 20 cm soil or saprolite under Garry oak tree replicate 2 | place: USA:California | collected 2016-06-15
GAATGGAAAATTAGCGGAAGCGCCACTTGGAATCATCTTACTAACTTTTACTCTTCCAAGCCAGGTCCGCGTCCGGACGACAATGGTTTCGGGTTGGGAGCAAGTTTTGTTTACAATTTTTGTCCGTTTGGTTCCGGTAGCACGAAACAACCTCGTTGGACCACCAAGGTCAGTTATCAATACGACGGATTTAACCGAGACTATTATCAACACTCTGTTACACTCGCTGGTACGTACCGCTTCAAGTAACTGACGCTCCGATTTATCTGCGACACTCGCCTTCGCACTGCTTCGGAGTGGCAGGCACCGTTCTCGCTACGATCCTTCTCATTAGTCGCCTCCTAAAAATGCGTTTTCACCATTCCCGTCCGCGTGTACTCGCTGCGCCCACCGAGCAGGATTTTTAGCAAAGCAGAAGAAGGTTGTGAATAAAACAGACGGAGGATTTCATCTACAATCTCTTGCCTCACATATCTCTCCTGAATCCGAAGGGTGAACGTCTCGAAAAAGCAGAAATTTTCAACATGATCGCGAAACCTATGGCCCGGCGGACGCAGCCAAAAGTCACCCGCACTTACTCTTCAGATCAGCCGACGCGGAAGCGGATGTCGCGGATGGTTTTGCCGCCGAAGCGTTGTTTTAGTTTTCGCAGGATTTCGGTTTTCGAGATTTGTTCGAGCTCGTAGTGCAAAGCGGGTTGGAGCACGCGGACGTACAGAATTCCTTCGCGTAAGGCGACTGGCGCTGAGTGCGCGGCGATGAAGTCGCCGACGATTTTTGACCAGGCTTCGATCACTTCGGTTTCGCGCAGGCGCTCGCGTAAGCCGAGGCGTTGCATTAGTCTCGGCATCAGCTCGGACGGGGATTGCCACCGGTCGGGCCGCTGTTTTCGTTCCGGCAAACCGCGCCATTCAATTCCGGCGATCGCTTATGATGTTCCAAATAGCGGCTGTTGACATTCGGTCGCCTTCTTAAATATCCTCGCGCACAATATAAAGCTTCAGATCCCGAAAACTGGTTCTGTCGCTCAAAGAAAGGAAACGAGAACGATGCCTAAAAAGAAAGCGCGTAAAAGGACGACTCAAGGCAAGCGGCGCACAAAACAAACCGCTGCACATGTGAAAAAACTGGAAACGGCTCTGGCTGAAGTGAAGAAGTCCCTCGCTCTATTGCACTCCGATCCACATCATTTTGTGTAATTCGGTATCGATTTGATCCTGCTTCTGCCGGCGAAGCGACAGTACGACAGCCCAGTCGAGGCTTAGCCTCCCCGGTCTGATACAAACGGACTGGGGTATCTCTTGCAACCCGATCACTCCTGATTGCATAATCTTGCCTCCATTATGCAACCGACGGGTGTGTAGCCCGTCCGGGGTTAGATTTGGCGAGTGTTGACATTCGGTCGCCCTCCTGAATATGCTCGGCGAAATGTGAAGGTTCGGATTCTGCCAAAGAATCCCATTTGCTAAAAGAAAGGAATGACAACAATGCCTGGCACTACAAACGATTGCCCCAAAAAACCGACAATTGACAAGGAAGCGAACAACGCAAAAGGCCATATCTCTAACGTTTCCGCGAATCCAGCCCTCGCCCCAGATCTCAAAGCGGAACTGGACCTCGCTCAAGTCAGTCTTGACAACATCCTCAAGGATCACCACACCCAATAGATTTCGACAGCTTAACTTTGGCGCTGTCCTGCGAAGGAGACTGCATCAACCGAAACAGATGCGGAAGCGGACGATCCGGTTCCGACGGGCTCGCTGTTTGCTCTTGTACTGGCAAGACGGTCGCCTCTTTTTACATAATTTTGCCAGGCGGCTGACAGTATCTGGAAGACCGATTACATGTGAAGTCTTGGATTTCTTTAGCGAGTGGCGGACTTCCCAAGAGGCTATCGCGTATCTCCGTGATTACAGGCCGAAAAGCGTCCGTTCCGCCATTTCTCAATTGGTAGATTACGGGCTGCTGCTTGTGGAGGGTTCGACGCAAGTGACGCCGGACACTTGCATAGCAGAACAGTGGTATTCCTGGCTGCCTGAGGGGAGCTTTCATTTCTCTACAAAGGACGTCGCCTACGTCGACCGCAGCAATTGGAGCTTGCCACGGTTGAAGGCTGTGTTGCCAAAAACACCACAACCCAAAACTTTCAAGACTATAAAAGGGTCGATTAAAATCTCGCTGCCGAGGCGGGGTTTTCCTGACTCCGAATTCATCCGAGTCCTGCTTAACCGAAAAACGCATCGGAGATTCTCGGCTAAGGACCTTACACTTGAGACAGTATCGCACCTCCTCTCGTTGGTTTGGGGAGTCACTGGCTACCTGTATTCGCCCAGGTTTGGGAAGTTACTTCGTAAAACCAGCCCGTCGGGTGGTGCGCGGCACCCTGGCGAAGTGTATTTAATGGCCTTGCGGGTTAAGGGCCTTAAGCCGGGTTTATATCACTATCACCCCGCGCATCATCGCCTTGAAGTAGTGAGAGCGAATGCCACCCCCGAAAAGGCGTGGCTCTATTGTGCTCGCCAGAATTTTGTTAGAAACGCTGCTGCTTTATTTCTGATGACGGCAGTATTTCCGCGCACCATGTGGAAGTATCAATTTGCTCGCGCCTATCGTGTGGTGCTCCTCGACGCAGGTCACTTGTGCCAAACGTTCTGTCTCGTCGCTACCTGGCTCGGTCTCGCGCCATTCTGCACCGCTGCGCTGAAGGACACGCTGATTGAAGAGGACCTAGGGATAGACGGAATTCGCGAGTCGGTGCTTTATATAGCAGGTGTCGGTCGTCCTGCTACTTTGGGGCAAGCGAGGCCACGATCGTCTCGAAGCGCGGATCGCCACGCAGCGAATCCCAATAAGGGTGTAATTTCAGAAGCCCATAACTAAGCGTGCTCGGGACGTGCGCCAGCTCCGCGATCTGTGCGATCGCCAGATCCTTCTCTCCGCTCCAGGCGTAGATTTGAGCCAGATTGATGGCCAGGTCCGCGCCGTCGATAGCATCTTTGGAGATGGGCAGCAACTCGCAGGCGCGACGACCCTCCCGGAGTGCTTCTTCTTTCCGGTCAAGTCCATCGTCGACCAAGGCCAATAGACTGAGGGCAGCCGCGAAGTCGGGCTGTTGTTTTACAACCTTTTCGACTTCAGTGCGCGCGGCGGTAAACGCGGTTCGCGCTTTGGCTGAATCACCCTGCAAGCGAGCAACGACGCCCTCCCAATATGCATGGGGATAGTTGACGCCGTTTATTGCTACACCCTCTGGCGGATAGTTTGTGAGCGCCCGGCCTGCGGCGGTCGCAGTTCGTTCGCACAGAGCATAGAGAGGGGGATCTATATCGGGCGCAACGCTGGGATTTTCAGCCACCAAAGTTGCCAGTGTAGTCTGAAAAGGTTTGATGTCCGCCCGCCAATCCAACGCAACCAGCGCCCGAAGGACGCGCGTATACGGGTCGGTTGGAACGATCGTCAGTGCTCGATCGTAGGTTCGAGCTTCATCGGCATAGCGACGCTGCGAAAAGTAAGTCAGCGCGAGTTGCTGGAGAATGAAGAAGTTTCGCGGATCCAGCTCGAGGGCGCGCTCCATGTTTCGCGTAGCCGCAGCCCAGTGGCCTTCACGACGGTCGATGAAGCCGGTGTATTGGAACACCTCGGCATTATTCGGCAGCGTTTGTGCAGCGGTAACCAGCTCACTACGAGCGCGCTTGTAGTCACGAAACCCATGGTAGTAGTAATTCGCCAATGCAAGGTGGATTTCGCCAGCATTCGGCTCGAGGCGCATAGCAGCATCCAAGGCCGCCTTGGCGAGATCGAGACGAGCCGGTGTATGATCATGGCCTCGAAAGAAGGCTACGCTATGCACTCTGGACAGCAGACACCAAGCCTGCACAAAGCGCGGATCTCGCCCGACGGCTTCGTCTAGAAGGCGGGCTGCTTCAGGCAGCTTCTGCCTTGCATGGATAGCATCGGATGTGTCTGCGAAAAGCGCCTGGGCGCGAAGGTAGAGATCGTATGCGAGGAGATCGGTTGTGGGTGCTTTCTCGATCGCGGCTTTTTCGCTCACTGACATTTTCGCCTGAAGCTGGTCCGCAATCTTCTTGGCGATCTCAGTCTGTATGGCAAAGACGTCCGCTAAATCGCGGTCGTAGCGCTCCGCCCAAAGATGCGTGTCGGTTCGGGCGTCAATGAGCTGGGCGGTCACGCGCACCCGGTTCCCAGCTCTTTGCACGCTCCCTTCAAGCACGTGAGCAACGCCGAGTTGCTGGGCGATTTCGCGAAGGTTGTGTGTCGCCGCATTCTTGTACTGCATCACACTTGTGCGGCTAATTACTTTCAGGTCGGCCACCTTGGCGAGATACGTAAGAATTTCGTCCTGAACCCCCTCCGCAAAATAAGCGTTTTCTTTCTCGTCACTGAAATTTTCGAATGGAAGCACGGCTACGCTTTTTTCTGGAATCGATGCCGGAGCATCGATCTTGGCTGACTCGCCACTATTTTGTGATTTCGGATGAAGAGACATCCAAACGCTGGTTGCCAAAGCGACGACCGACGCTATTAACGCAGTTGCGAGCACAAACTTGGGCCATCGCAGTGGGGTCAGCGGTCGAACCGACGAAGGTTCCTGCTTCCACCTTCGGCGCTTGAGTTTCTCGGGAAGCTGTGCGTTACCCAAGCCATCCTTATAAAGGTTAAACAGGTGCAGGCGCAGACCGTGCTTCACTTCGCATTCGCCGAGATCGTGCAGATACGGTTGCCAGTGTCGGTACTCCGCTAAATCCTCCGCCACATGTGAAGACAAAAGGATGTGCCCGGCATCGCCGCAGTCGAGCACACGCTGCGCAACATTGATGCCTGACCCTGCTATGTTGGTTTTGTCGTTAACATCGGTGATTCGATTGACCGGTCCGCTGTGAACACCCATCCGCAACCGGATGTGCGGCTGAGCCGCCAACGCCTTGCTGATGTCCAATGCGCATCGCACAGGCTCTTCTGGACTCTGAAAAAAGAGCAACGCCATTCCATCACCGGTCGGCACTCGAATGAGTCTGTCCCTTGCCTCCGCCGCGCGAAAAGAGTCCGTTCCCCGCACGATTTGTTTCAACTGCTGAAGCATATCGACCTGCTCGTTGACCAACAATTTCGAGTAGCCAACGATGTCGATTAGCAGGAGATGCGCGATCTCCAGCGAGAGATCGGGGTTAGCCTGCGGGGACGTGGTTTGGGTGTTCACCCTCTTTGGGAGCTAATGATACCGTTGCGCTCTTTGGGAGCAAACATTGTCAAAAGCGAAAAGGCTACCGTATCATGCGCGCGATAGGTGCCGGGTTCGCAGGTGGCGGCGGGATCATATCTCCATTCAGAGGCAACCATAGTCCACCGCGCTGCTGCTCAGCGCAAGCTCGTTTCGTTGGAAACTGTCCTCTACTTCGCGGCTAGCGAGGCGACAATTTCGTCAAAGCGCGGATCGTTTCGAAGCGGGTCCCACACCGGGCGTAGTTTCAGTTGGCCAAAACTCAGATCACCGGGCGTCTTGACCGTGATGGCAAGTTGCTTTAATGCGCGGTCCGTCTCTCCCACCCACGCGTAAATGATTGCGAGATATTCGGACAAAAGCGCACCGTTGATTGCATCCTTTTCCAAGGGAAGCAACGCCATGGCGCGTTCTCCTTCGCGTATGGCATCTTCCTTTCGATCCAGTCCAGCGTCCATTAATCCGAGAAGTCCGAGCGCCTGGGCATAATCAGGTTGCTCGCGGACAATTTTCTCAACTTCCGCGCGCGCCGCAGTGAAGGCTTGCTTTGCGCCAGCCGAATCGCCTTCGGCGCGCCGGACGAGTCCTTCAAACCAACCTTTGGGAAAAACGAAACCCTCCACACTGCCACCCTCCGCCGGCAACGATGCAAGCGCCCTTTCCGCTTTTGCGAAATCGCGTTCACAAAGCGCGAGATCGATGCGGTCGTCCGCTAACGAAGCTTCCATGGTCGGATCTTCAGCAATGATCGCTTCGAGAGCTTCATGCAACGGCTTGGTCTCGGCGCGCCAGTCAAGAAGAACGCCTGCTCGCTTCACGCGCACTCCGGCGTCACTTGGCACGATTCGCAGTGCGCGATCGAGCGTAGCGGCCAGGCGGGGAAAATCGCGGATCTTGGCGTAGGTTTGCGCTAACTGCTGCAGGTAATCAAAATTAAGCGGGTCCAACTCCACGGCGTGCTCGAGATCTCGCATGGACTGTTCCCAACGTCCTTGTCGTCGATGAATGTAACCGGCCAGTTCGTACACCGAGGACTCATTCGGCAGCGAACGTCGCGCGATATCGAGTTCCTTTCGCGCGCGATCGTAATCGAGATGGCCGCCATAAACATACGTGGCTAGAGCAAGATGATAGTGGCCGGAATCCGGCCGCAGACGCCGCGCGTTTTCGAGTGCCTTTTCGGCGCGCACGAGACGCGGCGGTGTGTGGTCGAGGCCAACCAGGTACATCTCACTGTGCACGCGCGCCAGCAGACAATGAGCAAGGAGAAAAGATGGATCGAGTTGAATTGCTCGGGTTAAAAATTCAATTGCGTCAAGCCGACTCTGCCTCCCCCGCGTGTAGGTGCTGCTGGCGAGCACGGTGCGAGCGCGAACGTAAAGTTCGTACGCACCGACGCTGGCGCTGGGACTCTTTTCAATCGCAGCCTTTTCTTCCGGCGCGAGCTTTACCTTTAATTCGCCAACGATTGTTTGCGCAAGATCGCTTTCTAGTGCAAACACGTCCGCGATATCCCGATCATAACGCTCCGCCCAAAGATGATGATCGGTTCGAGCGTCAATCAGCTGCGCGGTGACGCGAACTCGTTTTCCTTCGCGCTGCACCGTTCCTTCGAGTACATGCGTCACGCCAAGCTGCTGCCCGATGTCACGCACATTTCGGCGCGTGCCGCGATACAGTAACACTGATGTGCGACTAATGACCTTGAGGTCGGCAACGTTCGCCAAATCCGTCAGAATCGCGTCTTGCACACCATCGCTAAAGTGTGCGTACTGCGTCTCGTCACTTAAATTCTCGAACGGCAATACAGCAATGCTCGTTGCCGGAACACCTGCATTCACAGTCGTGCCAGAATTTCCCGGCAGCTGCACATGCGCGCTACGACGCAGAAAGATCGACAAGCTGAAAGCGAGCGAACCCGCCGCTAACAAAATGATAACGATGAACGGTATTTTCGGCCAGGGCAGCGCAATCACCGGACGAATAGCGGCGCGCGCAGCGGGATTCCATCTTTTGCTTCGGCTGAATTTTGCTGGCGGCACCGAATTTCCAAGGCCATCCTTGCACAGATTGAAAACCTTCAGCCGAAGTCCGTGTTTCACCTCACATTCGCCCAAGTCGTGCAAATACGGCCGCCAATGTCCGTAGCTTGCCAGGTCGTTAGCGACGTGGTCGGACAAAAGAATGTGATCGGCGTCACCGCAATCCATTACGCGTTGGGCGACGTTAATTCCCGCACCTGCGACATTGATACTCTCGTTCACGTCGGCGACCCGGTTGATCGGGCCGCTATGGATCCCCATTCGGACACGGATCTGCGGACGGACTTTTAGCGCGTTTGCGATTTCGAGCGCGCATCGAACCGGTTCCTCGGGACTCCGAAAGAACAACAACGCCATTCCATCTCCGGTTGGCACTCGAATGAGTCTGCCTTCTTTTTCCGCGACCGAAAACGATTCCGTGCTGCGCACAATGCGATTGAGTTGCTGAATAGACTCAATCTGCTCATCGGCCAGCAGCTTCGAATAACCAACGATGTCGATCAAAAGGAGGTGCGCGATCTCAAGCGCGAGTTCGGGCTCTGCCTCGGCGGACATGTTATTTCGGGGGCAACGCCTCCTTTGGCCGCGCCTAATATTGCAGGATCGCGCTTACCGGCGGAGCGCGAAGCCGTCGTGTGAACGATTCGAAGGTGGCAAAGGCCGCAAGATTCAGCACTATCATGATGAACGCGAACAGAAACATTCCCATTGTTAGGCCAATCATCAAATGCATCGTGCAGATACTGACGAGCCAAAACGTCCTTGTCGGGCGAAGCCAGATGAAGATCGGGTAAAAAAGTTCCAGCGCGCAAATGGCCAGTCCGGCCGCTGGTAAAAACATTTTCCAGCGTACGACCAGCTCGGGATTCACGAAGTGAAACGGAGGCACCGTCAGCGCGCGCCAAAGGCTGGCGCCATTCCACCAACCGGTCCCTGCCAGTTTCGAGATACCGCTAAAGAAATAAATGAGGCACAAATGGATCTGCAAAATGCGTCGAAAAAACGGGAGCAGATCGCGATTGGACGAGCGGTGCCAAAGGATTGAATCCAGCGACATCCGATCGCCCAGAGGAGCGATCATTAGATAAAAGAGGCCGATGATCGTGAGATTATCGACGCCATACGAAAAATAACCGACGCTCCTGACCACGCAGAGATAGAGGAACCACGCAAGGATCGCCGCGATTCGCGAAAATAATCCGACCAGCAGAAGACAACCAGCCAGGATAAGAAAAAGCCACGTAAGCCAGAGCGTAATGGATTCCGGTACGCCGAAATGGTTTCCGACCTCTATTAGCCAGCCGAGTCGCGGAATGAAGAGGCTCTCCGCATTTAACGCCGCCTCCGTTAGATCGCGGCTGATCAATGCCCGGCCACCGCTCGATAGCAGATAGGTCCAATCTCTTCGCAAAGCCAGGGAGAGAAAGATTACCTGCAATCCAAGACCGATCCGCAGCACCGATACCCAACGATCTGATTCCTGATAAAAAAGGAATTGCTCGATCCGCTGGAATGTCGATCTAACCGTCACGGCCTGGCCGTCGCTGGAACGGATGGACGAAGATCAAAATCGTAAGCATAGACCGGCTCAAACGTCTCTTTTTCGCCGCGTTGAAATTGCTCCGGCGAAGGCCAGACCACATATCCCAACACGGCGCGAACAGAAATGGCGTCGGGATGGCGTTGCCACACCGGATAGGTCAACATTTGAAACATTGTCTGTCGCATCGGCTCATAACTAACTTCCGCAATCCGATCGAGGAGACTCTCCAATCGGAAAGCCGTGGCGGCATCCGCGACGTGGGGAAGTTCGTATTCCGTACGACTGTCCGCATAATGAAGCTCGAAGACGAGCTTGTAATTGCTCGGCACGTTCGGCGAAAAAAAACCATAACCCGCTTCAATCCCGGCAGCGTTTAGATAAGAAGTAACGAGGTTCCGCGCCGGATTCCCTAATTGCAAGTCTTCACCCAGAACAAATGACGCGGCCGCAGCGGCATCATTCCAAAAAGGTTTCGACGCAATTGGAAAAATTGTCGGGGCCAGGGCAAAGGTCGTAAACGTGTCTCTGAGACAGACCGTAAGAATCAAAAGCAAATGAGCCAACGCAAACCCGATCAGGTATCGGTACCGCTTCAGACGCCGGGCTTGCGACAATGAAAATTTTATTGCGCTTGGTACTTCTGCAAGATCGGCTTGACCGCATCGACTAAACGCTGCGAGCTCTTTGTCACCCTTGTTTGGCGAGAGAACGCGCGAGTGATTTTCCCGAGGCAACGACTCTGACCGTCTACCCCGAGAACGCGAGTCCAGCGGCTGAACTTGAATACACGCGAAACTCCGGGCGTAAATCCTTCAAAATCTCCTTTTTCGGCTCGGCATTTGAAATCCGTTGGCAAGGGCAATCTACCGAACGGCTGCTGCGGATCACCATTTTCGTAGGGTTGAATCGTATAAAAATATTGATTCGCCGGCTCCTCCAATATCCTCCGCAGTTGCGCCGCGTCCTCTGGCGTGATTTCTGTTTCGGGCAAGATGATCATGTCCGCCCTTTCGTAGTTCGGAACAAACAACACATTATGCTTTCGATCACACTCGCCTGCGGTTAAACCAAAGGCCGCGATTACCAACAATCCACACTTCGTTAGTCCGGGGAGCGTTCTCATTCCGCCGATTTCAGACTAATTAAGTCGCAACAACAAGGAAAAAGTTAAGCCCCGAAGCCGGGAATGAATTAGCCGACCCGAAAACGAACATCGCGAATCGTTTTGCCGCCGAAGCGTTGTTTTAATTTTCGCAGGATTTCGGCCTTGGATATTTGTTCGAGCTCGTAGTGCAAAGCTGGTTGCAGCACGCGGACGAAAAGGACCCCTTCACGCAACGCCACCGGCGCTGAGTGTGCAGCGATAAATTCGCCGACGATTTTTGACCAGGCGTCGATTACTTCAGTTTCGTGCAAGCGCTCGCGAAGTCCCAAGCGCTGCATCAGTTTCGGGACCAGCTCGGCCGGCGATTTCCAGCGGTCGGTTTGCGTTTTTCTGTCAGGCAAACCGCGCCATTCGGCGATCACTGCTGCGCGAAGAGACGAATTCATCAATAATTATCTAGCCACGGACGGACACAGATGGAACACAGATTTTGATAAATGTTGTAGAGGCGCTTGTGCCAAGCGCCTATTTTCTTCGTTCGGGGGTTGACACAATCGCCGCCACAACTCTTCCGCTGTCGACTAATACTTCCGCCGCATGTAGCTCGGGAGAATGTTTAACTCGTCGCGGTACTTGGCCACGGTGCGCCGGGCGATGGGAATGCCGCGTTCGCCGAGAATCTCGACGATTTCATGATCGCTCAACGGCGCGCTGCCACTCTCGTGCTTCACCAGATCGAGAATGGCTCCTTTCACACTGATGTTGCTCAGTAAATCACCAGTCGCGGTTTGATAGCCAGACGTGAAAAAATATTTCATCTCGAAAACGCCCTGGGGCGTGGCTACGTATTTGCCGGACACAGCGCGGCTCACGGTGGTCTCGTGCAGGCCGACGGCATCGGCGACCTCTCCCATGGTCATCGGCTTGAGATGCGACGGGCCATGGTCGAGGAAATCGCGCTGACGCGAAACGATCTGCTGCGCGATGTTTAAAATTGTTTGTTGGCGTTGATGGATCGAGCGGATGAGGAATTTTCCGCTCCGGATTTTGTCGCGTACATAATTTTTGACGTCACTGCCCTGGGCAGTGCCGGACGCGATGATGTCCTTGTAAAGATTGCTGATCCGCAGATGCGGAATCTGCTCGTTATTTAACGCGATCTGATATTCGCCATCGATCTTTTCCACTATCACGTCGGGCAGCACATAATTCTGCGGCGCAGCAGCGAAAACCTGACCCGGGCGAGGATTCAACCGCGCAATGTTGTCACCGGCCTTTTGCACCTCCTCCACACTAATTCCCATCCGACGTGCGATCTCCGGAAAACGTCGCCTGCCCAAATCTTCCATGTACTCGGACACGATTTTGTACTCGAGCGTATTCTCCTTTCCCTGACGCTGCAGTTGAAGCAGCAAACACTCGCGCAAATCACGCGCGCCGACGCCCGCCGGATAAAAACCTTGGATCAGCGCCAGCATCTTCTCGAAATCTTCCTTTGGAATTCCCGAGTTCAGCGCCATTTCCTCCGGCGTGCTTTGGAGAAATCCGTTGTCATCGATATTGCCAACGATTAGTTCCGCAGCATTGCGATCGCTGGCACTGAGCACGCTCTGATTAAGTTGCCCGACCAAATTTTGCTGAAGTGTTTCCTGTACTGGAATGGAATCGAAAAGGAACTGGCGTTTATCCTGCGCTTCCTTTGAACCGCGAGAGCCATCGGCGCTGTAGCTGGCCGATTGCGCCATGTAATCGCGCCATTCCTCATCCAGACTCGCCAGTTTTTGGAATTCATTATCGAAATTATCTTCTGCGGAAGATTCTGCTTCACTGCGTTCATCGGCGCCGGGCTGGTCCGGCAATTCCACGAGCACCGGATTCGTCTCCATTTCCTGCTGCACGAGGTTGCGTAGTTCAAGCAGCGGCGTCTGGAGAATGAGCAGGCTT
>WNGO01002427.1_pt1 | contig 11872 bp, 8 predicted proteins | sample 5400511 | NCBI WGS metagenome assembly WNGO01 (sample SAMN13153380, study PRJNA577476) | soil metagenome | isolation source: 20 cm soil or saprolite under Garry oak tree replicate 2 | place: USA:California | collected 2016-06-15
CCGAAACGAAGCGGCGTTGTCCCGGCGCTGCCATCCGTGTCTGAATATGGATTGGTAATGGTGTTGTCGTAATTTGTGTCGATCACAATCGCGTACTGCGAACCCCAAGGGTCGTAATAGCAGTTGTCGGCGGTCGCGATGCCACCTCTCGGCGGAACAGTGTTCTTTGCGCCTCCTGGTGACAAAAAGACAATCTGCCGAGGATTCAGTGCGACCGCATTGGGGTCGCTAGTGATGTTGCGAAGGACGTTTAAAAGGACGACGTTTGAGCCGTAAGAGGTGCAGCCCGCAGGAGTCGTTCCGCTTCCAAAAAAAGCGTCGGTAGCGGTAGATGTCACTGTGACTGGGTATCTACCGTACTCGGTATAGAAGGCGTTAACGGCAGTGGCAATCTGGATGACGTCGTTCTTGGCTTGCGTCCTCCGCGCGCGATCGAAGACGCTCGTAGCAGCGCCCATAAAAAGCGCTACCAGTGTAGCGATGATGAGCATAACGACGATCATTTCGATCAGCGTAAACGCCGCTGGGTCTCGTTTGTTAAACAAATTCATTTTCAGCTTCGGTTTGGTAGATGCAGGAAAATGACTCGCATCCGCTTTGGCGGTCCTCCTTCGCCGAGCTACGGCGCGACAAGAGGCTAATCCGAACGTCTTCGCGAGCGAGGCGGTGCAACATAGGGGGATCATGTCGAAAATTGTAAAGGGTGTTGCGGAAACTAGAAGCTCAAAATTAGGGGCAAAAAGGGGGAGCCACAACGCTGATCCGATTGCGATTACGAGCACGAGCATGAGCAGGAGCAGGAGGATGAGCGGCGTGAATTGTGAATTGTGACTGGTGACTCGTGAATCGAGGGGTTCAGGTTTCAGAGGTCCAAGGTTCAGGTTCAGGGAAGCAAGACCGCTGACCATGGGACGCCGCACGCGGCAGTTATCGGTTATCAGCTATCCGATTACGATTACGAGCACGATTACGAGCACGAGCAGGAGCTTGAATTGATCGGCTTCTAATCGGCGAAATCTGCGGTTAATTTCAGTGGTTTCAGTGGTTAAAACCGAAAATCCACGATTTTTCCGGCATGTTTCTAGCTTTTCTGGCAAAACGTGCTGGAACACACGCCGTCACCGGAGGAACAAGCCCAAATCCTCCAAACGATCGAGATGTTTGAGGTCATCACCCGAACACAACCGGATGATTATCAGTCCCTCGAAATACTAAAGGAAGCGTACACCAAGCTCGGGCGCACAGAAGACACGCACCGCACCTCGCGTAAGCTGGCGGAGGCATATTTCAACGTCGGCTCCTACGCGCTCGCGATGCAGGAATGCGAGGCGCTCTTGGGGCACGATCCGAATGCGCCGGACGTGCTGGCAATGCTGGGCGACATCGAATCGCGCTTGCAGGCGGCCGGACAAACGCTGACGGGCGGGTTGAAACATGGTTTGGTCGCCAAAGCAATGACCGGAGGCGAAGGCGGGCTGGTGCGTCTCGACCGGAAGGAACTTGAGACTTACAATTTGCACGAACGGGGGGAAGAGCAGCTGGCGAAGTTTTTGGTCGCCCAGCAGTATTTCACGGAAGAAAACGTGACTGCTGCACTGGAAAAGGTGCAGCAACGAAACAAGAACCTGCAGGGACAGACGCTGGCGGCCTCGCTGCTGATGGAGTTGTGCGGATCCGACACCGACAAGATCGACCAGATCATCTCTGGATTGGTTGACCGGACGAAAGGGGCGTTTATCCCGCTGGAATATTATGATTTCGATCGGCAACTGGCCCGGATGTTACCGGACAATCTGACCCTGGGCCGTCTCTGTGTGCCATTCGATTTGATCAGCCGCACCATCATGGTGGCGTGCTGTAATCCGTTTGATGCCGCGGGACGCGCGGCGGTGCAGCAATCGCTCGATTACACCGTCTCGTGGTACCTGGCACGACCGGCGGCGATCGAAAGAACGCTGCAAGACGTTTACCGGCTGCAACCCAAACCCTGAGGTACGCGATGAGAAACAAGACCTTCGGAGACCGCATTGCAGACGTGTTGATTGAGGACGGGCTGCTCCTGCCGAATCAACTCGAAGAAGCGACCGCCATTCAAAAGGAAAAAGGCGGACGGCTGCTGAAGATTCTGACAGACAAACAATTTGTCACGGATCAGGACATGGCCTTCAGCATGGGGCGTTGCCTGAACGTGTCGCCGGTCAATTTGGCGCGGATCCGGATTCCCGAGGAAATCATGGGGCTGATCCCGCGCGAGATGGCGAAGGCAAACAAGCTGGTGCCAGTGGCACGCTTAAACGGGAAGCTGTTTGTCGCGATGGTGGACCCGACCAATGTGTTGGCGGTCGATGACGTAAAACGCCGCGTCCAATTAGACGTAGTGCCGATGATCACCACGGAAAAGGGCGTGGCCGAGGCCCTCAGTGGGGTGCATGGCGGGGTGGGAATAAACCAGGCGTTGCGGGACGTGGTCAAGGAAGCGGAGAAGCCCGAGGGCGGTGTCGAAGTTCAGGCGAAAACGAGCGAAGAGATCGACATCGATCGGCTCGCGACCGACAGCGAAGACGCGCCGGTGATCAGGATCGTGAACCTGATCATGGTGCAGGCGATTCGGGAAAACGCATCCGACATTCATATAGAGCCGTTCCAGAAGTCGTTGAAGCTGCGGTATCGCGTGGATGGGGATTTGGCCCCGGCGGAATCGCCGCCAAAAGCGCTGCAACTGGCGATCACCTCACGCATCAAGATTTTGGCTGGCCTTAACATCGCCGAACGGCGTGTGCCGCAGGATGGGCGTTTTCGCATCAAAGTGATGGGCAAAGAAGTCGATCTGCGTGTTTCGATTTTGCCGACTTCGCACGGGGAGAAAATTGTTATTCGTATTTTGGACAAGACGGCGTTGACCGGCTCGATCGACACAATGGGAATAGATGAAGAGACGCTGCTGAAATTCAGGAAAGCGATCGATGCGCCACACGGGATGATTCTGGTTACCGGCCCGACTGGTTCTGGTAAAACAACCACGCTCTACTCCGTGCTCCAGGAGCTGAACAACCCGCAATACAACATCGTGACGGTGGAGGACCCGATCGAGTACGAGCTCAACGGGGTTAACCAGGTATCGGTACGTAACGATATTGGGCTGGATTTTGCTTCGGCCCTGCGCTCGATCCTGCGGCAAGACCCCGACATCGTGATGGTAGGTGAAATTCGCGACAACGAGACCGCCGACATCGCGGTGAAAGCGGCGCTGACCGGTCACCAGGTGCTTTCGACTTTGCATACCAACGACGCTGCCGGCGCGATTACGCGTCTGGACGACATGGGGATCGAGCCGTTCCTGATTTCGAGCTCGATGTTGATGACGTGCGCGCAACGTCTGGTGCGCAAGATTTGCACAAATTGCCGTGAGGAATTTACGCCCGAGCCGGAAATTTTCACGAGGCTCGGAGTTGAACCGAAGACTGAAAATGTCTTTTACCGCGGGAGCGGTTGCGATCGTTGCAAAGGTCGCGGTTATCTCGGACGGCTGGCCATCATTGAAGCGCTGACGGTGACCGAATCCATCCGCCGCCTCATTATGAAGCGTGCATCGGCGGCGGTGATTAAGAACCAAGCTGTCACCGAAGGAATGAAAACCTTGCGTATGACTGGCATCGACAAGGCGCTCGAAGGCCAGACCACGCTGGAAGAAGTATTGCGAGTCGCGGCGGACGATAATTTGTAGATGGCCATGACCATCCCGTTCCTAGATCTCGTTAAGCGGGCGAAAGAGAAATTTGAAGGGAAACGCCGCCCGACCGGGCCCGCGCCATTGCCCTCGGTGAAGGACAAGCCTGAGGGCGACAAACTGGCGAAGCGGGTGATGCCTTATGCGGTGCGCACGATGACGCCGGATCCAACCGCGCCGGCGCTGGCGGCGGCTAGTGTCATCGCCGCTCGACGGATCCCGGTGACGCGTCCGCCCGTTGGAACGCCCGGTGATTTGGAACCGAGCGCTGGTGTGTCAGTGGAACCGTGCGGGGAAAGGACTCTCTCTCTCGCCTTGAGCGATGTCATCGCGAAAATGCCGGATGGCTATCTCAAACCACACGAAAGTTTTGATACTACCCGCCGGGTAACGTTGAAGGCGGCCGAGGTGGAGAAGGGTATGGCAGCAGGCCGTCCCAGCATTTCGATTGCAGCGATCTATCAGCAGGCACCGGAAATTTTCCTACACACGGTGCAGCCGTCCGATACGACGGGGGTGGTATTGCCGGCGCAAAAAATAATCGATGAACTTTTGCACCTTCGAGTTCGCGACGACCAGACGGCAGAGCCGATCGTGGCGCAGGTTGAGACGCCCTTCTTGAAATTGATGGTGGAAGAATCTGAGAAATTCGGAACGACGGTGGCGCCGTTTACGACCACAGAACTGACGCTACCCATCGAACCTTCGGCCAGCGCACCGGCTGCCACCCAGTCGGCTCCGGCCACTGCGCCAATTCAACCGCCGCCAGCGGTGAAGCCGCCTGTCGCACCGGCGACCAGTCGCACCATTCCACCGCCGCGTGTCGGAACGATACCGAGCCAGGACGGTTCGACGTCGCGCATTGTTACACCGGGCGCACCGGCGGAAGACAAGCCGGAAAAATCTTTGCTGATTGGAACGGGTGGGTCCGCGTTTCCGCGAGTTCCAGCCTCCAGCGGGCCTCCCGTTCCTCCCGCCGCACCACCGGCCGCTGCGCCGACGCGAATTCCATTCCAAATGCCGCCGCAGGCTGCACCGCCGAAAATCGCTGAGCAAACGCCGGCCCCCCCACCGCCGGTGCGGGAGGCGCCGACGGTTGCCCCGATTGCCGCCGGACCGCTTGAACCAACTCAGGAGCCAATGGTCACGCTCTCGTTGCGTCCAATCCTGGCGAGTCTTCCGCCGATGCAGGTTGCTGGCGACGTCGCTTCGATTCCGGCAGACTCGAAGATTTCATTTCGGATGACATTGATTACGCCGCAGCTGGCAAGCGGAAAAGTCGTGATTTCGCCGAAAGATTTTCACGCCGCGCTACCGGAGCAATATCGCGGTTTGTTTCTGCCTGATGCAGTGGAAGCACCGGTGCCGCTTTCACTTCCCGATGTGCTGGCGAACTTGCCCGGAGATTCTCTTCGTGTGCGAGGGGATCAGGAAGTTGCCTCTCAGGATGAAATGTTCGAGACGCCATTTTTGGCGAAGGCAAAGGAGGACGCGGAACGTTTTGCCCGACGCCGGGGAACCGCCCTTCCAGCCGCTGCACCGGCAGAGCCGGAAGTGCCGAAGGCTGAAATCCCCAAACTAGAACCCTCGGAAGTAGCGAAAGCTGAAGCTCTGAAAGTAACAATTTCCCCTCCGCAGGCTCGGGGCCTTGAGCCTGTCGAAGCGGCAGACCTTCAGGTTTCCATTCCGACAGCAAGTGGGGAGACTTCGGTGGCCAAGCCAGTCGAGGCAGCTCCGAAATTTGATGCCAAGGCGGCGATCGCTCAAGCCTGTGCCCTTCCCGGGGTTGCCTCCTGCAGCGTGATTTTCGCAGATGGCTTAATCATCGCCGGAAACATCCCGGACGAAATGCATATGGAAGGTTTGAGCGCGGTGGCACCGACGATGCTGAAGAAACTGCAAAAACATATGTCTGAGACCCAACTCGGTCCCCTTAGCTGCATGACGGTCCATGGTGAAAAGTCGCCCGTGACATTCTTTAGTGCCGGCGATCTTTGCCTGACCGCGGTGCACAACGGCAGCGAATTGAGTGCGGAGAGCCGGCGCGAGCTCAGCCGCATCACACAGGAACTTTCGCGAACCTATCCGCAAGTGGAGACTCCTCATGTCGATCATTAATTACGCCAGCCGCGAGATTCAGTTTAAGATCGTTTATTACGGTCCGGCCCTCTGCGGCAAAACCACCAACCTCGGCTACATTCATCAGCGGATTAATCCGCAAAACCGCGGCGACCTTGTTTCACTCGCTACCGCATCCGATCGCACCTTGTTCTTCGACTTTCTCCCGCTCAACGCTCTGGTTATTAAAGGCTTTGTCACCAAATTCCAGCTCTATACCGTCCCCGGTCAGGTAATTTACAACGCCACTCGCCAGCTCGTCCTGCGCAGCGTCGACGGCATCGTTTTCGTGGCCGATTCGCAGTGGGAAAAAATGGAGGAGAACGTCGAGAGTTTCAAAAATCTCGAGGACAACCTGGCGAAGCAAAACATGTCACTCGACGATGTCCCCTACGTCTTGCAGTACAACAAACGCGATCTGCCAAATATCGCCCCTGTTAATTATCTGGATTACGTCCTGAACAACCGGAAGAAACGAATGCAAAGTTTCGAGGTCATTTCCAGCACCGGGCAAAATGTTTTCGCCACCCTGAACGCTGTTTCGCAGATTCTGCTGCACAAGTTTAGCAAGCAAAGTGACGCCGGCCGTTCTGCTGCGCCGGGCGTCGCCAAGCCGGGGCAAACACATGTCGCGCCCCAGCCGCAGCGAAGCGTCGCATGAACGCCATTCCCGTCCTTACCATCGACGACGTGGCAACGCTCGATGGCGTGCTCGCCGACTTCTTAAAAAAGGCGGAGGCCGAGTTAACCGTCGTGATCGACCGTGGCGGTAATGTCATTTCGCAATACGGCGACATGACGGTGATGGACGTGACCATCATCGCTGCGCTCGCTGCCGGATCCTTTGCTGCGACACGTGAACTGGCACGCCGGATTGGGGAAGTGGAGTTCAATGCCCTTTATCACCAGGGCAACGGCAGCCACATTTTCATGAACTCAGTCGATGACGAAACGATCATGATCACCGTTTTTGGTCCGCGGACGACGGTTGGGCTGGTTCGTTTCTATTCTACCGGCACGGCGCAGCAGGTCGCACTTTTGTTAAAATCGCTGCAAAAAGATAGTCACGGTTTCAGCTTCAATGCTTCCGATATCACTGCCGCGCCCATCTTCGCCGATGCGCCGCCGGCGGCCTGACGAGCCATAGGAGTGGGGGTCGGGGAGAGGATTGAGGTGACGGCCCTTCCTTGGTGGATCGGACCGCCTTCGGCAAGCTCCGGGCCTTGGGTCCTGTCGAAACGGCTCCACCGGGCGCCAGGAATCCCGCCGCGTTACTTGACACGAAAAATGAGATACCGCTCCGGTGGGATGCGCGCAAATACCCAGGGTAAAGGGCCCCATATGCTTGAATAAAATCCAGCGCGCATTTCTGGACTCATTGTTGCCAGCAATAACTGGGGGTAATTTACCTGCTCGGGAGGACCAGTTGTTGGGACAGGCGGAGTTCGACTAACGTTGGTGTTACCTAATGCAAGGATAAGCAGATCACTCGAGATTATCCCGCGCTGATCCCAATCCACGGGCTTCGCCTTCCATTGTTCCATATAATACTGGAAGCCCCAATGTCCTTCGAACCATACCTTGCCTGGCTCGTTCCGGAATCGATTCTGAAAGGACTTTGAGGCCAGGCGCGCGGTGTCGGCAAGTTTGCAATCTGCCGTTGTAATTAGCAGGGAAACAAGCGCGGCTGGCAGAAGCGGCCACCACAGGGTGAGACCATTGTCATGTGCGAAGGTTTTGCATCGTCTCAGCAAGAGGATCACCACCGCCGGCGCCATCGGCAGAAACGTTCGCGAGGTGATGGACCAGTTCATCACCGCCGCAAAAAAGAATGTGCCGAATACCCAAAGGCCCAGCAGCAGCGAATCCGCTGTTTTTTGCTGGACGACATCGGCTACTGCCAGCGCGAGAATCCCAATTCCGATGATAGCGAACAAAGCTCCTTCGGCCGTGACTGCGGCACCGGTTCTCCAAGTGAGTCCGCGCGCTATTCCGAGATAAAATAATGGGAGAAGGGCGAGGAAGATCGCGATTCCGCTAATAATGACCTTCTGTGATTTAAGGAAGGGCGCATAGAACAAAGCAGAAAACAGGCAACCGCCGGTGAATGAAAGCCCGGTAAGAAATTGTCCGGACAATTGCTTCTCCGCTTTGGCGGTTGCTTCCCAGGGATAGATCATTGCGCCGCTGAAAAGACCCTGACCGTATTTTGCTTTAGTCATCACTTCATAGATGCCGATGACCGCGACGGGGATGAGAAGAAACAAGAGTCGGCTGGTGAGGCGGCGGTCCTGGACCAAAGTATAAACGGCGAGAAGCGGAACGAGACTGGCCCCGAAGTATTTCGTTAGCGCGGCAGCGGCGAGGAGTAGTGAGGCCAGGAGAAGAAGCCAGTAGTTATGAAGCTCGAGACCGCGTAGCCAGTAATTAACCGACCATACCCACAGGGCAAGCAACCAGACGTCGCACATTATCGTCGTTGCCGAGACAAGGAAGACGGGCGTGAAAAGCATGAGAAGCGCGCCGAGCAAAGGTGAATCCGAAAGGCGCTGCGCCAGAAAAAACGTCCCGAGGACGGCTACGACTGCTGGAAAGAGGAAAGCGCCATGCATTGCCAGCTCGCTCCAACCAAAGAAGCTCGCGGCCAGTGCCATGTAATAGGCGTTTAAAGGGGGATTCTGCATGACCGAAAACATCGGCATTGCACTGCCATACCAGTTCACGGAGAACCCATAGGGATCGGCCGGGTGTTGGGATACCTGCTGCGCTATCCATAGGAAAAGCGGATCGTCAATATGAAAGGCTTTGTTGAGGAATGGGGCCAAAGCAGCAATCACGGCAATGACCGCAAAGAACGCATCCCGAGTCGTTGAATTCTTCATCTCAAAAGGAATGGTAGAATAAACGTCAAGGAACACAGGTCTGGAGACCTGTGTTCCGCGCGGTGATGCTTTTTGGACTGCGGTGGCAAGCGCAGCGCGACACCGCTTTTCTTCGTTCAGCTTCGCGGGACTTCGCGAACCAACTGGCGCTCAATGCGCGCGAGGTTACACCGCCGTGGAAAAAGCGCCATGGCAACTGCGCTTTGCCGGCGCAGTCCAAAATGCGTTTGTTGAGACGCAAAAACCCCCAATTAATCTCGCTGAAGCTTTGCGAATTGGGAAACCGTCTCAAAAAATGCGCCAGCTTTTGGAGTGCGGCAGTCTTCTGCCGCTTTGGAATGATGCGAGGTGTTGTTCGAATTGTTCCTCGTATCTGTACCGTCAACCTAAATCTCGTTAGCTAGTAAACTCCTTCACCACCAGGGTCGCGTTGTGCCCGCCGAAACCGAACGAGTTGTTCAAAGCCACACTCACTTTCTTTTCCCGGGCGGTGTGGGCGGTGAAATCGAGATCACATTCTTCATCGGGATGATCGAGATTGATCGTGGGCGGAATAACGCCATCACGTATGGCCAGCGCGCACACCGCCATCTCGACCGCGCCCGCTCCACCCAGCAAATGGCCAGTCATCGACTTGGTAGAGCTAATCGAAACGCTTTTCGCCAGGTCGCCGAAAACAGTCTTGATCGCGCGCGTCTCAGCCACGTCGCCCAGACCGGTCGAAGTAGCGTGGGCGTTGATGTAATCCACCTGATCGATCGATAGCTGCGCGTGTTCGAGTGCCAGTTCCATCGCTTTGGCCGCGCCTCCGCCATCGTGCGGCGGCGCCGTCATGTGATGCGCATCCGCGCTTAACCCGTAGCCAACGAGCTCGCAATAGATTTTCGCGTTGCGCTTTTTTGCGCGCTCGAGTTCTTCGACGACGACCACGCCCGCTCCCTCGCCGATGACAAAGCCGTCGCGATCGCGGTCCCACGGTCGCGAGGCACGTTCCGGCTCGTCGTTCCGCGTACTTAAAGCCTTCATTGCACCGAACCCGGCGAGCCCGATAGGAATGATCGCTGCCTCGGAGCCGCCGGCGAGGAAAACATCGGCGTCACCAAATTTGATCATGCGCCAGGATTCGCCAATGGCGTTGTTCGAAGTCGCGCAAGCGGTAACGATGCACATGTTCGGTCCGCGCAATCCAAATTCCATCGAGATCAATCCGCTCGCCATGTTGCTGATGAGCATTGGAATGGTGAAAGCGGAAACGCGCTTTGGACCTTTGGAAAGCAGAATGGTGTATTGATCTTCGAGCGTTTTTAGTCCGCCGATGCCGCTGCTGACGAGAACGCCAAAACGGTCCGGATTTTCGCTTCCCATCTCGAGGGCGCAATCGGCCATCGCCATTTTCGCCGCCGCCATGGCCAACTGGGCAAAGCGATCAGTCCGCCGAACATCTTTCGGGTTCTTGAAGACCGTTTTCGGATCGAAGCCGTGCACTTCTCCACCGATGCGGCAATCATAGGCAGAAGTGTCGAATGATTCGATTTTATGAATGCCGCTAACGCCATTCTTCAAGTTCGACCAAAAAGTCTCGAAATCGTTGCCGAGGGGCGTAATTGCACCCATCCCGGTGATGACGACGCGGCGATTGTTGTTCATTTAGTGATTTAACGAGTTAACGATTTAACGAATGGCGAAGCAAATGGCTGTGAGTCTCAATCTCTAAATCACTAACTCACTTATTCGCTAAACGCCTAACGCGTCCCCATTCCGACGTTTTGCACGGTTTGGAATAGTTTGCCTTCGGTTTTAATGGAAGGCGCGATGATGATTTCGGTTTGTTGAAACTCGGCTAGATCACGGGCGCCCACGTTACCCATGCAAGTGGTAATGGCGCCGACCAAATTCTGGCTGCCATCGTCGACTTCAGCGGGACCGAACAAGATTTGTTTCAACGATCCAGTGGCGCCAACTCTGATCCGTGTCCCGCGAGGGAGATTGGCATGTGGGGTTGCCATTCCCCAGTGATAACCGCGGCCGGGTGCTTCCTGGGCTTTGGCAAATGCGCTTCCCACCATTACGGCGTCGCCTCCGCAGGCGAGTGCCTTGCAGACATCCCCGCCCTTACTCATCCCGCCATCGGTAATGATCGGGACAAAGCGCGCAGTTTTTTTGAAATAGGCGTCGCGCGCGGCCGCGCAATCGACCGTGGCCGTAACCTGCGGCACGCCCAGGCCGAGCACGCCACGCGAAGTGCAAGCTGCCCCTGGTCCAACCCCAACCAGAACGGCGGCCGGTCCGCAACTCATGATCTCTAATGTCACATCGTAGCCGACGGTGTTGCCAACGATCACTGGAATGCGCATTTCCCGGCAGAATTTCGCGAGGTCGAGCGATTTATATTCCGAAGAAATGTGACGCACAGTTGAGACCGTGCTTTGCACCACGAAAACATCGGCGCCCGCTTCCTGGGCGATGGCGCCAAATTCCGCCGCGCGTTGCGGAATCGAACTCACCGCCGCGATCGCGCCGCCATCCTTGATTTGCCGCACCCGCGCCCCGATCAATTCCGGCTGCACCGGTTCCTGGTAGATTTTTTGCAAGAGAGCGGTGATTTCGTTCTTGTCCGTCTGCACGATTTTCTCGAGCACTTCCAAGGGATTCTTGTAGCGCGTCTGCACTCCTTCGAGATTGAGCACCGCCAAACCGCCAAGCTTGCTCATTTCCACCGCAAAACGCACGTCCACCACTCCATCCATGGCGCTGGCCAGGATCGGAATTTTTAATTCCAAGGGCGGGCCCTCGCGCCGCGGCAAGCGAAAAGTTGTATCGACCTCGTTAGGATTAATCGTGACACTGCCTGGCACGAGCGCGATCTCATCGAAACCATAAGTCACCCGCGCTTTTCGGTTACGGCCAATCCACATTCCCATATCAAATCAAATACGTTCGAATTTAAATCGTTCGTTCAAACTGCCGCAACGGGGACAGCGTGGCAGCATGGCATCGGTGCGATCCTCGAACTCGAAGCCGCAAATGACACACCGCAGCCGGAAGCGAAAAGCTTTTCGTTCGCGCCGTCTGCGGTTCCATTCACTACTTAACCAGACAAGGAAAACTGCCGCAAGAAAAACCAGCAGATAAATCGTGACCAACG